>ERZ1673693.142-NODE-142-length-102732-cov-64.947593_pt1 | contig 102732 bp, 128 predicted proteins | sample MGYA00580223_ERZ1673693 | MGnify/ENA primary metagenome ERZ1673693 (study PRJEB41218, sample SAMN15661741) | gut metagenome | host: Homo sapiens | place: Canada: London | collected 2015-08-20/2019-03-30 | study: EMG produced TPA metagenomics assembly of...
CGATCGTTCCGATGTTGCAATGCGGCTTATTTCGCTCAAATTTCTCTTTTGCCATTTTTAATTTTTCTCCAAATTAGTTTTTAATGTTTGAAACTGCTTTCCGACGACCGGAAACGGCCGGGCGTTCCGCCCCGCCGCTCCGGCTCCGTCGTAAGACAATTAGCTGTTCTTCGCCTTAACGGTCTCGGCAATTTCCCGCGGTACTTCGGCATAATGGCTGAAGACCATGGAGAACTGCGCACGTCCCTGAGACAGAGAACGCAGGGTATTTACATAACCGAACATGTTGGACAGCGGAACTTTCGCGTCAATAACGCGGGCGTTGCCGCGCTGATCCATACCGTTTACAAGTCCGCGGCGGGAGTTCAGGTCGCCGATGATATCACCCATATATTCTTCCGGCGTAACAACTTCAACCTTCATAATCGGCTCCAACAGCTTTGCACTGGCCTGACGCATACCTTCGCGGAAAGCGGCACGGGCAGCAATTTCAAAGCACATAACGTTCGAGTCGACTTCATGATAGGCACCGTCATACAGGGTACATTTGACGCCGGTAACCGGATAACCGGCCAGCACGCCGGCTTCCATCGCCGAGCGCAGACCTTTTTCGACACCGGGAATGTATTCCTTCGGAACATTACCGCCGACAACGGTATTTTCAAATTCAAATCCGTCATAACCTTCAATCGGTTCAAATTTGATTTTAACCTTAGCAAACTGACCGGCACCACCGGACTGTTTCTTGTGGGTGTATTCGATATCGGCCGGTTTGGTAATCGTTTCGCGGTAAGCAACCTGAGGATCGCCCACATTGCATTCGACCTTAAACTCGCGTTTCAAACGGTCGACAATAATCTCCAGATGGAGTTCGCCCATGCCTTTGATGATTGTCTGACCGGAATCCGGGTCGGAAGAAACTTTGAACGACGGATCTTCCATCGCCAGTCTGGACAAAGCCAGACCCATTTTCTCGACGTCGGCCTTGGTCTTCGGTTCGACAGCCAGTTCAATAACCGGTTCGGGGAAAACCATGTTTTCCAAAACAATCGGCTTTGACGCGTCGCACAGCGTATCACCGGTGGTCGTGTCCTTCAGACCGGCCAGAGCGATAATGTCGCCCGCATGAGCTTCTTTCAAATCTTCACGCTTGTTTGAATGCATCAGCAGCATGCGGCCGATACGTTCTTTTTTGTCTTTAACCGAGTTGTAAATATATGAACCCGCAGTCATCGTTCCCGAATAGATACGGGTAAACGTCAACGAACCGACAAACGGATCGTTCATAATTTTGAACGCCAAAGCCGCCAAAGGCTCGTTGTCGCCCGGATGTCTTACTTCGACTTCGTCCGTACCCGGCTTAACACCCTCAATGGAAGGAATGTCAAGCGGAGAAGGCAGATAATCGATAACGGCATCCAACAGAGGCTGCACGCCTTTGTTTTTGAAAGCGGTTCCGCACAATACCGGAACGAACTCGCGGGCCAGCGTACCTTTGCGGATACATTTCTTCAAGGTTTCCAAAGAAACTTCCTTGCCCTCAAGATAATCTTCCATAGCCTGCTCGTCCTGCTCAACCGCAGTTTCGACCAGCGCATGATGATATTCTTCGGCCTTGTCTTTCAGGTCTGCCGGAATTTCTCTGATTTCAATCGGAGAATCTGCCGTATCGCCTGTATAAACAATCGCGTTCATATTCAGCAAATCGACAACGCCGACGAAATCGGCTTCCGCACCGATCGGGAGCTGCAAAGCCAGCGGCGTTGCTCCCAGACGATCCTTGATCATGTCCAGACAACGGTAGAAATTGGCGCCGATGCGATCCATTTTGTTGCAGAAACAAATACGGGGAACGCCGTATTTGTCGGCCTGACGCCAGACGGTTTCCGACTGGGGCTCAACGCCTGCAACCGAGTCAAATACCGTAATTGCGCCGTCCAGAACGCGGAGCGAACGCTCAACCTCTACGGTAAAGTCAACGTGACCCGGCGTATCGATGATGTTAATGCGGTGATTTTTCCAAAAACAGGTTGTTGCGGCGGAAGTAATGGTAATGCCGCGTTCCTGCTCCTGTTCCATCCAGTCCATGGTGGCGGCGCCGTCATGGGTTTCACCGATTTTGTGGTTTACGCCGGTATAATAAAGGATACGCTCAGTTGTGGTTGTCTTACCGGCATCGATGTGAGCCATGATGCCGATGTTTCTATACATTTCCAGTTTATGTGTACGAGCCATTGTAATATCCCTATATTAGAACTTGTAATGAGAGAAAGCCTTGTTGGCTTCGGCCATTTTGTGGGTATCTTCGCGTTTCTTGACGGCGGCACCCTTGTTGGCAAAAGCGTCCAGCAGTTCGTTGGCAAGTCTGTCTGTCATGGTTGTTTCGGAACGTTTCTGAGCGGCGGCAATAATCCAGCGGATAGCCAGAGCCTGACGACGATCAGCACGGACTTCGACCGGTACCTGATAAGTGGCACCGCCGACGCGGCGTGAACGGACTTCGACAACCGGTTTAACATTCTCAATAGCTTCGTTAAAAACGGTTAATGCATCCTGTTTGGTTTTGGAAGCCAGAATGTCGAAAGCGGAGTAGACGATTTTTTCGGCTACGGCTTTCTTGCCGTCTTCCATAACATTGTTAATAAATTTTGCGACTACCTTGTCATTGTATTTTGCATCAGGCAGTACGATTCTTTTTTCAGCACTATGACGACGTGACATTATCTATCTCCTATTTAGGTCTCTTGGCGCCGTACAGAGAACGACGTTTACGACGTTTAGAAACACCCTGGGTATCCAAGGTACCGCGAATGATATGATAACGAACACCAGGCAAGTCTTTTACACGGCCTCCTCTAATCAGCACCACTGAGTGTTCTTGCAGGTTGTGACCTTCACCAGGGATATAGCTGATTACTTCAAAGCCGTTTGTCAGGCGAATACGGGCTACTTTACGCAGCGCGGAGTTCGGTTTTTTCGGGGTCGTTGTATAAACCCTCGTACAAACACCACGTTTCTGCGGGCAAGCCTTCAAAGCCGGGACTTTGTTTCTTTTCACTTTTGGTGTTCGTGATTTACGAATTAACTGATTAATTGTAGGCATCACTAATTTCCTTAAAATTCATTACGTTTGTTAACATAAAAAACCCGATTCACCGAGCGCTCCCGCTCTTCGTGAAACAGGCTAAAAACTTACCTAAAGAACCCTTCCGGGCTATTTATATCCATTTTTAATTGCCTCTTCTCAACCTGCATGAGGCATCAAAGATTGAGCGCATACTAGATTCACTTTCCTTATTAGTCAACAGCTTTTTTACAAAAAAACGCCTTTTTGAGTCCAAAAAACCTTTACCTTCCGTTAACTTCTTTTCGTGCCGCCGTTTACAAAAGCCGTCCCCGACTCTCTTTCGTCGTTTTGGGCGAGTCGGCTTTGCCGACCGACAGCTGCGTTTTTTGAGTCCAATTGAGTCCAAAATTCACCGAAGATTAACCAATCCGTCATATACTCGGCTCAAACTCTAAGATTCGGAGACAAGCAATGAAAACAGTTTTTGTCGCTCTGGGCATTCTGCTTCTCTGCGGCTGCTCAACCTCATCGGGACGCCTTTCGATAATCGTGCCGGCCGGCGTTACCATCAACGAATTCGGATTGGAACACAGTACTGTCAAACACAACATTACGGGCTCGGACACAGCGCCGATTTTGCTGTTTGTGCCGCTCGGACAGCCAAGTTTCGACCTTGCCGTCCATGATGCGCTGCAAAAAGGCCGTGGACAGATTTTGACCGACGCCCTCGTAACCGACACCACCCGGTGGTTTGTTCTCTTCGGCTGGAACCGGATCGAAGTAAGCGGCAATGTCGTCGATTTGCAGTAAGGAGACGCCGCAATGTCTAAAATATTCCGTTGCCTGCTTTGTCTGTTTCTTGTCGGATGTTCGGTATCCGAAGGACAATACGCTTTCGTTTCCGACCGTCCGCTTAAGCTGTCAAGCCTGACCGGCAAAGGCGGCACACCGGCTTCATGGGCGCAGGCATTGTCCCGGCAGCACGTTGTCGCGCTCGTTCCGCTCAGCGAAGCGCCGTCTCCACAGGCGGCGGTAGCACTGATTTTACGGGAATATAAAGGCGATTACATGACCAACGTCAACATCAGGCTTACCAGTGTGCAGCTGATGCCGCTCTATCGCTACCGCTCCTGGCGTATCAGCGGAACGGTCATACGTCTTCAGCGCCCCTGACCGCCTTTCGGCAATGGCACAAAAATTGCATAACGAGCAAAAAGTCCTTGCCAGAAACGCAATATGATAATATTTTCAACTCATTATTCCGAACCCAGAAATAAGGACTTTTTTAAATGGAAAATAAAGACATAGCTTCCGCAAAAAGAACGATTGACAAAGAAGTCGAAGCCCTCCACATGATGGAAGGCGAACTTGACGACACCCTCAGCAAGGCGCTGGACGTCATGCAGAACGCCAAGGGCCGCGTTATCATTACCGGCATGGGCAAATCCGGACATATCGGCAGCAAAATCGCCGCCACCCTCGCCTCTACCGGCACCCCGTCTTTCTTCGTCCATCCCGGCGAAGCCAGCCATGGCGATTTGGGCATGCTGACGACCGACGACGTTGTGGTTGCCATATCCAATTCCGGCGAAACCAGAGAGCTTTCCGACATTATTCTTTATTGTAAAAGATACGGCATTCCGCTGATTTCCATCACCAAAAACCCTAACAGCACGTTGGGCAAAACCGGCGACATTCTCTTAAAGCTGCCCGACGACGGCGAAGCCTGCCCGCTCGGACTGGCCCCCACATCCTCTACAACCGCAACACTGGTTCTGGGCGATATTCTGGCAGTCTGCCTGTTGGAACGCAAAGGCTTTTCCAAAACCGACTTTCGTCAGCGCCACCCCGGCGGCAAGCTTGGCTCATTCCTTCAGAAAGTTTCCGACCTGATGCACAAAGGCGGTGAAATGCCGCTGGTAAAAGAAGGAACGCCGATGCAGGAAGCCCTGCTAGAGATGACGTCAAAAATGCTCGGCTGCGTCGGCATTGTCGGCGGCGACGGCCGCCTGCTCGGCATCATTACCGACGGTGACCTGCGCCGTTGCCTTGCACCCGACATGCTCAGCAAAAAGGCCGACGACGTCATGACCCGGAATCCGAAAACCGTTGCGCCTGACGTTCTGGCTGCCGAAGCCGTCAACACCATGAACAACACCGGCAAAGGCATTACCCAGCTCTTTGTCGTCGAAGACGGAAAACCGGTCGGTATCATTCATCTGCATGACTGCCTGCGCGCGGGAGTAGCCTGATTTGTTTGACCATCGCAAGCTCGATTCGTATTTCAGCGGCGACAGCCTCGGTTCCGGCGGCAAAAAGACGGAAGTATCCCGGCATACCCGGATAATCCGCCTGACCAAACTTTTGCTGCCGGCCATCGCCGCCCTGCTTATCGGCCTGCTGATTCTTTTTCCCAGCCTCAAAAAGACCAATGACGAATTTTCCATAGACATCACTTTTCCTAAAAAGGGCGAGTTGGAAAAACTGCACATGGAAAATACGGTTTTCTACATCACGGACAAAAACAACAAAGTCAACAACTTCACGGCTCAAAACGTCGATGAAACCGAACCGGGGTCAAAGCTGGTCAAACTCATCGACCCGGACGGCGTTCTGCCCTCCGAGGACGGTTCATGGATCAATATCAAGTCGCCCGTCGGCTATTTTGACCAAAACACCAACATCCTCAATCTGATAAATCAGGTCGACGTCTTTTACAGCGACGGGATGACCGCCCGAACCGAAGAGGCCACGTTCGACTTCAAGGCCGGCAAAGGCTGGGGCGACAAGGAAGTCACGTCCGAAGGCGTTTTCGGAACTCTCAAATCGCAGGGATTCGAATTTTACACCGAAAAAAGGCTGTTAATATTTACCGGCAAGACTTACATTACGTTAGAGGAAGAAAGTTTGAAGGGAAACAACCATGAATAAATTTTTTGCCGCCGCCTGTCTGCTGGCTGTTTTCACAATGCCGGCCCGCGCCGAAAAAATCAATCTGGTGGCCGACGACCGCGTCGAATGGCATCAAAACGAACAGAAAATGGTTGCCGTCGGCAATGCTGTCGCCAGCAAACAGGACATGAGCGTCCGTGCCGACACGATTACCGCCTTTTACGAAAACGCCGGCGCCGCGTCCGACCGGCAAAAGAGCAAGTCGCAGATTAAAACCGTTCACGCCAAAGGCGGCGTAGTTATGAAATCGGCCCGCGCCGACGGTTTCGGAGACACCCTTGATTATGACGTTGCCGCCGACACCATGGTTTTGAGAGGGCGTCCGGCCAAAATCAAAACCGAAACCGAAGACATTACCGCCCGGGGCAGCATAACTTATTACCCGTCAAAACAACAGGCCGTTGCACTTGACAATGTCATCGCCACCGACGCGCAAAAAAACAAAGTTTACGCCGACCGCATGATCAGCTTTTTTGAAAAAAACGCGCAGGGGGCTCTGGAAATGAAAAGGGTCGAAATCTACGACAACGTCAAAATCGTAACCAAGGACGCCGAAGTTACCGCCGACCGCGGCGTATATCTGCCCAAAGACAATCTGGTCAACCTTTATGACCGTGTGGTCATCAAACAGGACGGCAACTTTATCCGCGGCGACTACGCCGTTACCGACCTCAGCACCGGCGTAAGTCGTCTGCTGACCCGCAAAGGTTCCGGCAAACGCGTTTCCGGAGTCTTTCGCGAAAAAGACAAAAATGAAAAGAAAAAAGGCGAAACGCCGGCGCCCGAACAAAGACAGACCGCTCCGGACGCACAGTCTAAATCCCGGCCGTCAAGCGACACTGAACCGGAAAAAACGTGGGAACTCGGCACTGCCGATTAACTTAACAGGAAATGTCCATGCTGAAAAAAAACGACTGCAATATGAATTCGACGCTTGAGGTTTTCAATATCGGCAAAAAATACAAAAACCGTCCGGTACTGCGCAATGTTTCGCTTAACGTCCGCCGCGGCGAAGCCGTCGGCCTGCTCGGTCCGAACGGCGCCGGCAAAACGACCTGTTTCTACTGCGTTACCGGACTGATTACCCCTGACTACGGCGACGTGCATATCGACGGACAGGACATTACCAACCTGCCGATGTACCGCCGTGCCCGCATGGGTATCGGCTACCTGCCGCAGGAAGCCTCCATTTTCCGTTCACTGAGCGTGGAAGACAATATCAAGGCGATTTTGGAAATTGTCATTGACGACGAAAGCCGGCGCGAAAACATGCTGGAAGAGCTGCTGTCCGAATTTTCAATCGCTCATCTGCGCAAATCGCCGGCAATTGCCCTGTCCGGCGGCGAACGGCGCCGACTGGAAATTGCCCGGGCTCTGGCCAGCCAGCCAAACTTCATCCTGCTCGACGAACCGCTGGCCGGTATTGATCCGATCGCCGTTTCCGAAATCCGCAATCTGGTTTCGCAGCTCAAGCACCGCGGCCTCGGCGTTCTGATTACCGACCATAATGTCCGCGAAACGCTGGACATTACCGACCGCGCCTATATTCTGCACGGCGGAACCGTCCTGATGGAAGGAACGCCGGACGAAATCGTCGCCAACAAAGAAGTCCGCAAAGTCTATCTGGGCGATAATTTCTCAATGTAAACGGGGAGGCTTATACAATGGCGGTTACACCCCGCATAGAAATAAAGCAGTCCCAATCCCTGTTAATGACCCCGCAGCTGCGGCAGGCAATAAACCTTTTGCAGCTTTCGAACGTGGAACTGAACGAACTCCTTGCCCGGGAACTGGAACACAATCCTTTTCTGGAACGTGAGGACGATCGCCTGGCCGACGCTGAAGACGGCAAAGCTCCGACAATTGACGCCTATCCGCCGACCGGCGAAGCGCCGGCGGCCGGGGAAGACTTTGCCCCCGATGTCGACTGCGACAACGAATTTGACGATTTCGCCAGCGACCGCGAAGGCTACGAAGGCGGAAGCGACTATTCCTGGGACGAATATGCTGCTTCCAAAACCCGCAGTCCCGACGATGAATTTGACTTTTTCGAAAAAAAACTCAGCGGCAGAAAGTCATTGTATGAGCTGCTGGACGAACAGATTTCGCTGAATTTTTCCGTTCCTCGCGACAAGGTCATCGCCTCGCGGCTCACCTCCTTTCTCGACGAAAGCGGTTACTTCCGCGGCGACACGGCGGAAATCGCCGCCAAACTTAATCTGCCAACCGAAGAAATCGAAAAAATCCTGAGTCGCATGCAGACTTTCGAACCGTCCGGAATTTTTGCCCGCAGTTTAAGCGAATGCCTGGCCATCCAGCTTAGGGACAACAACCGTCTTGATCCGCAGATGCAAAAGCTGCTGGACAATCTTGACCTGCTCGGACAACGCAAATTCAGGGAACTGAAAAAAATCTGCGCGGCCGACGACGAAGACCTGGCTTCGATGATTGCCGATATCAGGGCGCTCAATCCCAAACCTGCCGCCGGCTACGACAATGACAACGCCGCCTGCATCATTCCCGACGTTTTTGTCCGTACCAATAAACAGGGCGATTATCTGATTGAACTCAACAGCATGTCCCTGCCGCGAATTTTGATTAACCGCGAATACTACAGCGAAATTAAAGCCGGCAGCGCCAAAAACCGGGAAGCCAGACGTTACCTGAAAGAACAGCTCAGCCATGCCGGTTTTCTGATAAAGGCCCTGCATCAGCGCGCAACGACCATTCTCCGGGTCAGCGAGGAAATCGTCCGCCGCCAGCGCGATTTTTTCGAAAAGGGCGTAGATTATCTCAAACCGCTTCTGCTCCGGGACATTGCCGAAGCGCTGGAAATGCACGAAAGCACGGTCAGTCGGGTTACCGCTCATAAATACATGCACACGCCCCGCGGCATTTTCGAGCTGAAATACTTTTTCTCGGCCGCCGCCGGAACCTATACCGGCGACGAAAACACTTCGGTCGTCAGCATCAGGCACCAGATAAAAAAACTCATCGATGAAGAAACGCCGGAAAACGTCCTTTCCGATGACAAAATTGTCGAACTGATGGCGCAAAAAGGCATCAAAATTGCCCGGCGCACCGTCAACAAATACCGCGAAGCCATGGGCATCCCGACGTCGGCCGAACGCAAACGCCGGAAACGCAGCCGGTTCTGATTTCGGAAAAATTTTGAGACCACATAAATTAGACGCTCGAAAAAGTTTGCAGAACGAGATTAGTAAAGTGATTTTGAAGGCGAAAAAAATTTTAGTGTGCATAGAAGCACATGAATTTTTTGAGACCGCACAAAATCGCTTTAATAAGCCGTTATCCAAACTTTTTTTGGTGTTGACTTTTCCTTATAACTAGATTATCAAATTCTCTGATTGAAATATCTATTTTTTCATAGTAAAGTAATGTTTCAAGAAAAGTTTAATCTATTTTTTGCAAGGAAGAATTATGAAAATTACATTGACAGGCAAACAGGTCGACATCGGCGACAGACTTCGCAAACATGTTGAAGAAGCCATCGAAAACTCTGTTAACAAATATTTTAATGCTCCCATCAGCTGCACCGTCGCTTTTTCCAAGGAAGGCGAAGATTTTAACGCTGAAGTAACAGTTCATCCTGCTAAAAACATCGTTCTCAAAGGTTCCGGCGTCGCCGGCGATCCGTATTCGGCTTTTGACAATGCCAATACGCACATTGCCACCCGTCTGCGCCGCAACAAAAACAAGCTCAACGACCATAAAGGCAAGCTCGGCCTGGCCGAACTCGCCAACGAAGCCGTCTTCCCCTTGCATGAAACCGAAGACGAACTGGACATTGACGTCAATGCGCCCCTGACGATTGCCGAAACCGACGCCAACATCCCGGTCTGCACCGTCAGCGAAGCCGTTATGTATATGGATCTGGTCAACGAAGCCGCCATCATGTTCAGAAACAGCGCCAACAACCACATCAGCATGGTTTATCGCCGCAAAGACGGCAATATCGGCTGGGTTGAACCGAAAGCTGAAAACTAGTTTCAATTACAAAAGGCAATAAGTTAATGAAAATCTCTGACATAATGACCGAGAAAAACGTTGTTTTGGGTCTGAAAGCCAATTCCAAAAGACAGCTTTTGCAGGAACTTTCCGACAAGGCAGCCGAAATCACGGGCATTAACGAAAGAACAATTTTTGACATCGTCCTTGAACGCGAAAATCTGGGTTCAACGGGTTTCGGCGGCGGTACGGCTCTGCCGCACGGACGCATTCCCGAACTCGACAAAGTTTACGGCCTGTTTGCAAAATTAAACGCGCCCGTAGATTTTGAAGCGGTCGACAACAAGCCTGTCGATTTGGTCTTCCTGCTGCTTTCCCCCGAAGGCAGCGGTGCCGACCACCTGACAGCGCTTGCACAGATATCGAGAATCTTAAAAGATGAAAATACCTGTGAAAAATTGAGACAAATGAACAACGGCGAAGAAATTTACGCTTTGCTTAACAACTGATAAAAGACCGGCGGAAACGCCGGTTTTTTCTTATGCCTGACAATCCGGCACGTCAGAAAAAAGCGCCGGCAGCACTGATTTTCCTATCCCGAAACAGATCAAAACACGTTTAGAGAGAAAAGCAGAGTTGGCTCTCGGAGCACAGAAACTTGAGCGTACTTGGTGTACGTGAGTTTCGAGCACCGGACGACGGCTCTGATTTTCCTATCCCGAAACAGATTAAAACACTTTTAGAGAGAAAAGCAGAGCTGGCTCCCGGAGCACAGAAACTTGAGCGTACTTGGTGTACGTGAGTTTCGAGCACCGGACGACGGCTCTGATTTTCCTATAAAAGTGTTTTAATGAACGCTGCAGGGAGTAAAATCATTCTGCTTGGCCATAACAAAGGCAAAGTCCCGATCGTCGGTGGCGGCAATTTTGGTTCCGTCGGCGGCATAAATCAGCCACATGCTCTTTCCGTCATGAACGTCGTTTTTAATAAAGGCAACATCTTCGTCGTTCCATGAGCATAAATCGGCTTCGCTCTCGGGCAGAAGCTCATATTCGTCAAACCAGTCCTTAAATTCGTGCGCCATCGTCAGCCAGCTTTCATAATCCTAATCTCATTGTGCTTAGATTCTTATCTTATTGCTATTTTATTAAATAAGAACTAAAATTGCAAAGTCAATCAAAAACAGGGAAAAAAATCAGATGTTTTTCAGCCTGAACAAAAAATTTATTTATACCATCGCCATCTTCTTCATCTTCACGGCCGTCCTTTTCGTATATACCTTTTACATCGTTTACGGCAGCAAAATTCAGGAAGAGCAGAAATCAACCATTCTCCGCAACCAGCAATATCTGGAACTTTTATACGAAAACATCAATTTGCGCAAAGACCTCAGCCGGCTCATCCGTGCCGGACACGAAGACCTTTTCAGCAAAGAAAACCTCAACGTCATCCGGGGCAACAATAATCTGGAAGAAAAACAGGCCGAACTCAGCCGCGAACAGCAGCGTACGGCCCAGATTGTCCAGAACTACGACGAACGCTATCAGGCAATTACCGAAGGTATCCGTCTGGTTATGGCCAGTTCGTTTCTGATTATCCTCTCCATGCTGCTTATCTGGTACCTCATGCAGCGGCTGGTACTGGCCCCGATTAACAAACTGGCAGCCGTCAGCCGGCTGGTCTCTTCCGGCAACTATGACAGCCGCGTCAACATGAATGACAGGCGGCTGTTTCAGGACGAACTCGACGATTTGTCCCACACGTTCAACCAAATGCTGGACAATATCCAGAGCAGCATCCGTCAGATAAAAAATCAGGAAACCTTTCTACAGTCAATCATCGACGGCATTCCGGACGGTATACGCGTCATCGACAAAGACGGCAACATCGTCATCGCCAATAAGGAATATTACCGCCAAATCGGCAGCAGCCAAAACTGCATCGGACAAAAATGCTTCGCTTCGTCACAAAAAAGAAACGGCTTCTGCCCGCCAAGCACGTTTACCTGCCCGCTCCGCGAAATCATGAACAAAGATGCCGTAAACGTCAAAGTCATCCAGCAGTTTGCCAACGAACCCGGCCGCCACTTGGCCATCAATGCCGCACCGCTGTACATCGACGGCCGAAAGACCTACATTGTCGAAGCCATCCGCGACCTGAGTGAAGACATCCGTTTCTCTCATCAGCAAAAACTTTCCTCGCTCGGATTTCTGGCAACCTCGGTCGCTCATGAAATGAAAAACCATCTTGGTTTCATCCGCATTATCATTGAAGGTCTGCTGACCAAATTCCACAACGCGCCAGAAGACAGGAGCGAAGAGAAAAAATACCTGTCGCTCATCAACGACGAACTCAACGTCTGCGTCGACGTTCCCGAACGTTTGCTGAAACTGGCTCAGTTTTCCTCCGACACCAATCAGGACATCGACTGTATTTCCGGCATAAACGACGTTCTGGCGCTTTTAGACTACGAAGCCAAACACAACGGCGTCAACATTGAGTTCCGGCACCCCCAAAGCGAACTACACATCCGCGGCTCGGAAGGCGACTTCAAAATGGCACTGATAAACCTGATTCAAAACGCTTTCAAGGCCATGCCCAACGGTGGCAATCTGAAAATCGAAGCCCGCAGAAAACGCTCGGAAATCGAAATCAAAATAACCGATGACGGCATCGGCATTCCTGCCGACAAAATCAACCGCATCTTTGAACCGTTCTATTCCGAAGGCAGCAATTCCTCCCGCAGCAGCGGTACAGGCCTGGGGTTGTCCATCGTCAAATCGATTGTCGAAAACTTCCGCGCGACAATCAAAGTAAACAGCGAAGAGAAGAAAGGCACCTGTTTTACGCTCAATTTTCCGCTCTCGCCGAAGAAATAAATTGCAAAAATGAAAATTAAGGTTTATACAGGTAAAAAATCATTAGCAAAACTGATAAGGAAAATTTTATGAGTAAAGAAGAACTGCTTGAACTGACCGGCGATGTCATCGAGAAACTGCCGAATGCCATGTTCAGAGTCAGACTGGAAAACGGCGTCGAAATTCTGGCCCATACGGCCGGAAAAATGCGCAAGTTTCGCATCCGCGTTATGGTCGGCGACAAGGTCGATATTGAAATGACGCCTTACGACCTGACCAAAGGACGCATTACTTTCCGCCACAAAGACTAAATAAAACCCCGGATACGGGGTTTTATTTTGGCCTAGAGAAACTTTATACAGGCAAAACCGCCCAACAGAAGCAACAAAAACAAAACGGACAGCATACCCAGATTTTTCTCTATGTAATCTTTCATCGGTTCGCCGTATTTCTTCAACAGCCAAGCCACCAGATAAAAGCGCATGCCGCGCGCAACGACCGAAGCCAGCATAAAGACGGCAAAATCCAAATGAACCACACCGCTGGCAATGGTAATTACCTTATACGGGAAAGGCGTAATGCCGGCGCCGAAAACAATCCAGGCACCCCATTCGTGATAATAATCCTTAAAGACGTCAAACTGGTGCATATAACCGTAAAAAGTCAAAATCGGCCGCGCAATCAAATCAAAGAAGAAAACGCCGATAGCATAGCCGAAAGCACCGCCCAACACGCTGGCGGCCGTCGCAATACCGGCAATCCGCCAGGCTTTTGCCGGCGCCGCCAAAACCATCGGAATCAGCATAACGTCCGGCGGAATGGGAAAGAAGGAACTCTCGATAAACGCAACCGCAAACAAAAAATACATCGCGTTGCGGCGCGACGCCAAATTAAGCATATAGTCATAGGTCGCTTTGACCAGCGCATGAAAACAATCGGAAAATTTACGCAGCAACATCTGTCATCCTTATAAAAATTTATAAAGATGATAACATCATTATTTTAGAAGCAAAGCTAATTTTTTTATCGTATCGCGATTTTCCACATAAATAATCCGGTCATGTTTCAAACGCGGCCTGACTTCTTCAAAACGCCCGGCATCAAAACTGACGCAGACCGCCTTCGGAATGTTTTTGTTCAGATAAAGTACCGCGGCATTCACGTCATTAACGGAAAAAAAACTGAATTTCAGCTCATTGATGGCATCACGGACAGAAACGTCAAAGGGGTTGTAATCCTCCAAAAGCAGAATATCGTGCGCTTTCTGTCCGGCACAGTAGGTTTCGACAATTTCCATAAAGTTTTCCATATCCAGCGGCTTAGGCAGATAATGGGCAACACCTTTTGCCACCGCCAGTCCTTTGTCGGCCTCCACCGTTGTCATAATTACCGGCGCCCGAACCTTGGTCTCATCGTCCAAAAGCTGCAGCACTTCCCAGCCGCTGACATCCGGCATGTTAATATCCAGCACCACGACATCGGGATGTATCTCTTTGGCATAAAGCAGAAACTTATAGGCATTGGTTGCCGTAAAAACCTTATAACCACGCGCTTCCAAAAGATTGCGGTAAAGGTCGAGAAAAAAAAGATCATCATCAAGCATAAAAACCCGACCGGCGTTTTTTTCTTCCATATTCCGTCTCCAGCAAATTCTGTTTAACGGAATATATATAATCCGCCTTGCCTACTTTTTAAGGGCAAGATATGCCTGATAAGTATTCTTCAACAGCATGGCTATCGTCATCGGCCCTACGCCGCCGGGAACCGGCGTAATAAAAGCAGCCTTTTCGACAACGTCATCAAAATCGACGTCCCCGCATAACCGGCCGTCAACTCGGTTGATACCGACATCGATAACCGTTGCGCCGTCCTTTATCCAGTCTTTTTTAACCATCTTCGGACACCCGCAGGCCGCAATCAGAATATCCGCCTGCCGGGAAATTTCCGGAAGATTGCGGGTTTTCGAATGAACGACCGTTACCGTACAGTCGTTATTCAGCAGCAAAGACGCCAGCGGTTTGCCGACAATATTCGAACGCCCGATAATAACGGCATGCAAACCCGACAAATCCCGGTGCACCGTTTTAAGCAAATGCAAAATCCCCGCAGGCGTTGCCGAGACAATCGCCCTTTCGTCTTTAAGCAGAAGCCGGCCGGCATTAAGAGGCGTAAAACCGTCCACGTCCTTTTCAGGGCAAATCCGTTCAATTACCCGTCGTCCGTCAATATGTTTCGGCAAAGGCAGCTGCACCATAACGCCGTGAATACCGTCGTCCTCGTTCAGACGGTCAACCAGAGCCAGCAATTCGGCCTCGGTCGTTTCCCCGGGAAGATGATGCAAATCACAATCCATGCCGGCCGCCCACGCCGCTTTTTGTTTGTTACGGTCATAAATCAGACTGGCTTCATCGTCGCCGGCCAATACAACCGCCAAATGCGGCCGATGCCCCTTTTGGGCAAGTTCCGCCGCCAACGCCTCGCGCAAGGCCAGAGCCGTTTCTTTTCCGTTAATGAGTTGTGCCGTCATCTTACGTCTCCTCCGGCAGATTTTGCAGTTTTTCGGCAGTTTCTGCCGCAAACGGCAGTTGCAGTTTCTTACAGCGGTCGGTTTCGCCGCCGATGAGTTTAATTTCGCTTTTGGGCAGCCGCAACAGACGCCCCAGAAATTTTATCAGCTCCTGATTGGCTTTTCCTTTCTCGGGAACGGCAATAACATTGATTTTGAGATAGGACAGGCCGTCCGCGGCGACAAACACGCCTTTGACAGAACAGGAAGACGAGTTTGGCGACAGCCGTACCCGCAAAATGATTGAATCGCCTTTCCTTTCAAAAAACAATACCGTTTCCCGCTTAATTCAAAATCAGATAACGCGGCGGACACCAGAATTTCAAAAAGCCGGACAACCCTGTATACAAAAAAGTACGGGGGAGCCGGCTTATTTGCCAAATCTTTGTCAGTCAGCCGTTAGACGGATTTTCTTACATGACCATTTCGGACAGCCGATAAACCAATCGCCCGATGAAAAGGAGAATAAGCAAAAGAATAAAGGGAGAAAAGTCAAAACCGGAAACAGGCGGAATTTTGCTGCGGATTTTGGCATATACCGGTTCGGTAGCCTTTTCCAAAATTTCCATGGTCTTTTTGGCATATTTATTGTCAGCTTCCAGAATTTTGAAGTGAATCAGCCAATGCAGAACGACCTCAACAACCACGACCTTAAAATAAATATCCACGACCAGAGCAATAATATAAAAGAAAGGCTCCAATAAAGCACCCATAGAAAAAACTCCTTAAAATTTAAAACATTCATTGATAAGTTAATCGCTATTTTCGGGTTTGTCTACAGCAATTATAAACTTACGCCATCATAACTTCCGTTATGCTTCTCGTCCCTGCAGTTCGCGAAAACGGGACATGTCAAAAGCGCGGCGGCGAACTTCGGAATAATTGTACTCCGGCGCGTCTTTCAACGGCGGCCGGCGGCCGCTCAGCCGTTCAATATGGGCAGCCAGGCTCTCTCGCGTCTGACGGTTCTCATTACCCATGCGCTTCATCATCATCATTTCGCCCATGCTGTGATCGTAACGGCTCTGATATTGCGACGGATTCATCGACTTGACCATTTCTTCCCGCAGCCAGTCATACCAAACGTAATTTGGCTGCATATCGCGGTCTCCGGCATGAGAAACGCCGTAGCCGTTGTCGGCATATCCGTGGTTGAGGCCGGCCTCATAGGCGGCGCGTCCCATGTTTTCCAAAACCGGCTCCGGAAGATTCCAATACAGGTCGTGCTCTTTCAGCTGCCTGACCGCCCGATAATACTCAAGAGCCTTCTCATATTCGCTTTTTTCAACCTTGCGGTCCGCCTGATCCTTGGTGGTCTGCTTAATCATGCTGCGCATCTGGCGAAGTTTGGTCAGCTTGTAGGTCAGCTCGTTGGCCTTGTCTTTCGCTCCCTTGAAAACACTGTTCTGATAAAGCGAAATGCAAACCATCAGTTCCGTCTCGCGCTGATACGACATTTCGAGAAACTCGTTGCGTTCGCTCAAATCCTCATGTGAAACGAAACCGTCGTTCATATGCTTGATAATGTTTTCGGTTTCATCCAGCCAGCGAAAATATTCGCGGCTGGAAGTGCTCTCCGAATTAATCTGTTCATATGAATCCGCCAGCATAAACTGCAGGTCTTCGCCGATGTCCATGGCTATCTGATGCTGCATTTCGTCGACGCGCAGATCCTGATTGCCGACTTTCAGTTTCACGTCTTTCGGCGCCAGCGCCATCTGCCGGGCAAGAATGTCGCCCTCTTCTTTGCTGACCCGAAAACGGTTCTGCACGGCTCTGCTGATAATATCCTGTGGTGACCGGCCCCGCGTCTGCTGGCTGATTTCCAGATTGGTCAGCCCGGTATTGATTGCCTTCTGCATCCGACGCAGATGTTCCAGTTTTTCCGAATTTTGCGGTTGATCAAACATAACGGCCTCCGTTGGCAATACGCTTATTTAACTTCCTCAAAGATGATTTTTGCCTGTTCCAGCCAGATGATGCGGTCAATAATCCAGTTGCTTATCTGCTCAATTTTTTCAAGTTCGACCCCCATCGCCTGACCGACGCGGCCGATAAGCAGGGTTTCCTGATCGGAAAGCTCGTCGTCCGCATGTGCCAGAACGCACATTTCCTTGATCAGTTCCAAAGCGGCACGACGGTTGTCGATAACCTTAACGGCATTGACAACTTCCTCGTCGCTGTCAATTTTAAGGATTTCGTCGACACGCTTGTCGGAAATGCCGTAAATCCGAGCCATGCTGCGGATAAAGGCCAGTTCGTCTTCGTCCAGATGTCCGTCGGCGCCGGCCAGCCGCGAAAACGCCTTCATAAAGGCCACTTTCTGATCTTCGGTCAATTTAGATAAAACTTCCATATCCTGCTCCATGTTAAGCACCACCATTGTCTAATTCCTTTGTAACAATTGTTTCAGGCAAATGATACTAAATTTTTGTCCGATTAGCAACAGAAAACCTGAAACGGCAGAAATAATGCGCCAAAATCCGTGGACACCGCTAAAAATTCGTTGAAAACTCCGGCGCATTAACCTAAACTGATAAATAGAGTATAATTTTAAAGAGAATAACGTGGTAAAAAAATATTATATTAAAACTTTCGGCTGCCAGATGAACGTTTACGATTCACAACGCATTGCCGCTATTCTGAAAAATCTGGGCTACGAAGAGGCGCCGACGCCCAAGGCGGCCGACCTGATTATTTTCAACACCTGCCATATTCGGGAAAAAGCTGCCGAAAAGGTCTTCTCCGACCTCGGCCGCATCAACCTTATCAAACAGGAACGCGCGGAAGACGGAAAAGATACCGTTATTGGCGTCGTTGGCTGTGTCGTGCAGGCAGAAGACAGCGAAATTGCCAAACGCGCACCCTTTGTCGATTTTGCAACCGGGCCGCTGACTTACCACCGGCTGCCCGAAATTTTGTCCCGGGTGGCGCGCAAACGCGGCATCAGCATTATCGACACCGAATTTCCGGCCGTCGCCAAATTCGACTCTCTGCCCGAAAACAGGGCGGAGGGCGGACTTTCCTATCTGGCCATTCAGGAAGGCTGCAACAACTTCTGCACCTACTGCGTCGTTCCCTATACGCGCGGCATCGAATATTCCCGCCCGGTTGCCTCGGTTCTGAGGGAAGCGCGCCGGCTGGTCGAAACCGGCAGCGTCGAAATCAATCTCCTCGGACAAAACGTCAACTCCTATCACGGCGAGGACGAAAACGGCCGCGAACGCAATCTGGCCTACCTGCTGCGCCGCATTGCCGAAATTGACGGGCTGCAACGCATCCGCTATACCACGTCTTACCCGGCCGACGTTGACGACGACCTTATCGCCTGCCACCGCGATCTGAAAAAACTGATGCCATACCTGCATCTGCCGATTCAGTCCGGTTCCGACAGAATTCTCAGGGCCATGAACCGCCGCCACAATTCCTCGGACTACTTGCGCATCGTCGAAAAACTGCAGCAGGCCAACCCCGCGCTCAGAATGTCTTCCGACTTCATCGTCGGCTTTCCGGGCGAAACCGACGAAGACTTCAGGGCAACGCTTGACGTCGTCGACAGGGTCAAATATATTCAGGCCTTTTCGTTCAAATACAGCCGCCGGCCGGGAACCCCTGCCGCAGTCATGAACGGCCAGGTGGAGGAAAAAGTTAAAAAAGAACGCTTGGAAATTCTGCAGAACCTGTTATTTTCGTATCAGTTAAAGTTTAATAAAGAATGTCTGGGTAAAATAATGCCGGTTCTGTTTGAAACCAGAGGCCGACATGCAGGCCAGCTCATCGGCCGCACCCCGTACATGCAGAACCTGCACGCTAAACTGAATAAGGAAAAACTGAACAAAATAATCAACGTCAGAGTAACCGAAGCAACGACCAACTCGCTCAGCGGTGAACCTGTCTGAACACAAACGGAACAAAGGAGAAGACCATGGCTGAAGTAAATTTTGAACTCTATAACAACCAGCTTGTTCAGCAGCTGGTCGGTGCCTCTGACGCCAATCTGCGCCTGATTGAGAAAATCCTGAACGTCGAAATCAGCTCTTTCGGCAACCAGATAAACATCAAAGGCAGCCAGGACGCCGTCGATCAGGCCAAAACCGCCATTGACCTGTTGTACGGCAAAGTCAGCAAAGGCATAGAAATCGGCGAACAGGAAGTCAAGGCCGCCGTTCGCATGAGTGAAGAAGGCCCCGAAAAAATCGACGGGCAGAATCTTAACGACATCGTACTCAAAACCAAAAAACGTCATATTTATCCCCGTTCCGCCACTCAGGCCAAATATATTCAGGAAATGATGAAAAACGAGCTTGTTTTCGGCCTTGGCCCTGCCGGTACCGGTAAAACCTACTTGGCCGTCGCGCTCGCCGTTTCCATGATGCTGGAGGGAAAAATCGACAAGATTATCCTTTCCCGTCCGGCGGTCGAAGCCGGCGAAAACCTCGGTTTTCTTCCCGGTGACCTGAAAGACAAGGTCGACCCGTATCTGCGCCCGCTGTATGACGCCCTTTATGAAATGCTGCCGGCCGAACAGGTCGACAAAAAGCTGGCCATCGGCGAAATCGAAATCGCGCCGCTGGCGTTCATGCGCGGCCGCACGCTGTCCAACGCCTTTGTCATTCTCGACGAAGCGCAGAACACGACGCCGATGCAGATGAAAATGTTTCTGACCCGTTTGGGCGAAAACTCCCGCATGGTCGTCAACGGCGACCTCAGCCAGGTTGACCTTCCCCGCGGCGTCATATCCGGCCTCAAAGACGCGCTCGACACGCTCGAAAACGTCAGCAGCATCAGCTCGGTAACTTTCAGCGCCAACGACGTCGTCCGTCACGGTCTGGTTGCCAAAATCGTAAAGGCTTATGAAGAGAAAGGCAAAAAACAACACGGCTATGACTAAAACCAACCTGACAATTACCCTGAACGAACCCGGCTGGGAAGAGCAGATTCCCGATTTGCAACAGCTTGCCAACGATGTTCTGGTCAATGCGCTTGAGTACGTCGAAGCCAATGAAGACATAGACTTTCTCGGCACTGAAAAACCGGTCGACATCAACCTCTGTCTCAGTGACGACAACGAAGTCCATACGCTCAACCGCGACTTCCGCGGCATGGACAAACCGACCAACGTCCTTTCCTTTGCGGCCGTTGACGATCCCGACTTTGACCGAAACACGGAACTTTTCGGCGAAATCGAACTCGGCGACATCATCATTGCGCTCGAAACCATGCAGCGTGAAGCGGCCGAAAAGGGAATTCCGCTGCGCGACCATTTCTGCCACCTGTTTACCCACGGCATTCTGCATCTTCTCGGTTTCGACCACATCGAAGACGACGAGGCGGAATATATGGAAGAATTCGAAATCAACATTCTCAAACGCTTAAACATCAAAAATCCCTACGGAGAAGATTAAAACACCATGACGGAAGAAAATCACAAAGAATCTATCTGGCGCCGTTTCAAAAGTCTGTTCGGCGGCAAACAGCAGGAAACCGTCCGCGAAACCATCGAGGACCTGATAGAGGAAGCCAATTCCGAAGGAGACTGCCCTTTCAGCGAACACGAGCAGTTGCTTTTAAATAACATTTTGTACCTTAAAGACAAAAAATGCTGCCACGCCATGATTCCCCGGGCCAACATTATCGCCTTTCATAAAGACGGAACGGTTCGCGAACTTGCCGAACTGATGGTAACCCGCGGGCACTCCCGCATACCGATTTACGGCGATTCTCTTGACGACATTCTGGGCATCATCCATATCATCGATCTGGCCAAATGCCTGCTCAAAGGCGAAGGCGACGTAAAAGTCGAAGACGTCGTCAACCGTGAGGTCAAATTCGTTTCGCCGTCCATGCGGGTTTTGGATCTGCTGCGCGACATGCAGGCCAACAAAATCCACATGGCCATGGTTATTGACGAATACGGCGGCATTGACGGATTGGTTACCATTGAAGATCTGCTCGAGGAAATCGTCGGCGACATCGAAGACGAATACGATTTTGAAGAACAACATGTCATCATGCTACAGGACGAAGGGCTGATTATTGCCGATGCCCGCGCCGAACTGGAAGAAATAAAAGAAGCGGCGCATCTCGACCTTTGCAAAAATCTTGACTGCGACGAACTGGAAATTGACACGCTCGGCGGCTATGTTTTCCACATTGCCCAGCGCATCCCCGCCCGCGGCGAAGTCATTGACGGACCGGACGGCATCAAATTCCGTATTCTGGAAGTCGATCCCCGTCGCATTAAGAAAGTTATGATTGTCATTCCCAAACCGGGCAAAAAAGAAAACGGCAATGCTGAATAAACTGCCCGCATACCGTAAAACCATATGCCTGACGGCCGGTTTGCTCGGCGTCGCCGCCCTGCCGCCTTACTATGTTTTTCCGGTTTTGTTTGTTTCATTCGGACTGCTTCTGTACTTCATGGACAAATCAGCAACGCCCAAACAGGCTTTTGCCTGCGGCTATTGGTTTGGTTTCGGCTGGTTTGCCTGCGGCTTTTCCTGGGTCGGCAACGCCTTGCTGATAGACGCCGCCGCTTTCGGTTGGCTATATCCGCTTACGCTGCTGGCCGCCGGCGCCTTCTTCGGTTTGTTTGCCGGTATTCCCGCCGCATTGGCCTGGTATTTCAAAAATACCTATGCCCGCTGGCTGGCTTTCGCCTCTTTCTGGGTAATTCTGGAATGGATACGCAGTTTCATCTTTACCGGCTTTCCGTGGAACCTGCTCGGTTCTGTTCTCGCTTTTGACGACAGGGGCCTCCAGCTGGCTTCGTTTTTCGGAACCTACGGCTTGTCGCTGCTGGTGCTTCTCTGCGTTTCGGCGCCGGCACTGATTGTTATCCGCCGCACCAGAGCTTCCGCCGCGGCCGCAGCTGCTCTCATCGCCGCCTGCTCGGCTTTGGTCTGCATCTACGGACAACAGCGGCTGAAACTCTTCCCTCGGGAAAGCTCAGGCATTACTGTTCGCATCGTTCAGCCAAGCATACCCCAAACCATGAAATGGGATGCCGCATCCCTTGAAAAAAATTTTTTCGAATATATCAGCCTCAGCCGCTCCAAACCACTGGACGACGTCGATTTCGTCATCTGGGGCGAAACCGCAGTCCCCTATGCGCTGGATATTGAACCCGGCTACAGGGAACTTCTGACAGCCGCCGTGCCTCCGCGCGGTTATCTGATTACCGGACTTGTACGCTACGAATTCACGGCTGCGGACAGATATCGGCCTTTGAATTCAATGTTCATCATTGACAAACAAGGCGAAATCGTCGATTTCTATGACAAAAGCCACCTGGTGCCTTTCGGCGAATACATCCCGCTCCGCCGTTATCTTCCGGAATGGGTGCGTCCGATTGCCAACACCGTCGCCGACTTCAAACCGGGCAAAAGCCACAAAACATTCAAACTGAAAGACTATCCCTCTTTCGGCGCGCTCATTTGTTACGAAATAATATTTCCCGCTCAAGTGGTAAATGAGAAAAACAAACCGCAGTTTCTGGTCAATCTGACCAACGACGGCTGGTACGGAACCAGCGCCGGCCCCTATCAACATCTGGTTACCGCCCGTTTGCGCGCCGTAGAGGAAGGCATTGCCGTCATTCGGGCCGCCAACACCGGAATCAGCGCCATAATTTCTCCTGCCGGCCAAACACTCGCCTCTCTGCCGTTGAATTATCGCGGAATAATAGACGCACCTCTTCCGGCAAAACTGTCAATTACGACCTTTTACGGGCAATATGGCAATCTTGTCCCGCTTACATTCTGTTTTGTTAATATACTGCTGGCGTTTTTTTTAAGATATAAGTTGAACTAACAGCTTGAAAACAAGGCGTTAAGCGGCATACCCCGCCGAAAAACGCCCTGAATATAAAATATTATATAAAAAATCAGTTGACGAAAAGGCCATAAAATCCTATTTATATGTTATAGATTAATGAAAAGGAATAAACAATGACTGCAGACATCGTAAAAAAATCTAGCCGTGGTAGAACTCCGACCGGAGAGCCAAATCCGATTGATGTTCATGTCGGCAACCGCATTCGCCTAAGACGCACGCTGCTCGGCCTCAGCCAGGAAAAACTGGCTTCGCTGCTGGGACTGACTTTCCAACAGGTGCAAAAATATGAACGCGGCATGAACCGTGTCGGCGCAAGCCGTCTGTGGGACATCGGCAAAGTTCTCGAAGTTCCGGTTGGCTTTTTCTATGAAGACATGGATGAAGAAGTCGCCAAACAGAGCCCGCGTATGTTCTCCCTGCCGGACAGCACGCCGCTGACTCTCGCCGAAGAAACGGAAAATTTTGACGTAGACCCGATGCACCGTCAGGAAACCATTGAACTGGTCAAAGCCTATTACAAAATTCCCAACCGCAAAGCGGCCAAATGTATGTATGACCTTATTATTGCCATGTCAAAAACGACATATAACAACAGCCATGATGAGGATATGGAGAAATAATTTCTGCATATTTTACGAAAAAAGCTGGCTTTCCGCCGGCTTTTTTTATACCCTCGCCATAACAGGAAACAAGAGGTTGACATGAAATATCTATTTACATCAGAATCCGTTTCGGAAGGACATCCGGACAAGGTCTGCGATCGCATATCAGATGCCGTCGTCGACCTGTACCTGAGCAAAGACAACTCTGCCCGTACCGCAATCGAGACTTTGGCCACTACCAACCGGATTGTCATTGCCGGCGAAACCAGCTGCGGCGCCTATATCAGCCAGGCGGAAATAGAAGACACAGTCAGGCAGGCGGTCCGCGAAATCGGCTACGACCAGAAAGGATTCAGCTGGCAAACCGTCAACATCGAAAATCTGCTTCATCACCAGTCTTGCGATATCGCCCTCGGCGTCGACAACGACGGCGCCGGAGATCAGGGTATCATGTTCGGCTATGCAAAAAAAGAACCGGGCTTTGATAGCGCGTATATGCCGCTGGCCATTTTCCTTGCCAGCCGCATTTTAAAAGATCTTGCCGACGCGCGGCATGCGGGAAAAATCCCCGGCATTGAACCGGACGCCAAAAGCCAGATAACCGTCGAATACGAAGACGGTCGGCCGGTCGGCATTGCCAAAATCGTCCTTTCGACCCAGCACGCGGATAAGCTCTCACAGGAGGAAGTCCGAGAAACGGCAAAAAAATACATCGCCCGCAATATCCCAGACGGCTGGATGCCGGAGGACAAAAACATTCTCGTCAACCCCACCGGCCGTTTCGTCATCGGCGGCCCCGACGGCGATACCGGTCTGACCGGGCGCAAAATTATTGTCGACAACTACGGCGGTTATGCGCCGCACGGCGGAGGCGCCTTTTCGGGAAAAGACGCAACCAAGGTCGACCGCTCTGCCGCCTATATGCTGCGTTATTTGGCTAAAAACGTGGTTGCCGCCGGACTGGCCGACGAATGTCTGTTACAGTTGTCCTATGCCATCGGCGTTGCCGATCCGTTGTCTTTCTACATCAACTGCAACAATACGGCCCGGGTTGATGAACAAAAAATCCTTCAGACATTAAAAGAAATGACTGATCTCACGCCCAAAGGAATCATTAACCGGCTGCAGCTCCGCCGGCCAATTTATACGCCGAGTTCCGCTTACGGACATTTCGGCCGCGACCCGCAGCCAAACGGTGCCTTTTCTTGGGAAAAAACCGACTTAGCCAAGGAGTTAACCAAATGTTTCTGAGTGAAACCCCAAAATTTTTCGGTCGTCGCAAAGGCCGTATTATCCGCAAGGCCAAAACAACGCTGCTCGAAGCCTTTCTGCCGGAGGTCAGGCTTGCGGACGACTGCCGTTTTGACCGTCAGACCATGTTTGGCAAACCGGTTGACCGGGTATATTTGGAAATCGGTTTCGGCAACGGCGAACATCTTGCCGGACAGGCTATCCAAAACCCGTCGGTCGGTTTCATCGGAGCCGAAGTCTTTCAAAACGGCGTAGCCAATCTGTTAAGCCTGATTACCGGCGTCAAAGAAGGAAGCAACCTGCCTAAAAAAATTACCTTGAGCAGCGGACGGCCAGACAATATCCGCATTTACGACAACGACATGCGCCTGCTCTTTCCGCGCATTCCCGACAGCTTTCTCGACAGGATTTTCGTCCTTTTCCCTGACCCGTGGCCCAAAAAGCGCCACGCTTCCAGACGTTTTATCAACCCCGACAATCTGAAAGAACTGGCACGGATTTTGAAAAAAGGCGGTATTCTGCGCGTTGCAACCGACCACAAGATTTACAAAGGCTGGACCTTGCGGCAGCTGCACGAAAACCCGGATTTCCGTTGGACGGCAACCTGTGGCAACGACTGGAAACACGAACCGGCCGACTGGGTTGAAACCAAATATCAGCGCAAAGCCATCCGCGAAGGCCGCCGCCCGGTCTTTCTGGATTTTGAACGGCTATAGAAATACGCAAATTCCGCTAATTCGGTATTAATTACCCGCCATACAAGGTTTTTTTCAAAAACCTCGGAGAATGAGTCATAATAGTATGTGACTAAAAATTTTACCCCGACGTTTCCTATTAGATGCCCCTTATACGAGATTTTTAATAAGAGGGATAGGTTGTTACCGTCGGCTGCATATTCGGCTCCTCTATTTTGTCGATGTCTTCCGCCGGATATGATTGGACGTCATAAATACGTCCGCCGGATTCGTAAAGCGTATTTTGAATTTGCCGATTAACCTTTTGCGGCGTTTCATCCGAACTTATCGACGGATTTTGCGGCAACGTTTCCGATATCGCCGCCGGTCTTTTCTCACTTGCAGAAACGGCTTCCACAGGAGAAACTGCCGGCGGCTGTCCGTTGTCCGCCGCCGATTCAAACCCGCCGACATCTATCGGCTGCCCCATAATGTTTCCTTCATCGTCCCGAAAACGGACCACTGCGCTGTCATGTACGCCGGGAGCCGTCTCCGAAGCGCCGTAAATTATCGTTGACGGCTCAGCGGCATACGCTTCTGAATTAACGGCACAAAACGCCCACAGAAAAAGCGCCGCATTTCTGATTGCCTCATTCATATCAACCTCTCTGCTGATTAGAATTCCGCTTTAAGAAATAGGCGCTTTCTGCCAAAATCCAAGAGGGAAAGTTAAGAAGCCCGAGCTATCGAAACGACATTGTCGCCCAGCAGACTGTAAGTGTCCTTGGCAATCAGCAGCTCTTCATTGGTCGGAATGACCAAAACCTTAACTTTTGAAGAAGGCGTGGTAATTTCAGCAGCCCTGCCGCGAATATGATTGGCCTCTTCATTCAGTTCAATTCCCAGAAAACCAAGCCGCTCACAGACTTTCTTGCGAATAAACGAAGAATTTTCACCGATGCCCGCCGTAAAGATTATAGCGTCGACACCACCCAAAACGGCCAGATAGGCACCGATATACTTGATGAGGGCATGCACGTAAACGTCAACCGCCGTAATCGCATCCTGATTTCCTTCCAGATACTGTTCCTCAATGTCACGCAGATCCGTGTAACCGCGGGTCAGACCATACCAGCCGCTTTCCTTGTTCAGCATAGCATTAACCTCATCGGCGGTCATATTCTGGGTTTTCATGATATGCAGCGGAATATACGGATCAATGTCGCCGCAGCGGGTACCCATAATCATGCCGGCCATCGGCGTAAAACCCATTGACGTGTCAACCGAACGGCCGTTCTCAATCGCCGTTACCGAAGCGCCGCCTCCCAGATGGCAACTGATGAATTTTCCCTTATAACCAAGCATTTTGGCAGCCTCTTCGGCAACATACTTATGAGAGGTTCCGTGAAATCCGTAACGCCGGATTTTGTGCTTTTCATATTGATCAAGCGGAATGGCATACAAAAAAGCCTCTTTCTTCATACTCTGATGAAAGGAAGAATCAAAAGTCGCCACTTGTTTGACTTTCGGCAGCAGTTCGGTAATGGCGTCAATTCCGTACAAAAACGCAGCGCCGTGCAGAGGCAGCAAATCGCCGGCCTCACGGGCCTTTGCCAGAACATCTTCGTCAATAACCACAGACTTGTCAAAATACTCGCCGCCGTGCCCCATCCGATGTCCTACGGCGTCAATCTCTTCCACGCTCTTAATCGGCCCGGCGAGCAACATGTTCAAAACTTCTTTAATCGCCTCGATATGATTATGCAGCTCAACGTCCTTAACCAGCTTTTCATTCTCGTCAACCGACATGCTGACGCGTGAACCGCTGATGCCGATACGTTCGGCCATTCCTTTGGCAACAACCTGATGACTTTCTCCATCCATATTAAACAGCTGATATTTAACGGTGGTCGAACCGGAGTTCAGAACGAGTATCTTCTTCATAAATGCTTTCCTGTACTTGTTGTCGGAATAAAAAAAACGTGGCGTCATCATAATGACACCACGTTCTTATGCCATAAAATCAGTTATTAGTCAAGTTCACTGTATCCTGGGCTATCGCCAGTTCCTCATTGGTCGGAATGACAAAAGCCCTGACTTTTGAATCCGGCGCGGTAATTTCGGCAAAATCGCCGCGCTCGTTGTTTTTGGCTTCATCAACCTTTATGCCCAGATAAGCCAGACGTTCCAAAACCAGCTTGCGCACAATCGGCGAATTTTCACCGACGCCGGCCGTAAAGACAATTGCATCGACGCCGCCCAGCGCCGCAATATAGGCGCCGATATACTTGACGATGTTATAAACATAAACCTGCATGGCTTCCAAAACTTTCGGCTCTCCGCGATTGTAGGCGGCTTCAAAGTCGCGGGAGTCGCTGTAGCCGGTCAGACCATACTTGCCGCTCTGCTTGTTCAGCATCTCGTTGACTTCGTCCGGAGTCAGTTTCTGGGTCTTCATAATATACAGCGGAATATAAGGATCAATGTCGCCGCAGCGGGTATCCATCACAATCCCGGCCAACGGCGTCATACCCATCGACGTGTCGATGCACTTGCCGTCCTTAACCGCGGTTATCGAAGCGCCGCTGCCGATGTGGCAGGTAATTATCTTCGATTTTTCCCCGACGATTTCCGCCGCCTTCTGCGCCACAAACTTATGCGACGTGCCGTGTGCGCCGTAACGGCGGATTTTGTAAGTTGTACGCTGCTCTTCAGGCAAAGCGTAGATATAGGCCTCGGCCGGCATCGTCTGATGAAACGCGGTGTCGAAAACCACAACCTGCGGCACCGACGGCAATTCCTTCATGACCGCACGAATAACCAACGCTGCCGACGGATTGTGCAGCGGCGCCAGCGTCGAAAGAGATTCGATGTCTTCGATCACTTTCTCGGTAACGACGACCGAACCTTTGAAAATCGAACCGCCCTGAACAATACGATGGCCGATGGCCGAAATCTCGTTCAGATTTCCGATAACGCCGTCGGTCAGCAGTTTCATGACTTCGTTCAGCGCCGTTTTATGATCGGGCAAATCTACTTTGACCTCCTTTTTGTCGCCGTTGGCATATTTGATGCCGACAAACGAAGCGTCGCGGCCGATACGCTCGGCATTGCCCTTGGCAACAACTTCATAGCTTTCGCCGTCAACGTTAAACAGCTGATACTTCAGCGTAGATGAACCGGAGTTCAAAACGAGTATTTTTTTCATCACTAAGTCCTTATTAAAATAAAATACGTTTTCAAAAAAAACGTGCGGAGCGATTTTGCTCCGCACACGCCGCAAAAAACTTATTTCTGAGCCTGAATGCAGGTAATCGCAATCATACCCACAATATCTTCGACCAAAGCGCCGCGGGACAGGTCGTTGACCGGCGCGTTCAGACCCTGCAGCATCGGACCGTAAGCTTCGCAGCCGCAAATGCGTTGCAGCATTTTATAACTGATATTGCCCGAAGCCAAATCGGGAAAGACCAGAACATTGGCTTTGCCGGCAACTTCGCTGCCCGGCGCCTTCTTCGCGCCGACAACGGCGTCAAGAGCGGCGTCAGCCTGCAATTCGCCGTCCAGTTTAATGTTCAGGCTATTATAATCGGGGTCGTTTTTCAAAGCCTCCAAAGCAATCTCCGTCGCCCGGCGAACCTTGTCAACCTGATCGCCTTTGCCGGATCCCTTGGTCGAAAAGGTCAGCATCGCGACTTTCGGCTCCATGCCGAACTTAATGGCATTTTTGGCGGCCTCGAGTGCCGTATCGGCCATTTCCTTGTCCGTCGGATCAATGATAATCGCGCAGTCGGCAAGAATATACGGCTTGTCGTTATGAACCAGAATCAGCAGCGACGAAACGCTGGCGCCTTTTTTGGCTGATTTGATAATCTGCAGTGCCGGACGAACCGTATCGGCCGTTGAATGGTTGGCTCCGGAAACCATGCCGTCGGCATCGCCAGCCTTAATCATCAGCGTTCCGAAATAATTTGGGTTTAAAACGGTCTTGGCCGCTTCCTCTTCGGTCATGCCCTTTTCCTTGCGCAGCTCATAGAGAAGCTTGGTATATTTTTCAAGATTTGCCGATTTGGCAGGGTCGACAAGTTCAATGTCTTCCAGGCTCCAGTTATGTCCGGCAAAATGTTTTTTTACCGATTCGACATCGCCGAGAATAATGACCTTTGCGGCTTTTTCTGCCGTAATCAGATGAGCGGCTTTCAAAATACGCTCATCTTCGCCCTCGGGCAGAACAATGGTTTTAACGTCTTGTTTTGCTCGCGCAATCAGACTATTTAAATAAGCACTTTCTAACATGGGATACCCCTTCATGATTAAGTTTAAAAAGAATTATCCATAATAAACAACGCCTGAGCGCAAAAGTCTATAAAAACTTTTGCTTTTTGCGGCAAAATATTATACTATCGGCTTAAATTTTATGATAATTGACGTCATTCAAAGGAAAAAACGATGGAAAGAACCCTCTCGATAATCAAACCGGACGCAACCTCGCGCAACATTACCGGCAAGGTCAACGCCATGATTGAAGAAGCCGGGCTGCATATTATCGCCCAAAAACGGATTTTGCTTACACCGGAACAGGCCGAGGAATTTTACGCCGAACACAAGGACAAGGCGTTCTTTACCAGCATGATCGAACAGATGACTTCCGCCCCGGTCGTCGTCCAGATTCTCGAAGCGGACAACGCCATTGCCCTTTATCGCAAAATTATGGGTGCCACTAACCCCGCCGTCGCCGAAGAAGGAACGATTCGCAAAACTTTTGCCCTTTCCATTGACAAAAACACCGTCCACGGCTCGGATTCGGAAGAAAGCGCCAAACGCGAAATCGAATTTTTCTTCTCCCATATCGAAATCGTCGGTTAGGGAGTTCCGCCGTGTTCCGCATCAGAGCTGTCCTTATCGCTTTTTTTTGCCTGTTTTCGGCCTCTGCCGCCGGTGCCGGCGACATGACCTATAATGCTGAAATTACCGTTGACGTTACTGCCGAAAACGCTTCCGTCGCCAGGGAAAAAGCCATGACCGAAGCCAACCGGCAGGCGTACACCGCCGTTGCCAAGCGCGTTACCACGGCTGACGGCGTCCGCCGACTTAACGAGCTTAACGACGCACAGATTCTGAACTTCATCAAAGAAGTTTCGATTATTTCCGAAAAAGCCTCCAACGTCCGCTATATTGCCACACTTAACGTTGCCGTCAACGAACATATTCTCAAAACCTACATGCAGGAAAACGACATCCCCTTTGTCATCGGTTCCGTCGCCAACGTTCTGATTATCCCGACTTTTAGGGAGTTCAAAACCGACGCGCCCATGCTCTGGGAAGCAGACAACCTCTGGCGCAAGGCCTGGGAACAGAATCCCCGCGCCATCGGATCGGCCAGGTTTTTCAGCATTCCCGCCAACGGCTCAAATTATGCCGCCCTTGACGCCGAAAAGGCACTCCGCATGGACGGCATGGCTCTCGACAAGATAGCTTTTATCAACAACACCAAAGACATCTATGTCGCCGACGCCGTATATAACGGTATCGAAGGACTGAACGTCACGCTCTATTCATACCGCGACGGCCGGGAAGAAAGCGTTTCCGTTCCGGGCGACCGTTCGCCGCAACTGTTCATCGATGCCATCAACCAGATTAGCGACCACATTTACAATCAGATAAAAAAACAAAACGTCGTCGACCGCCAGAACAAATCTGAAATTACCGTACTGTATTCCTATGCCTATCTGCGCGACTGGCTGATACTCGAAAAACAGCTGAAGGAAATCGGCTATGTCAACGGCATTTCCACCGCGGCAGTCGGTTCGGGAAAAGTACAGTTCAAAATTACCTACATCGGCGGTTTCGATAAGCTGCTGGAAGCTTTGCGCAGCAAATACTACAATCTGAAAAGCGCCGGCGATTTTTACATCATCGAAAAAATCTGAGAAAGGGAACGACCATGCCGATTACCCGCAAAAACAACCGCAACTGGATGTTCTGGCTGACTTTGTTTGTCCTGTTCTGCACCGCCGTTTACGCGCTGCGTTCGGTGCTGCTGCCCTTTGTCGTCGGCATTGTCATTGGCTACCTGCTTGACCCCTTTGCCTCCCGTTTCGAAAGATGGGGCATGAACCGCACGCTTGCCACCGTTCTGGTACTGTTTCTGGTCGCCATAATCGTTCTGCCTGCAATGGCGCTGCTCATCGGCGTCATCGACGAACAGCTGGGCCGTTTTATCAATGTCGTGCCGCAATACATCGGTTCGTTCCTGCGCAAAATCGAACCGTTCATCAACCGGCTGCATGAAAGCTTCCCGAACATGGAACCGGAAAAAATCCGCGAATACATGCGCAACAATCTGGCTAATACGCTCAAACTTGCCGGCGGCGTTCTGCGCGGCATCATAACCAGCGGCTTTGCCATTTTTAACCTGATTTCGCTGCTGTTGATTACGCCGGTCGTCGCATTTTATATGCTGCGCGACTGGGACATGTTCATCGCCAAAGTCGACAGTTTGTTGCCTCGCAGGTCCAAGGCCTCGATTCGCGAACAGGCGCGCCAGATAGACCGCACGTTGGCGGGTTTCATTCGCGGACAGCTCAGCGTCTGTGTCATTCTGGGCACCTACTACTCGCTCGGTTTGTACCTCGTCGGACTTGACCTCGGTCTGCTGGTCGGTTTCATCGCCGGTCTGATTTCTTTCATTCCCTATGTCGGCAGCATCGTCGGTTTCCTTCTCAGTATCGGCATTGCCTTTGCTCAGTTCGATTCGCTGATGCCAATCCTGCAGGTAGTTTTGGTTTTTGTGACCGGCCAGTTTCTGGAAGGCAACTTCCTTACCCCGAAGCTGGTTGGCGAAAACGTCGGCCTGCACCCGGTCTGGGTTATGTTTGCCTTGCTGGCCGGCGGTGTTCTGCTGGGTTTTCTGGGCTTAATGATTGCCGTGCCGCTGGCTGCCGTCATCGGCGTTTTGCTGCGTCATGCGATTGAAAACTACAAAAAAAGCACTCTTTATCTGGACAGTTAAAACCATGCGCCGCCTGATCTCTTTTATCCTTCTTATCGCCGTCTTCTGGGGCGGCTGGCAGCTGTTTCTGTATCAAGCCCGGCCGCAGAAAGAGGCCGTCGTTACCATCGGCGCAACGCTGCCGCTCAGCGGCACAAACGCCGAAACCGGATTGGCTGCGCAGGACGCGCTTAATCTGGCGCTGAAAGAATGGAACAGCAGGCAAAACCGCTACAGATACCGAATATTCTATTTGGACGATTCGGGCAAAGCGGAACAGGCGCAAAAAAATCTTCTTACTCTGTTGGAAAAACAAAACGCCGCGGCCGTAATCACATTGTGGACGCCGGCTGCCGAAAAAGCGATTCCTTTGGCAGACAAATTCCGGCGGCTTCACTTTACCTGCGCTTTCGGAAACGGACTGAGCGACGGCCTGTACAATTTCAACCATTATCTTTCCTACCACACCGATAAGTTCACCGACGACTTCCGTCAGGCGGCGGGAAAGCTGCCTGCATCCTGCTCTTCCAACCTGTACGACGCGCTCGGGCTGCTGATTTTCGCCCATGAAAACACGCCGCCGGACTGGGGACACAGCCTTCCCTCTGCCGAACGGGTTTCACGCAGCCTGCACAAAATATTCAACCATGCTTCCGCTTCGGGACAAATCCGCATTGCACCGAACGGTACCGTCCTTCCGGCTGAGGAACAGCTATGAAAAAACTGGCTTTGCTGCTTACAGTTCTGACTCTTGCCTTTCCGGCTCAGGCCGTCGAAATCGGCGACATCTACTACAGCAACAAAAGTTTCAGCTCAACCCCCGTTGACGGACTGCTGCCAATCGGCATCGTCTGGCAGGTTAACGACGCCGGAAACGGCGGCCTGATTGTGGCGCTGGAACAACCGGGATCCAAAAACTGGGAACGAGCCAAAACCTACTGCCGTCTGTACCTGACTCGCGGCACCAAAGCCGGCGACTGGTTTATGCCCGATTTTTTACAGATGTTCCCGATTGACAAAATGCAGAATCGCCGCATCAACGCCCGCACCTTTCTGCACATTAACGACCGTCTGGCACTCGTCAAAGAAGCCCGGGCGCTGAAAGAAGACGTTTACATGACTTCTTCCGATTATGCCGACGACAAAAAAGCTGCCATCGGCATCAATCTGACCACCGGCGAACTCGTCAAACTCAAAAAAAAGGGGCGGCACGCCTTTCGCTGCATGATGTCTTTTTAAACCGCGGTTTTTATACAAAAACACGGTTTTTTTAAGGAATATTTTAGATATTAAACTTATGATGGGTTTCATGATTACCAGCAAAAGGAACCCGCTATGCTTATGCAATTGACTGACTTTTTCAATTCACTGCCGCTCAGAAGCGTTCTTGCTTTCTTTACCGCTCTGTTTCTGAGCCTTGCCTGCGGCGAAAAGCTGATTGGCTTTCTGCACCGTCATCAGGCTAAAGGACAACCTATCCGCGAAGACGGACCGCAGAGCCACTTGCTGACCAAAAAAGGCACACCGACCATGGGAGGCCTGCTCATACTGGGATCCGCCATTGCCGGCATGCTGCTTTTTGCCGATTTGCACAATTCCTTCGTTTGGATAAGCATTCTGGTTCTGCTGGTTTATGGTTTGACCGGTTTTGCCGACGACTATGTCAAAGTTACCAAACAGACCGCCAACGCCATGACCGCCAAAATGAAACTTTTTCTCCAATTTACCACCGCGCTGGCCGCCGTCTGGGTCATTACGCAGTCCGCCCCCGAAACCGGGCGCTTTGAGCTGACCTTTCCCTGGTTTCACGGCCTGGCACTGAATCTCGGCTGGTTTTACGTTCCTTTTGCCATGGTCGTCATTGCCGGCGCCTCCAATGCCGTTAACCTGAGCGACGGCCTTGACGGCCTGGCTTCCGGCCTGCTGATTGTCTCTTTTCTGGTTTTTGCAGTCATCGCTTATGCCTGCGGTACGGAAATGTCCGCCGCCGTCGGCCTGACGCCGGTTGCACATTCGGCCGAAATCGTTGTTGTCTGCGCCGCGGTTGTCGGCGGCTGCGTCGGTTTTCTGTGGTTTAACGCGCCGCCGGCCAGGGTCTTCATGGGCGACACCGGTTCTCTGGCGCTGGGCGCGCTGCTCGGCACCGTTTCGGTCATGACCCGGCATGAAATTCTGCTGGCCGTCGTCGGCGGCGTTTTCGTCGTCGAAGCCCTGTCGGTCATGATTCAGGTGGCCTACTTCAGAAAAACCGGCCGGCGTTTTTTCAAAATGGCGCCTGTTCATCATCACTTCGAACAGCTCGGCTGGAAAGAAACCACCGTTGTTACCCGTTTCTGGATTGCCGCATTTATTCTCGGCGTTCTCGGCCTTACGTCGCTCATCGTTCTGTAGGAGGGCCGGCGCGTGATTTCCTTTTCGAGAAACAGCCGGAGCATAATCGCCAACTGGTGGTGGACCGTTGACAAGGTTCTGCTCACTCTGGTTACCGTCATCATCCTCATCGGCATTTTCTTGAACTTCTCGGCCAGTCCGGCCGTAGCCAACCGCATTGGCGTCGGCAGCTTTCATTTCATCAAAAGACAGCTGCTTTTCCTGCCTGTCGCCTATATGCTGATGGTTTTCCTTTCGATGCAAAATCTCAAAACCATAAGGCGCGTTGCCATCCTCGGCTATACCGTTACCATTCTGCTGATGATTGCCACGCTTTTCTGGGGCGAGGAAACCAAAGGCGCCTCACGCTGGATCCACATCCTCGGCTTCTCGCTGCAGCCGTCCGAATTCATCAAGCCCTGTTTTGCCGTTGTCGCTGCCTGGCTGTTTGACGGCCAGCAGAAATATCGCGATTTTCCGGGCAACATTCTCTCCACCTGCCTGTTTGCCTTCACGCTGATACTGCTACTGCTTCAGCCCGACGTCGGCATGTCGATTGTCGTTTCGGTCATCTGGCTGTTTCAGTTTTTTCTGGCCGGGCTGTCATTGCTTTTGGTAACCGTTTTGGGCATCGTCGGTATCGGCCTGCTCGTTACCGCCTATTTTACCTTTGACCACGTTCACACCCGCGTCCAGCAGTTTCTGGATTCGGAAAACAATCTGAGCTATCAGGTTCGCAAATCGCTGGAAGCTTTCCAGAGCGGCAGCATTTTCGGCCGCGGTCCGGGCGAAGGCATTGTCAAACTGAATATTCCCGACGCGCATACCGACTTTATTTTTGCCGTCGCCGCCGAAGAATTTGGCTTGCTTTTATGCCTGATTATAGTAGGCTTGTATGCAGCGGTTGTAATTCGTTCGATGCTGATCTCCATGAAGGACAACAACCTGTTCATCATTCTCTCGGCATCGGCGCTGTCAGCCTCTTTCGGCCTGCAGGGAATTATCAACATGGCATCTACCCTGCACCTGATGCCGACCAAAGGCATGACCCTGCCTTTCATATCTTACGGCGGATCGTCATTGCTGGCTACGGCTCTGGGGATGGGCATGCTCCTGGCCATTACTCGTAAAAACGTTCATGCGGAGGACAAAGATGTCGGCGACTAAAAAAGGCAAAAAAACTCGGAAACCCCTGATTATTCTCACGGCCGGCGGCACCGGCGGCCATGTTTATCCGGCCGAAGCGCTGGCTGACGAACTGTTGCGCCGCGGCTACCGCGTTGAGCTGATAACCGACAGCCGCGGCAAAGACAATTATAAGGGCCGCCTCGGCGAAATTCCCAATCATGCGGTTCTGGCCGGCGCTCTGGTCGGCAAATCCCGCCTGTTCAAAATCAAAAGCCTGATTAAAACCGCCGTCGGCATTCTGCAGGCCGGACGCCTGATTTTCAAAAAGAAACCCGCCTGTGTCATCGGCTTCGGCGGCTACGCTTCTTTCCCGAGCTGCATGGCGGCCATTCTGCTCGGCACCGACCTGGTCATTCATGAACAAAATTCGGTCATGAGCCGAACCAATCGCTTTCTCAGCAAATACGCCGCCCTCATCGCCCAGAGTTTCAAAAAGGTAAAATATGCGCCGGCCGGCATTAAAACCATTCTGACCGGAATGCCCATCCGCAAAACCATTGCCGAAGTCCGCGAAATTCCGTTCCCCGCGCTCGGCAAAGAGGATAAATTTCAGATTATGGTTCTCGGCGGTTCGCAGGGCGCCAAAATCTTCGGCGACGTTGTTCCCGAAGTCATAAAAAAGCTGTCGCCCGCGCGCCGGAAAAAAATCCGCATTTTCCAACAATGCCGCGAAGCCGACGTCGAAAACGTCAAAGCCGCCTATGACGGTTGCGGCGCAGAAGTGACCGTATCGCACTTTTTCAACAACATGCCGGAACTTTACGCCGGTACCCACCTCATTATCTCCCGTGCCGGCGCATCTTCCGTCTCCGAAATTGCTGCGGTCGGCATTCCTTCGATTCTGGTACCCCTGCCGATTGCAGCCGACGATCATCAGACCGCCAACGCCCGGGAAATCGGCGACGCCAAAGCCGGTATTGTTCTCAAACAGAAAGACTTTACGCCGGCCAGACTGGGAGAACTTCTCAAAGAACTGATGTCTTCCCCCAAAAAACTGTCGCAAATGTCCGAAAACGCCAAATCTGTCGGCATTACCGACGCCGCCGTCCGTTTTGCCGACGCCGTCGAAAAAGAAATCCTTTCCCGTCCGTAGGAGAAAAACAATGTTCGGCCTGAAACTGTTTAAGAAAAATCTGCTCAACCTTCTCCCCAAAGTCCGTGGAAAATATACCCCTAACGTCAGGCTTGCCAAATACACCTGGTTCGGCGTCGGCGGCCCGGCCGAAGTCCTTTACACCCCGGCCGATGCCGAAGACCTCAGCCACTTTCTCAAAAACAAGCCCTACAACCTTCCCGTCTGCGTCATCGGCGGCGGTTCAAATCTGCTGGTCAGGGACGGCGGCGTTCCCGGTGTTGTCATCAGGCTCGACAGCCCCGGCTTCCGCAAAATATCCTTCGGCGAAAATACCGTTACCTGCGGCGCCGGCGTTAAAAATGCCGAACTGAAAAAAATCATGCTCGACAAAAAGTTCGGCGGCCTGGAATTCCTATGCTCGATTCCGGGCGTTGTCGGCGGCTCGGTCAAAACCAATGCCGGCTGTTTTGGCTGTTCGGTCGGGGACGTTATCGTCGAAGCGCAGATTATCGACGGCGTCGGCGAAATTAAAACCGTACCCGTCGGCGATCTGCTCCTCTCCTACCGCAGCAGTTTTTTTCCCGATGACTGGATAATTCTCAGCATCACGTTCCGAACTTCTCCGGACAGCGCTGAAAATATCAGAAAAAAACTTGACGAGCAAAAAGCCTACCGGATGAAAAATCAGCCTTACAACCAGAAAACGGCCGGTTCGACATTCAAAAACCCCGAAGGTCTCCGTGCTTGGGAACTCATTAAGAAATCCGGCTGCGCCGGTTTACAGGTTGGCGGCGCCAAAGTTTCCGACATCCACTGCAATTTTTTGATTAATACCGGCAAAGCCACTGCCGCAGATATTGAAACGCTCGGCGAAACCATCATCAAAAAAGTCCGTGAAGAAACCACCGTCACGCTGGAATGGGAAATTAAACGTCTGGGAATCAACAAGTGACAATGACCGACAACGCCGAAAACAGTTCTGAAGCCAGGAAACCGGTTCTGCCGCCCGATAATCGCGTTTCTCTGCCGCGCGAATGGCCCTTTCGGCTGCTTGGCAATGCCCTCATACTGGCTCTGGTTTTTCTGACCGCTTTTCTTACCGTTACCGTCCGTACCAACCTGGTCGGCAGACAGATAGACAGCCTTACCGAAGAGTTCTACCTTCTGACTTCTAAACTCGGTTTTACGCTGGACGATATCCTGATTGAAGGAAGAAAGAAAACCTCGCGCCGCACTGTCATGGAAGTGCTTGGCCTCAAACGCGGCGACAATATTCTGAGTCTGGACTTAAACGAACTTAAAAACAGAATCGAAACCCTGCCCTGGGTACGCCGCGCCGACATTCGCCGCAGCTACTTTCCGAATATTCTGCACATCAGCCTCGTTGAACGCAAAGTCGCTTCCATCTGGCAGATATCCGAAAAATTTCACCCCATAGACACCGAAGGAAACGTCATTAACGCGCCGTTCCGTCCTTCCCGGCCGATCTTGCTGATTGTCGGCGAAGAAGCTCCCGAGCATATCAACGAATTGCTTGAAATCATCAAAAAAGACAATGACATCTGGCCGCGGGTCAAAGTCGCCAACTTTATATCCAAACGCCGGTGGAACCTGATTCTGGATGACATTGAAAACGGCGTCACTGTCAAACTTCCCGAAGAAAACGTCGGGCATGCTTGGAAAAAATTGGTAAAATTAGACCGGACGCAGGGTATTCTTAAACGTAAATTAACTTTCATCGATTTAAGATTAAAAAATAAAGTCATTGTCAAACTCGGCAAAATGACCGATGACGAACGCAAAAAACTGAAAGAAAACAACGCGGACAAACCAAGGGGAGCATAACGTGACACATTCGTTCAACCGGCTGACGACTATCGCCGCTTTAGATATCGGATCATCTAAAGTCTGCTGCGTTATCGCCAAAATCAGCCGTGACAAGCGGATTAACGTTGTCGGTTACGGTTACAATGCTTCCAAAGGCATTAAAAACGGCATCGTTACCGACATCAATCAGGCTACCCTTTCCGTCTGCAACGCAGTCGAAACCGCCGAACAAATGGCCAACGAACGCATTGACCGCATCATCGTCAACATCTCCGGCGACAAAATCAAAAGCATCGTCAAGGACGCGACCATTGCCATCAACAAAAACCGTCCCGTATCCGAAGCGGACATTACCAAAGTCATCGAAAAGGGAATTAATAAAATCAATGTCGACGAACACGAACTGATTCACTGCCTGCCGACCAGCTACCGCCTCGACATGGGTGATGAAATCAAAGATCCGCGCAATATTTTCGGCGAAAGCCTTTCGGTTGACATACTGCTCGGTCTGGTTCCCGAAATCCAGTACCGCAACCTCTCCACCGTAATTGAAAACGCTCATCTCGAAACTGCCGAAAAAGCCTTTTCCGCCTATGCTTCAGGACTTTCCTGTCTGGTCGAAGACGAAAAGGAAATCGGCGCCACCGTCATCGATATCGGCGGCGGCACCACCAGCATTGCCAGTTTCAAACACGGACATCCGATTTACTTCTCATCCATCGCCGTCGGCGGCAACAACGTTACCAACGACATCGCCTGGGGACTGACCACTTCCTTTACGCATGCCGAAAGGCTGAAAACCTTGCATGGCTGTGCCTTCTTAACCCAGGCCGACAAGGAAGAAACCATCAACGTCTATCCGGTCGGCGAGGAAGACGACAGCTCCATCAAGCAGGTTCCCAAATCGGAACTCATCAGCATTATCACACCGCGGATTGAAGAAATTTTCGAACTTGTCAACCAAAAACTCGGCGAACACGGCCTGCGTGACATATCCAGTCACCGCGTCGTTTTAACCGGCGGCGGCAGCCAGCTTTCCGGTATTCGCGAAGTTGCGTCCATGGTGCTTGACAAACAGGTGCGTCTCGGTCGTCCGAAAAATATTCCCAATCTTCCGGACATTCTTTACAATCCGGCCTTTTCCACCGCCGTCGGCCTGCTTTCTTTCGCGCTTAACTACACAGAGAAGAAACCTGCCCGCGCCACGCAAAAGCCGGTCAGCAGCAACGGCGCTTTCAGCCGTATTTTCGGCTGGCTGAAACAAAATTTCTAAAAATTATTTCAATTTGTTTTTTTAGTAACCAAAACTTAATTTCTTTTCCTTATTCTGAACTCAAGTTCAGTAAAATTTTGGAGTAAGAAATACGATGTCAATCAAATTAGCCGTACCGGAAAAAACTGTTATGCACCTGAAACCGCGGATTTCCGTCATCGGTGTCGGCGGCGGCGGCGGCAATGCCGTCAATAATATGATTGCGCAGAATCTGGAAGGCGTTGACTTTATCGTTGCCAATACCGACGCGCAGGCTCTCGCTCATTCCTCCGCCAGCCGCAAAATCCAGCTCGGCCTTGAAACCACGCAGGGTCTCGGCGCCGGAGCCCGTCCGGAAATCGGCAAGCTGGCCGCCGAAGAAGCCCAGGAAGAAATAGAAAAAGAACTCGAAGGCGCCAATATGGTCTTTATTACCGCCGGCATGGGCGGCGGTACCGGTTCGGGTGCCGCGCCGGTCGTTGCCAAGCTGGCCAAATCCAAAGGTATTCTGACCGTCGGCGTCGTTACCAAACCTTTCCAGTTCGAAGGCCGCAAACGTTTCGAAACTGCTGAAGCCGCCGTCGAAGAGTTTACCAAACAGGTCGACAGCATCATCATTATTCCTAACCAGAACCTGTTCCGTATTGCCGATAAAAACACCACGCTTGCCGACGCTTTCGTCATGGCCGACAATGTTTTGTACGCCGGCGTCCGTTCCATTACCGATCTGATGATGATGCCGGGCCTGATTAACCTCGATTTTGCCGACATCAAAAGCATTATGGAAGACAAAGGCAAAGCCATCATGGGCACCGGCGAAGCCGAAGGCGAAGACCGAGCCGTAAAGGCTGCCGAACAGGCCCTGTCCAACCCTCTGCTCGACGATTGTTCCATGCACGGTGCCAAAGGCGTCCTCATCAACATTACCGGCGGCCAGGACATTACCCTTTTTGAAATCGACGAAGCGGCCAGCCGCATTAAGGAAGAAGTTGACGAAGACGCCAACATCATCTTCGGCTCCAGCTTTGACGAATCTCTGGCCGGCAAAATCCGCGTTTCCATCGTTGCGACCGGCATCGGCGAAAACATCGCCCGCCAGGCTCAGAGCAAACCTTTGATCAAACCGGGCTACCTTGAAGAAAGCTATGGCGGCGAAACCGTCATAACCCCAAACGAAGAGCTCGATTCCAATCTTGAAAAATTCTCAGCCACTAAAGCGGAAGTCGCTGAAGATGTTAACGAAGTTATCGAGAAAGCCGAGATAATTTCCATTGAGCAGGAAGCTTCCGCGCCGGCGGAAGAAACAATCCAGAACGCCGTTCCCGATGATAAAATCGAAGATTTCGATTCGTTGGACCGTTCTTCGGTAATGAGCGAAATGCCCAAAGCCTCTTCCTTGTTCAAAGCTATTATTAACAAAACCGAAGACATCAATGCCGAAGCGCAGCTTGAAGGCATTCTGTCCTCCAATGAAAACAGCTTTACGGCCAAAACTTCGCTCCGCACGATCGAAGAAGAGCCGGAATTATTCCCCAATCACAATCCCGCTCCGTTCTCCGCCCGCAAAAGCGAAGAGCCTGAGCAGCTGATTGTCAGCAGCGAAGAAGAAGAATATACCCCGACCCTGATTGAAAGGGTTACGGGTTTCTCCATCGCCAAAAGAAACCGAAAGAAACTAAAGGAACACGAACAGAAGTTTCAGGAGCCCGTGTCTCCGTCTTTCGCTGAGGACGATTACCGCGAGGAAGACAAACTGAATTTGGAAATTCCGTCCTTCCTGCGCCGTAAATAATCCCGAAAATTATTACGTTATAAACCTAAAAAAAGCGGAAATGAACATTTCCGCTTTTTTATGCCTGTATCCAAACGACTGTCTGCCTTTTACCGGGCATTAATCAGCGTTATCTCAACGCGCCGGTTTTGCTCGCGGCCGGCTGCCGTTGCATTGCTGGCAATCGGATTACTGGAACCGTAGCCATATACCATCAGACGCGAAGCGCTGACGTCACGCAGTTTCAGATAATTGGCCACCGCCTGAGCGCGCTGCAGTGACAGCGTATTGTTATAGGCGGCGCTGCCCGTGCTGTCCGTATAACCGGCAACCTGAACCTTCGTCTTGTCAAACTCGTTAATAACTTTGGCAACCGAAGTCAGAATATTGTTAAACACCGGCTTGAATACGGCGGAATCCGTATCAAAAGTAATGTTGCTCGGCATAATCAGGCGAACGTTGTCGCCGACTTTTTGCACCTGCACGCCGGTTCCGACCAATTCTTCACGCAGCCTGCGCGCCTGAATATCCATATAGCCGCCGACACTCGCGCCGCCGACCGCGCCGATACCGGCACCAACCAACGCACCCTTTTCGCCGCCGACCAATGCGCCGATGCCGGCGCCGGCCAGAGTGCCGATACCGGTGCCCCAGGCTGTCTTGGAAACCTTGCTCTCTCCTGTATACGGATCCGTTGCGCAGGCCGCCAGAAAGCAGACGGCAACTGCGGACAATATCAGTTTTTTCATCAGTTTTCTCCTTTGTTAACCTACTGAATACACTTTACGACATTCCCGTGCCAGCACAAAAGAAAAAAAACATTCACACACAAAAAAACGTTCTTATTCCTCGGGAACAAGAACGCTTTCTTTCACTCTTTCCAACGGTTTTTGACGGGAGGGCTGTCGTGAACCATACGCACTCCCCAAAAGATAAAAACCAGCACAAAAATAATCAATCCTGCTAACATAGCTTAACACGTTAAAATGTCAGGCAGCAATCTTGATGCTGCTTAAAAAATCCCAAACCTCACCCCAGAAAAGGGCGCTGTTTTTGTAGTTCTCGATATCGCCGGAGCTGATTTCCTCTTTTTCCAGATTTTCCTGAAAAAGCCGGAACGAATTATCAGCTTTTCTGCCGACGTTGCCGAGCAGCAAGAGTCTCTTTTCCTCATCCAATGACAGATAATAAGCCTTGGCGGCTTCGGCGTTAAAATCCAGATTATTGCGGCGCACATGCAGTTTGCCGTCTCTGGTCATTGCCTCCAACATCCGTCTGGTTCTGATTTTTGCAACCTCCGTACCGAAAATTTCCCAAAACCGGCGTTCCCTGTCCAACCATCCGCGACGAAACAGCTGAATCAGCCCCGTTTTCTTTTGGGAAACCGTTTCGGCATAATGAGCCTCAAAGAGTTTTGCCAGTTTGCTGAGTTTGATAAGCATGTTGAGGGCCGCCGCATTGGCAAATTCAACCGCCGCATCAACATCAAAATCAACCCTGCGATAAGCAGACTGAGCCACATTTCCGCTGAGAACCGCTTCATTTTTCAGCAGTCTCTCCAGATACTTTTTGGTCTTCATAAGCACAAAATTAAGTGGTTTTATATGATTTTTCGATTATCTCAAAAAAATTTCACACTAATTGTGAAGAATAATAAAAAAATTCGGTTTTCCTTATACACTTTTTCTGACGAAAATCAACAAAAAACGCTTAAGAACAATCTTAAGCGCTTTCTGTCAAAAAAAGTCAGCTTTGCAGTTTTTCAACAAACTTTCTTTTCAGTTTTTTAAGCCGCCGAACTTCCCAATGCCGTCTTTCGCTTTCTGCACGCAAAATCTTTTCGTCAAAGAGCAAGAGAACTTCCTCCGGCTTGTCCTCAAAAATCAAATGCAGGCACTTTTCCCAACTCTCCAGCTCGGCAATCATACGTTTCATGTCGGCAATCTGATGATTGATAATGACTTCCTGGCGCCCGACCGTCCGCCGAACCGCAATCAGTTTATCCGCCAGAACAAAAACGACAATACCGCATAGTACAAGCACAACGGCAATATATTCCCCGCTGTTCATACTGCAGAAGTTTCAGCATTCTTCCTGCGTTTTCTGTTCTCAAAAGCAACATACCGTCGGCAAAGACGGTATACGTCAAGTTCCTTCAGCATGTCGCCGTCCTGAATCTCCATATTCGAAATTCTGCGAATGTGGCGGGCCATTCTGTCCTCAATCGCCATAAGCTCTTCATCGGAAAATTCCTTCAAAAGCTCGCCGATAACCTTTTCCTGAAAATAGGCGCCGGCCTGCGATTCTTTCGTTTCAAACTCCGCTCTTGACTTCAAATCGTCGCTGTTGACAACAAGTCTTTCCAAGTACTTGATTTTCCAGCGCTGAATCAGGACAAGGCCGATTAAGAAAAAAACTGCGATAAGCAAACCCAGATTCTCAATAATAAACTTTTCCATTGTGACAATATTTAAGTTAAACAAACTAATTCTTTGACATATTAATCATTTTCCGGGTCTTATTTTAGACAAAAATATCAAAAAAGTCAATTTCAAATATGCCGCACATACAAAAAGGCTGAAGAGAAATTCTCTTCAGCCTTTTGCGGGTTGGCACAACTGCTTATTCGGCAGGTGTTTCCTCTGCCGCCGGAGCAGCATCCTCATGATTGGCATGCTGTTCAAGCTGAGCCTGAGCCGCTTCTTCTTTCAAAGCCAGAATTTCCTTGTCATTCTGGGCGGCAACCTTCTTGAGAGCCCGCAGAACGGTACCGGTACCGGCCGGAATCAAACGGCCGACAATAACGTTCTCTTTCAGTCCGACCAGCTTGTCGACCTTGCCGGCAACCGCCGCTTCGGTCAGAACGCGGGTCGTTTCCTGGAAGGATGCGGCAGAGATAAACGACTTGGTCTGCAGCGAAGCCTTGGTAATACCGAGCAGGATCGGGTCGGCCTGAGCCGGCGTCCCGTTCTCGGCAATAACCTTGGCGTTTTCCGCTTCAAACACATCACGGTCAACCTGTTCGCCGATGAGGAACGTTGTATCGCCCGGAACGGTAACTTCAACTTTTCTCAGCATCTGCGAAACGATAACCTCAATATGCTTGTCGTTAATCTTAACGCCTTGCAGACGGTAAACGTCCTGAACTTCCTTAACCAGATATTCAGCCAGCTTCTCAACGCCCAGAACACGCAGAATGTCATGCGGCGCCGGCGTGCCTTCAACCAGCAAATCGCCTTTTTTGACAATGTCTCCGTCCTGAACAACCAGATGACGTCCCTTCGGAATCAGATATTCAATCGGCTCGCCTTTCTTCGGCACAACGGTAATCCGCTGCTTGGCCTTATAATCCTTACCGAACTCGACCATACCGTCAATGTCGGAAATAATCGCCTGATCTTTCGGACGACGGGCTTCAAACAGCTCGGCAACGCGCGGCAGACCGCCGGTAATATCCTTCGTCTTGGAGCTTTCTCTCGGAATACGGGCGATAACGTCACCGACTTTAACCTCGGCACCGTTGTCTACCGTCAGAATGGCGTCAACCGACAGATAGTAGCGGACTTCCTTGCCGTTGTCGAACGTAACCGGTTTGCCTTTGGCATCTTTCAGAACAATGCTCGGTTTCAGGCCGGCACTGTTCGAACCCGAACGCCAGTCGATAACCACTTTGGAAACGATACCGGTCGTTTCGTCAACGCTTTCCTTAACCGAAACGTTGTTAATCAGGTCAACCAGCTCGACTTTACCTTCTTTTTCGGTAATAACCGGAATGGTAAACGGATCCCACTCGGCCACTTTCTGCCCCTTCTTAACCTTGGAGCCTTCGGCAGTCAAAATCTTGGTGCCGTAAGGAACATGGTGGCGGGACTTTTCACGGCCGTTGGCGTCCTCAATAACGATTTCGCAGTTGCGCGACAGAACAATCGCATGGCCGTCCTGATTGATGACAGAGTGATTGTTTTCGAGCTTCAGTACACCGGCAAACGGAACCTCAACCGAAGCCTGCTCGGCAGACTTGGAAGCGGCACCGCCGATGTGGAAGGTTCTCATCGTCAGCTGCGTACCCGGTTCACCAATGGACTGCGCGGCAATGACACCGACCGCTTCGCCGATGTTAACCGGCGTACCGCGGGCCAAATCACGACCATAACAGGCAGCGCAGACGCCGTTCTTGGTTTCGCAGGTCAGAACCGAACGGATTTTGACCTGTTCAACGCCGGCCTTCTCGACAACTTCGACATCGTTTTCGTCAATCAGTTTGCCTTTCTGAACCAGAACCTCGCCGGTTTCCGGATGCAGGATGTCTTCCTGAATGGTCCGGCCCAAAATACGCTCGCCGATGGAAACGATGACGTTACCGCCGTCGACCACCGGACGGACAATAATGCCGCGTTCGGTACCGCAGTTGGTTTCGGTAATGACCACATCCTGAGCAACGTCAACCAGACGACGGGTCAGGTAACCGGAGTTTGCGGTTTTCAGAGCCGTATCCGCCAGACCTTTACGGGCACCGTGAGTCGAGTTAAAGTACTCAAGCACGGTCAGCCCCTCTTTAAAGTTTGAGATAATCGGCTGTTCGATAATTTCGCCGCTCGGTTTGGCCATCAAACCGCGCATACCGGCCAGCTGGCGCATTTGGGCGGCGGAACCGCGGGCGCCGGAGTGAGCCATCATATAGACGGAGTTGATGTAGCCGTTTTCAGTCTTCGAAATGTTTTTCATCATTTCGTCGGCAATTTTATCGGTGCAGGCAGCCCAGATATCGACCACCTTGTTGTATTTCTCGCCTTTGGTAATCAGACCGTTCTGATACTGTTGCTCAAATTCCTTGACCTGAGCTTCGGTTTCGGCAATCAGGGTCTTCTTGGCGTCAGGAACGATAAGGTCATCCTTGCCGAAAGAAATACCTGCCTTGCAGGCGTTGGTAAAGCCGAGCGTCATAATCTTGTCGACAAACAGAACCGTTTCCTTCTGGCCGCAATGGCGGTAAACGATATCAATAATCTCGGCAATTTCCTTCTTCTTGACCAGACGGTTGACCAGCGAGAACGGAACGTCCTTATGCTTCGGCAGAATCTGCGAAACCAGAATACGTCCCGGAGTTGTCTCGACCAGACCGTACTTCAATTCGCCGTCATCGGCCATATATTCCATACGGCATTTGATTTTGGCATGCAGGTCAACAACCTTGGCGTCCAGAGCCATCTCAACCTCATTCGTATCGGCAAAGACAGAACCTTCGCCCTTCAGACCGTCGGCATCATAGGTCAGGTAATAGATACCCAGAACCATGTCTTGAGTCGGAACGATAATCGGCTTACCCGAAGCCGGCGACAGAATGTTGTTGGTCGACATCATCAGTACGCGGGCTTCCAGCTGCGCTTCAACAGACAAAGGAACATGGACGGCCATTTGGTCGCCGTCGAAGTCAGCGTTGAACGCCGTACAAACCAACGGATGCAGATGAATGGCCTTGCCTTCGACCAGAACCGGCTCAAATGCCTGAATACCCAGACGGTGCAACGTCGGCGCACGGTTTAAGAGAACCGGATGCTCGCGAATAACCTCTTCCAGAATATCCCAGACTTCCGGACGCTCTTTTTCGACCATTCTCTTGGCCGCCTTAATCGTCGTCGCGTGGCCGTAAAGCTCCAGTTTGGCATAAACGAAGGGCTTGAACAACTCCAGAGCCATCTTCTTCGGCAAACCGCACTGATGCAGCTTGAGTTCCGGACCGACCGTAATAACCGAACGGCCGGAATAGTCAACGCGCTTACCCAGCAGGTTCTGACGGAAACGACCCTGTTTGCCTTTCAGCATATCGGACAGCGATTTCAGCGGACGCTTGTTGGTGCCGGTAATCGCGCGGGCACGGCGGCCGTTGTCAAACAAGGCGTCAACCGATTCCTGCAACATGCGTTTTTCGTTGCGGATGATAATATCCGGCGCATGCAGTTCCAGCAGTCTTTTCAGACGGTTGTTGCGATTGATGACGCGGCGGTACAAGTCGTTCAGATCGGAAGTCGCGAAGCGGCCGCCGTCCAAAGGAACCAGCGGACGCAGTTCCGGCGGAATAACCGGCAGAACATCAAGAATCATCCACTCCGGTTTTGTATTGGAATCGATGAAATTCTCAATAATCTTCAAACGTTTGATCAGCTTCTTGCGTTTGGCTTCCGAAGCGTTGTCTTTCAGCTCTTCGCGAATGGCGTCTCTTTCCGCTTCCAAATCGATGGAGGCCAGAATTTCCTTCAAAGCCTCGGCACCGATGCCGGCACGGAATGAATCTTCGCCATACTCGTCAATGGCTTCCTGATACTGTTCTTCTGTCAGCAGTTCATTAACGCCCAGCGGTGTCAAACCCGGTTCAATAACGATGTAGCTCTCGAAATACAGAACGCGTTCCAGCGCCTTCATCGGAATATCGGTCAAAATCGAAATCCGGCTCGGCAGCGATTTCAGGAACCAAATATGAGCAACCGGCGCGGCCAGCTCAATATGTCCCATTCTTTCGCGGCGAACCTTGGAAAGCGTGACTTCAACGCCGCACTTTTCGCAGACGACGCCGCGATATTTCATTCTCTTGTATTTTCCGCACAGGCACTCATAGTCCTTAACCGGACCGAAAATGCGGGCACAGAACAAACCGTCTCTCTCCGGCTTGAACGTACGATAGTTGATGGTTTCCGGCTTTTTGACTTCACCGTAGGACCATGAACGAATCTGTTCAGGAGAGGCGATTGAGATTTTAATTTGGTCAAAAGAATCTCCGGCGACCTGCTGACCAAAAAATTTCATAATATCATTCATGTAAACTAAACTCCTTTACCTTAAACTTCTTCGTTCAGCAATTCGACGTTCAGACACAGGGACTTGATTTCCTTGACCAGAACGTTGAAAGATTCCGGAATGCCGGCTTCAAAGCCGTCGTCGCCGCGGACAATAGCCTCATAAACTTTGGTACGGCCATTAACGTCGTCGGACTTGACGGTAAGCATTTCCTGCAGCGTATAGGCGGCGCCGTATGCCTGCAGAGCCCAGACTTCCATTTCGCCGAAACGCTGACCGCCGAACTGAGCTTTACCGCCCAGCGGCTGCTGGGTAACCAGAGAGTACGGACCGACGGAACGGGCGTGCATCTTTTCATCGACGATATGGTGCAGTTTGATCATGTAAATGATACCGACGGTAACTTTACGGTCAAACTTCTCGCCGGTACGTCCATCATACAGGTCAATCTGACCCGACGTCGGCAGACCGGCCATCGACAGCATGCTGTTGATGTCGTCGCCGGTGGCACCGTCAAATACCGGTGTTGCCATCGGAACGCCGCGTTTCAGGTTGGAAATCATTTCCAGCTTTTCGGGTTCGCTTAACGGAACAATATCGTTCTTATATTGTTTGTCGCCATAGATTTTTCTCAGTTCTTCGTTGAGTTCGTCCATGGTCTTTTCGCCGCGCTTGTACTGTTCGCACATTTCGTTCAGCTGTTCGCCGAGTTCGCGTGCCGCCCAGCCCAAGTGGGTTTCCAGAATTTGTCCGACGTTCATACGTGACGGAACGCCCAGCGGATTCAGCACGATGTCAACCGGCGTGCCGTCTTCCATATACGGCATGTCCTGCAACGGCAGAACCCGGGAAATCGTACCCTTGTTTCCGTGGCGTCCGGCAATTTTGTCACCGGTTTGAATCTTACGCTTTGTCGCAATGAAGACTTTAACCATTTTCAGAACGCCGGGCAGCAGATCGTCGCCGCGCTGTACTTTCTCGACCTTGTTGTCAAAGTGTTTCTGGATTCTTTCCAGACGGGCGTCAAATGCAGCGCCGAACTCTTCGATTTTGGCCATAACGTCTTCATCTTTGACGACAATCTTGCGCCACTGCGAAGAAGGCTGCGAAGCCAGAACTTCTTCGGTAATCGTCGAGTTCTTGGCAATGCCTTTCGGAGCGTCAACCACAACCTGCCCCAACAGCATTTCTTTCAAACGTGCGTCAAAGTTCCTGCGGATAATCGCGATTTCGTCATCACGGTCTTTGGCCAGATGAGAAATCTCTTCCTGCTCAATGGACAGGGCACGTTCATCCTTCTCAACGCCGCGACGGGAGAAAACATGTACGTCAACGACAATGCCTTCGATACCCGGCTGAACGCGCAGCGACGTGTCGCGGACGTCGGACGCCTTTTCGCCAAAGATGGCGCGCAGCAGTTTTTCTTCCGGCGTTACCGGCGATTCGCCTTTCGGCGTAACCTTGCCGACCAGAATGTCGCCGGCCTTGACTTCGGCGCCGATGTAAACGATGCCGGCCTCGTCCAGATTACGCAGAGCTTCTTCACCGACGTTCGGAATGTCGCGGGTAATCTCTTCCTGACCGAGTTTGGTGTCGCGGGCCATCACTTCAAATTCTTCAATATGCAGAGAAGTGAAGACGTCGTCGCGGGAAACGCGTTCGGACAGCAGAATGGCATCCTCGTAGTTCAGACCGTTCCACGGCATAAAAGCAACCAGAACGTTCTTGCCCAGAGCCAGTTCGCCCATGTCGGTACACGGACCGTCGGCCATAATGTCGCCGGCCTTGACTTCGTCGCCGACCTTAACCAGCGGCACCTGGTTAATGCAGGTGTTCTGGTTTGAGCGGCGGAATTTCTGCAACTTGTAAATTTCAACGCCCATATCGGCGCCGTTGCCTTCCTTGGAACGAACCACAATACGGTTGGCGTCAACCGCGTCAACAATACCGTCATACTTGGCAACCACGGTCGCGCCTGAATCCTTGGCGACGGCAGCTTCCATGCCGGTACCGACCAGCGGGGCTTCCGAACGCAGCAGAGGCACGCCCTGACGCTGCATGTTCGAACCCATCAGCGCGCGGTTCGCGTCGTCGTTTTCCAGGAACGGAATCAAAGCGGTCGCAACCGAAACCAGCTGTTGCGGCGAAACGTCGATGAAGTCGATCTCTTCCGGATGGGCAAATTCAAACTCGCCGGCTTTGCGGCAGGCAATCAAATCGTTTTCGAAATGACCGTCTTCCTTGACCTTGGCGTTCGCTTCCGCAATTTTGAACTTGCCTTCCTCATTGGCGGAAAGGTAAACGACTTCTTTGGTAACCACGCCGTTGACAACTTTGCGGTACGGACACTCAATAAAGCCGTATTTGTTGATGCGGGCATAAGTCGACAACGAGTTAATCAGACCGATGTTCGGACCTTCCGGCGTTTCAATCGGGCAGATGCGTCCGTAGTGGGTCGGATGTACGTCGCGGACTTCAAAACCGGCACGCTCGCGGGACAGACCGCCGGGGCCCAAAGCCGACAGGCGGCGTTTGTGGGTAATTTCCGACAGCGGATTGTTCTGATCCATAAACTGCGACAACTGCGAAGAGCCGAAGAACTCACGGATAACCGAAGCAATCGGTTTGGCGTTGACCAAATCCTGCGGTTTGACATTGTTCAGAACTTCCGAGCTCATTCTTTCGCGAATGGCTCTTTCCATGCGCAGCAAGCCCATACGGTACTGGTTTTCCATCAGTTCGCCGACCGAACGGACGCGGCGGTTGCCGAGATGGTCAATATCGTCAACTTCGCCTTTGCCGTCGCGCAACTCGACCAGACGTTTGACAATACGCAGAATATCGTCTTTGCGCAGCGTCCGATAAGTATCCGGCGCGTCATCAAAAGAGATGTCCAGCGCAACGTTCATCTTTACGCGGCCGACCGAAGACAGGTCATAGCGCTCAATATCAAAGAACAGGCCTTTAAACAACTGATCGGCGGTTTCATAGGTAGGCGGTTCACCCGGGCGCATAACGCGATAGATGTCAAGCAAAGCCTCTTCGCGGCAGTTGTTCTTGTCGGCTTCCAGCGTGTTTCTGATATACGGACCGACGTTAACGCCGTCGATAAACAGGGTTCTGATTTCGCCGATCTTGGCTTTGGCAATCTTGTCAAGCAGCTCCTCGTTCAGTTCGGCGCCGGCTTCGGCGACAACTTCGCCGGTTTTGCCGTCAACCACGTTGTTGGCCAAAAACTTGCCATACATCTGCTCCTTGGAAACGCTGTAAAATTCCAGCCCTTCGTCAGCCAGCTTCTGAGCCGAACGCGGCGTCAGCTTTTTGCCCCTTTCCAGAACCACGTCGCCGGTTTTGGCATTAACCAGATCAAAGTCAAACTTGACACCCTTCATGCGTTCGGGAACAAACTTGGCCTTCCAGTTCTTTTTGTCGGCAACATAGGTGTCGGCGTCATAGAAGTAATTGAGAATTTCCTCTTTGTCCATGCCTTTGACTTCGGAGCGGTCGATTTTCTTACCGTCTTTGGCCAGCTGTTTAATCTTCTCTTCCGTCTCCTTGGAATACAGAGAATACAAAATGGAGGTTACCGGCAGCTTGCGGCGGCGGTCGATACGGGCATAAACCAAATCTTTGGCGTCAAATTCAAAATCCAGCCAGGAACCGCGGTAAGGAATAACGCGGGCGGCAAACAGATATTTTCCGGAAGCGACGGTTTTGCCTTTGTCATGGTCAAAAAAGACGCCCGGCGAACGATGCATCTGTGAAACGACGACACGCTCGGTACCGTTGAAAATAAACGTACCTTTGTCCGTCATCAGCGGAATGTCGCCCATATAGACGTCCTGCTCCTTAATGTCGTGAATGGACTTGGCACCGGTAGCCTCGTCGGTATCCCAGACAACCAGACGCAGGGTAGCCTTAACCGGTGCGGCATAGGTCATATCACGCTTGATACATTCGTCGACATCGTACTTCGGCTCTTCAAGTTCATATTTGACAAACTCCAACTCGCCGTTTCCTGAAAAATCTTTAATCGGAAAAATTGATTTGAATACTTCTTCCAGACCGAACTCGCAGGGTTCCGCATTTTTGTCCTGCTCAATAAAGCTGGCATAAGAACCGGTCTGAACTTCGATTAAACTCGGCATATCCGACACGGCGTCGATTTTGCCGAAGCTTCTTCTTACACGTCTTTTGCTCGTATAAGATTCTTTCATTGTGCTTTCATCCCTAGGTTTGAATTCCGTAACAATACCATCAGTAAATACTGCATCCCGATTACGGAAGGTTATAACTTAATATTCGTTTCGTAAAAAGCAAAAAATCAGTCCGCACCAACAAGGCATTGCACCCCCGCGGAAAAGATTTGCAAAATAATTTCGACCCGCCGCAGCATTTCGATTTTCAATCGGATAAAACGATTCTTTTAAACGAGTCAAAGGCTCCCTGAAAGGAACCTCGGTTCAATAATACGCCCAAACTTCTGCCCTTGCGCAAGATGACAATAAAGCTTAGAACTTTTCGGTAATAATTCATCTCCCCGCCGGGGAACTTCAGCGTTCAGAAAACATCTCCGTCCGCCGAAACTTTAACAAAGAGGAAACGGCTCTCGCCGCCCCCTCTTCGCAAAAATCAAAATTACTTAAGAGTAACTTTGGCGCCGGCAGCTTCCAGTTTCTTCTTGATTTCTTCAGCTTCTTCTTTCGGAGCGCCTTCCTTAACGGTCTTCGGAGCACCGTCAACCAAATCCTTGGCTTCTTTCAGACCCAGGTTGGTAATTGCGCGGATTTCCTTAATAACGTTAATCTTGTTGTCGCCGGCTGCTTCGAGAATGATGTCAAATTCGCTCTTCTCTTCTTCAGCGGCAGCAGCGGCACCGCCGGCAGCAACGGCTACGGCAGCGGCGGCGGAAACGCCCCATTTTTCTTCCAGCATTTTGGACAGGTCAGCGGCTTCCATAACGGTCAGGGCTGACAATTCATCAACTAATTTGGCTAAATCGGCCATTTTTTTTCTCCAATAAAATTTTAATTAAATCAACTAAATTACTTAAAAACTTTTGTCTTGTGCTTTCAGCATTATCGCTTTCAAACCAAATTATGCAAAGTGGATTTTACCTCTCCCGAACAAACGGGTACATAGATGAAAACCCGCAGGCAGAACTGGTGTAAACAATAATACTAAGCGGCTTCTTTCTCGCTGTAAGCTCTGGTAACGCGTGCCAACTGGGCACCCGGAGCCTGCAACAGACCGATAATCTTGGCTCTGAGTTCGTCCATAGACGGAATCGTTGCCAGTTTATTGATTTCGGCAACCGAAAGAACACCGGTTCCCATGGCACCACCGACAACAATCAGCTTTTCATTGTCTTTGGCAAACTGAACGCAGGCTTTGCAGGCCGAAACCGGGTCATTGGCGAAAGCAATGGCCGTCGGACCGGTAAACAAGTCGGTCAGTCCTTCAAACTTGGTACCTTTAAGAGCAAGACGAGTAATCCGGTTTTTAGTAACTCTGAACCCGGCGCCTGCTTTTCTGATCTTGTCGCGCAGTTCCGAAACTTCCTTAACGGTCAAACCTTTGTAGTGCGAAACTACAATGATTTCGGAGCTGTTAAACAGTTCATTCAGTTCACCGAGCAACTGTGTCTTTTCTTCGCGGTTCACTTATTGTCTCCAAACAAAACATCATTTCAAATAAAACAATGTCATTTCACACATCCGCAACGCCGGTCTGCTGACCTTTGCTGCGGGACCTAATCTGTCCAGGAGAAAAAAAGATAAATATTTTTCAACTCCCGTCTGCGCAGGATATTTAAAGTTGTCAAACGCCGGTTCCGGCATTTTCGACCACCTGCGGTCTTGGACAGTTTTCAGAAGCACGAAACTTCTGAAGAGCGGGAAGCGGACACGTCCGCCTCCCAAAACTTTCTTACAAAGCGGACGAATCTACTTTGATGCCGACACCCATCGTCGAACTCAGGGAAATCTTCTTCAGGTAGTTTCCTTTGAGCGACTGCGGTTTGGCTTTCAGAATAGCGTCAATAAACGTCTTGGCGTTGTCATAAATCTGCTCTTCCGAGAAAGAAGCCTTACCGATACCGGCATGAACAATACCGTTCTTTTCAACGCGGTACTGAACTTCACCGGCCTTGGCCTTCTTAACCGCACCGGCAACATCGGTGGTGACGGTTCCGAGCTTCGGATTCGGCATCAGGCCTTTCGGACCCAGAACACGGGCAACGCGGCCGGCCAGCCCCATCATGTCCGGCGTGGCGATACATCTGTCGAAGTCAATTTTGCCCGACAAGATGGAATCAACCAGATTCTCGGCACCGACGATATCGGCTCCGGCGGCTTTGGCCTCGTCGGCTTTCTCGCCCTGAGCCAAAACGGCAACGCGTACGGTTTTGCCCGTGCCGTGCGGCAGAGCGCAAACGCCGCGGATCATCTGGTCGGCATGTTTCGGATCGACACCGAGGTTGATGGCAACGTCGATGGTTTCGTCAAATTTGGCGGTAGCATTGGACTTGACAATTTTGACAGCCTCTTTCAGCGCATAGGCCTGAGTCTTGTCAATTGTTTTGTATGCATTTACAATTCTTTTTCCAGCCATCGTCTTACTCCACTACCTTGATACCCATGGAAACCGCCTGGCCTTTAACCATATTCATGGCCGCCTCAACGGTCGAGCAGTTCAAATCCGGCATTTTGGTTTCGGCAATTTCTTTAACCTGAGCCATCGAAATCTGACCGGCAACGGTTTTGCCCGGTTCCTTGGATGCAGACTTGACACCGGCAGCTTTCTTAATCAGATAAGAAACCGGCGGAAGTTTGGTCTCAAAAGTAAAAGACTTGTCTTCAAAAGCGGTAATAACGACCGGAACGGGAACGCCCGGTTCCATTTTCTGGGTGGCTGCGTTGAAAGCCTTGCAGAATTCCATAATGTTCAAGCCCTTTTGGCCCAGAGCAGGACCAACCGGCGGAGAAGGGTTAGCCTTTCCGGCGGGGATCTGAAGCTTGATTAATCCTAAAATTTTCTTTTTAGTCTTAGCCATTTTCATACCTCTGTTTAGGTTCGTGGTTTTTCCAGACCATGGCTGGTCTCCCACGAAGTTACATTTTTATGCGATTCGCATCTCAAAAGAACAGAGTCGCCCCTTTGAGAGTCGCCTTTGTATAGCACATCCGATTCATTTTGCAAGCGTTTTTTTCAAAAATTTTGCGATTCAAGCCTTTGATTCGATTCAGAAAAAGGCTCCTTTGCGGAGCCTTTTTTTCACTTCAGTTCCGAAGTGCAGTGCGGACAGCGCACCGCCTTAACGGGAATTTCTTCGCAACAGTACGGACAGGCCTTCGTTACCGGTTCCTTTTTCGCTTCTTCGGCCGCTTCCTGCCTGAGCATCTTGGCCTGCAGTTCGTTAATGGCCTTAATCAGAATAAACACGGCAAAGGCCACGATAATAAAACTGATAAGCGCATTGACGAACAGACCCACGTTAAGCGTCACGGCGCCGGCCTTCTGCGCTGCATCCAGCGAAGCGTAGGGCGCTGCCGTTACCCCTTCCTTCAAAACCACAAACAGATTGGTAAAATCGACCTTGCCGAGCAACAGCCCGATTGGGGGCATAATAACGTCTTTAACCAGAGAGTCGACGATTTTGCCGAAAGCGGCGCCGATAATGATACCGACGGCCATATCAATGACATTGCCGCGCATGGCGAATTTTTTAAATTCATTAAAGAAACTTTTGAACATTGCCTTCTTCCCTAAAAAAATAAACCGCCGGATTTTAATCCCGGCGGTTTCAGACTTTCCTAAACCTTTTCAACCTGGCTGAATTCCAGCTCAACCGGAGTCGAACGTCCGAAAATCGAAACGGAAACTTTCAGACGAGCCTTCTCAAGGTCAACCTCTTCAACCAAACCGACAAAGGAAGCGAACGGGCCGTCGGTTACCCTGATTTGCTCGCCGACCTCATAATCGACAACCGTCTGCGGCCTTTCAACGCCTTCCTGCATCTGAGTAATAATACGTTTGGCCTCGGCTTCGGAAATCGGCTGCGGCTTATTGCGGCTGCCCAGAAAACCGGTAACGCGCGGCGTATTCATAACCGCATGCCAGGTATCGTCGGACATTTCCATCTTAATCAGCACATAACCCGGAAAAAACTTGCGTTCCGAATTGACCTTCGAACCTTTTTTAACCTCGACGACATCTTCGGTCGGAACCAGAACGTCAAGAATCTTATCTTCCATTTTTTTCAAAACAGCCTGTTCTTTAATCGATTCGGCAACCTTCTTCTCCGAACCGGAATAAACATGAAGAACATACCAACGTGCAGTCATAAACTATACTCCAAGACCAAATATTAATTTAACAACCCAGCCGAAAATCTGATCGACGAAGAAAAAGAAAGTCGCGGCAATCGCCACCAGGATAATAACCATTATCGAGGTCTGCATAACTTCCTTGCGGGTCGGCCAGGTAACCTTTTTAATTTCCTGTTTTACCTGTCTGAAAAACTGAATCGGACTAATTTTTGCCATAGATCCTATCCATCTGAAAAATTGCAACAAAGCCAGCCCCGCCCGCGTCGTTAACCGGTCTTTTCAAAAAACATGTCGAAATTATACGGTAAAATGACGGGGATAGGCTGTCTGATTTACCGGAAACATAAACTATTAAACAAAAGATTGCAATACTTTTTTCTCAGGGTTCCAATTTTGGTTAAAAAAGGACGTCTGGCAAACGCCCATATGCGTTACCGCCTCTGCCCGCCAGATTTTTCTTGACTTTGAGCAAACTCTAAGGCTTAAATTAATCACTGTCACACAACGGGAGAAAGTTTATGGGATATTCAATCGGCCAAGTTGCCAAAAAAACCGGCTTAAGCGTACATACGCTCCGATACTACGAAAAAGAAGGCCTGCTGCCTTTCGTCAGAAAAAACAGTTCCGGCCTGCGGGTCTTTTCCGATTCCGACCTCGGCTGGCTTGAACTCATCGAATGCCTGAAAGCCACCGGCCTGCACCTCAAAGGTATCAAACAGTACATCGACTGGTACATTGAAGGCGATTCAACTCTGCAACTGCGGCTGGATATGTTCAGACAGCAGAAAATCCGTATTGAAGAGCAAATGGCCGAACTGCAGAAACATATGAACAAGATTAACTACAAAATTGAACTTTACACCAAAGCCGTCGCCGCCGGCACGCTGCACCCGGAAAAGAAATCCGCCTGAGCCTTCGCTCTACATAAAAACGTATAAACATAAGGCAAACAGTTTCCTGCCCGGAAGCTGTTTTCTTATATAACATAAAAAACCGCCCTTTCGGACAGCTTTCTCTAATCGACAGGATAATATCGTATAAATACACAAACCTATTGACATATGGTACAATCCACGGACTATTTTATTATTCCCTTCATTTGAAAATTATGTCACAATACACAAAAATTCAGGGAAGATTAAAATGACAAAACTTTATCACTACATCACAAAAGGCAACAATGCTCTGAAACAAGGGATTTTATCTTTTGCCAACAATCCCCAAGCCGATTTACATTACTATTACAAACGCACGGGCGGCGAAACAACCCACTCCGGAATTGTTAAATGGATGGAAAATTGTTTCGAAGGCCGCAGCCGCGCCATCCGCGGTTTTTCAGAGCCGATACAGTGGACCGAGAAAAGCATAAATATGTTCAAACCTTTTATTGCGAACGCTGACTTATTTTCTGTTGATTTGGAGACCTTACAAAAAGACGGACTAATTGAAGCAGTTTATGTCAGCCCGGCAATCCGACCGAATTTAGATAAAGATTTTCCGCAAGACGTTGATGAACGTTTAGTAAGATTAGCCTCAATTAACGATATTGATACTTCTCCGGTAGACTGGTCTGCCTGTGATGAAAAATTAGGCTTACGCTTTTCTGTCGTTCCGTATTATCTGATCATCATCAAAGGCGGCATCATCCCGCCCAAATATATTACATTAGAATCTTAACAATTCCCAAAGACAATAAGATTCTAACTTTATTAAATGCTTGTAAAATAAAGGATTTCACTAAGGATGGTCCGTGTACCCAAAAATGAATTTATCAATGCAACCCCGCACGGACTCTGTTAAGCGCTTGATATATAATAAAAAAAGACGCTTTTCAGCGTCTTCGTCTTACATGGCAGGAGCAGTAAGACAATACACGGACTAATTTTATCTAAAAAAAACGGTAAACACAAAAAATCGTGCATCAAGAAACTTACAAAATAAAAATTGTTTGCAATCTTTTTCTATATAAGGTTAAATAATAGAAAATTGAAATTAAGGCAATATAAATGAGACGACAAAAAATTAATCAGTTAAACAGAATTTATATACATCATGAACGGAAAGAGAGCCTTTCTGATTTGTGTGTTAAATATATTCCATTGTTTCTTGGCTGTTTTTTGTTTATGTCTTTTTTATTTAACTTAGGATATTTTATTCCTTCTTCTCATCAATACATAACCTTTTTATCCTACGCTGATTATTTTGAAGGAACTATGCCCTTTATTGTAATACACGTTATATTGGCAACATTTGTATTCACTCAACCATTTACATGGCTTCCAAAACTAGTTGAAGACTTTGAAGTATATATTAAGGCTTCTCGTAAAAAAGATTGTTTACACCAAATTATATACAAAAAGATAAAATTTGAAAGCTTTATTGGTTATAATATTCAGCAAATCATTTCTAACAGCGTAATACAAGATGAATATTACCATGACCCTATAAAACAGTATGAAAAAGAACAAGAATTGCGTAAACAGCAGGCAAAAGATAATATCGGCAAAAGAAGAAAATTGAAAAAAATAATAGTAAAAATAAAAAAAATATTTAAACCCATAAAGAAAATTTTATCGCTGATTTTATTTATGGCAGTTCATCTAGCTATTCTCCTTTTTATTATGTTTTTCATATGTTTTTCTGTTTTAGGATGCGTCATATTTTACATATTGATTATTAATTATTTATCAGAAAACATATCATCAATTTATGTAAAAGCTTTCAATATAGTATTAACAGGTCTATACATATATGCAATTTACCAGTTTTTCCTCAACGAAAATAAACTAAAAACATATCATCTTGTAATCATTATTCTATGTTTCTACGCTCCCCTTTTAGGCGAATTAAAATTCTTATATGATTGGAAACACCCAGAATTAGAGGTTTTAAATACTGAAACAAATGAAAAAAATTATCTGATTAGAGCTATTTCTAATGGATATTTTGTAAAAGATTCCAATACTATGTTATATTTACCTAAAGATAATATACAAAACATAAGCTTAGAAATAAAAAGTATGTAAATAACCTCTACACCTCAACCTTTTCAAACTCCTCGAGATTATCAATAGCTACCTGAGGTCAGTCTTGATAATTTTTGCACACAATTAGTCTGTCAAATAGAGCTTTGAGTTTGTATTCCAACCTTTTGCCATTGAGTTGGCAGTCTGTAATAAGTAATCGCAATAACCTCATTTACAAATTTAATGAGGTTATTTTTAACTTGTTGACATTGAGGACATAAAGTTAAATATCCATAACCTGTGACTTAGCTATATCATAAGTTGTAAAAATAAGGCAATAAGATTAGAACTTCATTAACTGCTTGTAATATAAAGAATTTTATTTGGGAGGATCCGTATAACAAGCGGGAAATGACCTTTTTATGCTACCTCACGCAGACTCGGTTAAGTGATTGATTTATAAAGAAAAAGACGCTTTCAGTGTCTTTTTCTTGACTGGCAGGACACATAAGATCATACACGGACTATTTATTAATATTAACATAGTTTGATGCATTGAGAATCACTCTTTTACACCATATTTATTCCTATCAACTTCCATTATAAATCGTGATACTTTATCAAAATAACCTTCCTGTCAAATCGCACTTTATTTTTTATCTTTAATCCAATCCTTATTATTCTCAGAAGAATAAGTGACATCTTCAAATGGACAAGTCTGAATATCATTGGGCTGATATTTTATTTTGCTAAATTTTCCTTTTACGACAAATTCATACCCTTCAATTGTTTTACTTCCACCCATAACAGTAGTGTAACGATAAGGCTTTTTCTTTACCAATAAACCATTAGGAATTAAAGCATCATCTATTAGATTATTAACACCTTTACCCAAATTTTTTACATATATCACTTTATCACACCCACCGTAATAATCTAGAGTACAAAGAAGAGCATCATTATCATTTATAACTTGAAATGTTTTATAGATTGTACCTACATCTTTAGGATAAAGTGTACAAAGTTCTTCTTCATTCAAATTCCATCCTCCGCAAAATGGAATATCAAAATTAATTTTTTGAGGCGAGCAATCTTTATTTAAAACAATTTCTTTTCCTAATAAATCAATTTTAGTAACTCCATTAACAATAAGTTGTCCAGATGTTATAGTTCCTGTATTTGCACACCCTATTAAAAAAACAAAAAAACACAAAAATAAATTTTTCATATTTATTCTCCAATATTAAAACATTTCAGTTTTACAATACGCAATATAAATAAAAAAATCAATTAACTAGAAACAAATATATTATTAAACAATAAAACATTTAGTAAATATACAATTTTTAACACAAATCGCCATATAAAATCCTTTTCTAAAAACTAACAGACCTCAAACAAATCAAGCATAACAAAATGTATCCAATAATCCCCAAAGACTATAAGATTCCAACCGCACTAACTACTTGTAAAATAAAGGATTTTATCTAGGGTAGTCCGTGTAATAAGCGGGAAACAGCCTCATTTGATACATCTCACACGGACTCGATTAAGTGCTTGTTTTAAAAAGAAAAAAGACGCTTTTCAGCGCCTTTATCTTCCTTGGCAGGGGCAGTAAGATTCGAACTCACGACACTCGGTTTTGGAGACCGATGCCAACACACACTAATATACTGTTTTTACTTTATATTTTATCGGCATTCTGACTTTAAAATTTTGCCATTCTGACTTTTGCTTTGCTGGCAAGAACAAAAAAAGAACAGATAATTACCTGCACAGCTCCAATTCCTGACGTAATTTATTCAGCCTGCCTATCCACTCCCAAGTGTTCGGAAATTCCGAATAGTTGGCTTTTTCTAACTCGGCAGCAACGGCCGGACCCGCTGGCGGCCACACCGGACAATAGTCAGAGTTTACCGTCGTACATGAGCTTAAGCAGCTCAGCGCGGCCAGCGTTAGGCTTCGCATGAACTTCCGCCCTTTCCCTTGAAACATACTTCACAACCTCCACCTGCTTTGTCACATATTCAACCTGTTTGTCAGAGCTTCCCACCCGATAGCCAGTATAATAAGCTCCAGCAATAATAAGGATAAAAAGACCAATAAGAAGCGCATACCTCATCAAATCTCTTCCTTTGGCACCCATTTTTGTAATTTTACATCGAAATAATTATTCAGATGCAAATCAAAAGATTCTTGATGAGACAATCCTTTTCTTTTTACTGTATGCTTAACTCCCATTTCTGAAATGTTAGCTATAAGACAAGCATTTTTGAGAGTATATAAATTATTTTTATATTTTACCCAAACATTTGTAGATAAATTTGTGTTTTGTTCCTTATAAGTAACCCAGCGGCAATTTTCGGGATTATACCCCAAATTATTATCAATCCTATCTATAGTCAACTTGTCATCATATCCGTTGGCAATAGCCCAGTTATAGAAGTTCAAAAAGCCTTTGTTGCTTTTGTGCCACTCGTCGCAAATCTTTTTATCTTTATACCGACTGTAGCTTCTGTGTTTTGAACATTCGCACCTTGTGTGCATTGATTCCCAGATTTTGTACAATCTTGTTTTGCTAAGACCGTTTATTCTGGATATTCTCTCCATTTTCAAACACCCGCAAGATTGAGTATGCCCACTTAGCAGATGATTAGTTAGGACGTGGGTATAATTTCCACAATCGCATTTACAATATTTCTTGTTTCCGCAATTTTCCAAAACTGTTAATCTACCAAATTTTTGCCCTATTAAATCTTTTATTTTTGCCATTGTGAATCTCCGTTAGAATAGTAATTGACTTGCAAGCATAGAACCGAACCAAATTCCTGCGAAAAATTCTCCCCAATTCCATCCAGATTTTCCCAACGCTTTAAGTTTCTCAAGCAAACCGCCCAACCAGTAACACACACCCATTGCAAGGCCGGAAAGCATTAGCGACAGATTCCCAAAGTACAATCCCCACAAAAATGTAATGATTAGACCGGTCAACGTCGTACCGCAAAAGCCGAACAGTTTCGGATATTCATACAACCAGATAGTTTTGCCTTTAAAAGTAATTCGGCAGGAATAAAGCAAATCGTCTATCAGCTCACACTCCCGATACTGCACTAAGTTTGGGTTGAGTTTCCCACCTTCCAGCAACCGGCCAATATACAATCCCCAGCCGTAAAGCTTATAAGACGTGAAACAAGCAATGCAGCCGACAACGGCTTTCTCGAGGCTGTTTCCAAAATAAAAATACCCCAAAATGCCGAAAAAAAGCGCATACCAGATTTTATTTTCCGGGATATATTCTTTCCAAAGTCCGCCGCGAATGCGCCATAACAGCGCCGAAATAACGACAATTCCCAATGAAATCAGATAAATCATAGTTTCCATACTCCCTTTTCAATTAAACGGGCAATTCGTACCGCCCTTTCTCCAACATCTTTGGCATATTTTGAAGCCAGACATTCGGTTGCCGCCTGCATGTAGTTTCCCACACCAAGAAAGCCCAGCATCTTCTTGAATTTCAGGAGACCGCCGATGCCAAGATTAAACGCCATATCCACCAGCGCATACTGCCGCTCGTCGTCCAACTGTTTCCAAAAAGGAATCTGCTCGGCACATTCGGCTTCAACGCGCTTAATATCGTTTCTGAGCAAAAAGAAAGCGGCGTTTTTGGTAATGCCGTGCTGCCAGTCGCCGCAGATTTTCTTTTCTTCAGCCGTCGGCGGATTGGTTTCCAAATTTCGGCCAACACCGATAGTCAGATAGCCGGCTGGGCACCGATACGGCTGCAGCCTTATCCCCTCGTGCAGACAAAGCCGCTGCACAGCTTCGTTCAAATCAATCATCTTTTTTGCCTAAAATACGTTTGAAACAGCCGACCGGATTTCTGGCCGTCTGACACAGAAGATTTTCGCCGATAATATACAAACGCACCGCAAAAAGGCCACAGACGCCAGAAAGCCCGTATTTGACAGCTTCTGGGATGTTGAGGTATTCAGCCAGAAGACCGGACAGCATACTGACCAGAAATGTTATGGCCGTATCGCGGATGGTCTGTCTGATGGATATAAAAGGACGAATAAGCATGGTGATGACTCCGATAAAAAAAGCCCACCAAAAACAGCTGCGGAATACTTCCTTTGTTGAGTTTTCCAATTTTCCACTCCGAAAAAAGATTGAAACGGAGCAATTCTTAAAAAGGCCGGTAATAAAATTTTATGAGTTGACTCTCGGTTTGCGGCGTGATAGCCGTTTAAACGCACTTGTACGAGTGTATAGAGAGTATTCGAGTCTTCCGGAGGCTTGAAGCTTTAAGAACTGCAATTCTTAAGTCAGGGCGTTTTAGCCGCCCTGGCCTCTATCAAAATAATAGAAATGAAAAGCCCCGGTTTTCCGGGGCTTTTATCTTATCAAAATCAGCTTTGTTTTCGGTCAAACCATTGGTCTGACTTCTTTTTGGTATTAATTCGCCAGAGGTATTCAAATCGGCTCTGATAGCGTCTTACGGCATTTTTGTTTTTAATGAAGAAAATACAGTTTTCGCTGTTTTTGTCACTGGCCGGATTCGTCCAATTGTAAGAACCGCTGGAAGCAATTTTTTCGTCATAAACGGCAAATTTGTTATGCTCTATTTTAAACTTGCTGTGTACGCGGATATTTATACCGTAATCGTACAGTTCCCGAACCTTGGAGCTGCGGTTTGAGGCTTGCAGACGGTCGGTTAAAATGCGGATGTTGACATTCCGGTCATGCGCTTTTTTAAGCGCCTCCACAATCGCATCGTTGTTTATGGCATAAACGGCCGCAGAAATGCTTTCTTCGCTCTGGTTTATCAATTTAACGATACTGTTCTCGCATTTGGACGATGGCGAAAAATATACCTGCAGGTCTTCAGCTTTGGTCTGAAAACCCCAAAAGCCCAAAAACAGGAAAAACCCTAAGTATTTTATCATCTGCTTATTCATGACAAAACTATATCAGGGCTTTATAAATTGTCAAATGATTACCCCACTAAAAATAGAAAAATTATTTTTATGCGATTAGGGTTCGTAACGAGTATATTGAATTTTAAGCTCGCCATAATACCCATCGCCTCCGTTAATATTAAACTGATAACCTCCGCCGCCTCCGGCTCCGGGAGCAGTGGCGTTAGCATGCCCTTTACCTCCGCCGGAATTGGTAAGAACACTATTGCCGCCAGAAACAAAATCACCAGAAGACGTCGCCTCCAATCCCTGATTTCCGTTTTGAGCGACTGTGAAAGAAATGATTTCCCAGTCATCAGAGGAATTAAAAGTATAGATTCCGGCATTGGCAACATGCTCTTTGTTTTCGCCGGCACCACCCTTGCCGCCGCCAAGAGTCATTATGGAGCCAACAACGGTATCAGTTCCCGGATTGCCGTCATACGCCTCGGTACCGCCAACCCCGGTGCTTACAGAAACTGCGCCCAAGTCTCTCTTAACGTAGATATATCCTTCAAAACCTGCTCCCGAGCCGCCGCCTTGTCCGTTGCCGAAGTAACCATTTCTGCCGCCGCCACCGCCGGCACCTTGTCCTCGAACATAATAAACACCTTTTTTAAAGATAACGGAAGCTGAAGCGCCGTTGTTTATATCGCAAAGCACTGTATCCGGTTCATAAGAATTGTATTGGTAAACCAAAGTCGAACCCAGATAAGCGCGTTTAATCATGGTCGAGCCTAGAAACAGACCCGGCGACGAGGTGTCTCGGATTTTTTTATTTCCAAAATAAAGGGACATTATGACTCCGCAATACAATATAAAACATTGCTTTCCGCATTAGCCGGAACGGCGCTGACTAATTGAATTTTATTATTTATAATCTTTATCATACGGGCGACGTCCGTCTGAGTGGCCAGCGTATAGGGCTGATATAAAGTCAAATCAGCCGCAGTGCTGCCCGAAACTTCATATTCGCCGACAATGGCACAGGAAATCTTTTCATAAGCTGAACCGGTATCTGAAAAGAAAAACGCGTTTTTAAGCTCGTCAAAGACAAGATATTTTTTTCCCGAAGTCGGAGTCGGATAGGTCCCGTTGAAAAAGTTCTCCTGCGCCAGAGAAGAAAGGCTTCCGTCCGCGGCAAGAATAAACCAGCTTCCTTCCGAAGACGTGTCAAGCGTCGTTTTCGTCCCCGAAGGCAACGTAACCGAAAGGCTCTGCGGCACGCCTTTCGAATCGCGTTCGTCCGGGATGGTGCAGATAATTTCTGCCGTAAGGGACAGCTCATTTCCGCTTAAAGAAGCCCAAACAGAGGCGCCGACAGACATCAGGCAGTTGTTGACCCGGTCTTTGTTAATGTAATTCTGAGCGACAAACTCATCCGACGCAATGACATCATTCCATGAGCCTTCGGGACCAATGACCGAGGGTGTTGTTATAAAGTTGTCCGTATTGTCATCTTTGAGCGATACGAGCAGGCGAACCTTATTCTCGGCGTCGGTATACCACAGTTTGGCACCGGACGGATAACCGCCGATGGCGGCGGAAACTGATTCGCTGAAGGTATAAAGGCTGCCGATTTGAGAATAGAACGAATGCGAGGTCGTGATATAACCAAGGCCGTTGAAATCTTTTCTGTCCGGCGGAATGCCGCCGTCTTCCGGTTCTTCCTGCGTAATAGGCGGGAAACCCAGGCTTTGGCTGGCATAGCCGCTTGACGGCGTATTTGTCGCCGGAATATTGTTTTTATCGCCGTTGACGGCAAAGGGCATTTCCAACACTGCCGGGTCAATAACATCTGAAGATTTCATTTTTTTTAATTCCCACTGATATCTTTACGGTTCCAAAAGGTTCCGTGGTTAAAGGTCGACAAATTCTGCCCCCGAAAACCGAAAACGGTCTTCGGAGGAATTACGTTGATTTGATAACCGACACCTGCCGGCCGCGGCAGAACTTTGGTGTTAAGCAAAACAACCTGCTCGCTTTCCGTCGGCCTGAACTCAAGAACATAGCGAATTGTCATGTCCTGATTGTCGATGACATAGGCACGACCGCGCGCGGAAAACAGCAGATGCAAATACGAATTGATTTCGGGAACGGAACCGTTCATGCCGAGATAGAGCAACCGCCCTTTCAGCAGCAGCCGGTATTGTTCCGTATCCAGCGAATAGGTTTCTCCGTTGACGGTATAAGTACGCTCGACCCGGAGCAGCTTGCCCCATACGGTCAGACCGAAATCGTTGGCCGTATTTATGTTGAAGACGTTATTCAGCCAATCGGTCCAGAATTCGGTATTGTTCCGATTGTACCAGTCCTGCTTTTGCTGAATGAGTTTCTGCAGGCGCGGCGCATTGTCATACTGCCAGATAAGCGCCTGAAGCAAATCCACCGCATAATCGGGATTGAATATCTTCATCAGTTGATTACCACCGTAATGTTTGAAGCCGTGATGACGGCAATCTGATTAACCTTTATCGGAATGACCGCCGTTGAAAGCGGCTGTTCGTGAACAGCGATTTCAACCTGCTGCACGGAAATTGACGACAACGAACAGCTCAACGCGCCCGCAATTTCAAACGGCGAAACACTGACATTGACTTTCAGCCCCTGAACGGTCGAAATGCCGCCGGAAGCATAAGACAGAATCGTGTCGATAATCGCCTGCTGCAAATCGGCTTCCGCCGCCGATTCCTGATTAACCGTTACCTTAACGTCAATTAGAACCTGTTCGGGACGGTCAAACTTAACTGCATAAGAATTGCCGTAAACCGGGTCTTTTACGTTAACCGTCGTATTGCCGGTATAGCCGCAGCCTGCCGACTTGACCGAAAACAACGCTTCGGCAACATCTTCGTCCGTTCCGCCTTCAACACAGCTGTAAAGCGAATGCGGCTGAATCTGCACGCCGTCAATCGTGACAACTTCATTCGTGTAATTGTCATAGACATAGCTGCTGTTCAGATTCTCAACCTTGCTCAAGGCGGAAGAATAATCTTCCAACAGCGACTTTCCGGTAAAAATGCCCTCGGGAAAGCGTGCCTTAAAGCTTTCGTCGCTTTCCTGCGGCGTGCCGAGAACGGCCGGCGCCTCGTTGGTAATGGTTTCCCAGCCGAAAGTACCGTCGATGATTTTATTCAGTTCGCCGATGGCACAGGCAATTTCGCCTTTCTCCTGACTTAAAAACGTTGCCTGAATTGCGCCGCTCTCCGGGATGGTCACCTGATTTTCAAGGTAAAAAACAACTCCCTTCGCCGTACTGGCTTGGGAGTTTGCCGGGATGACCGTGCCGCTGACGCCGGTTATCGTCGCCAGCACGCTGCTCGAGGTCGCCCCCTCTCGGTACAGACCGAACATGGCTCCAAGCGCATCCAACGCTTTGCCATAGGCCAGATTGATGTTAAACATGTTGGCCGTTAACGAATTGGTACGCACGACATTGGCACGGGCCGCAGTTTCGGCCGTTATCAGACGGCCTTGCGGCGTTCCGGCCGTTGTATTCATGTCCGAACCGAGAGCTTCCTGATACTCAGCCGTTACGTCATTTTTCAAATCGGAAGTGTCCGGGACAATAACCCCGGTGTTGACAATATAATTGTAAATATCAGCCATTGAGAGTCATGTCTCCGTAAGTAGTCTGAATTTCGGCCGTATATGAAAGTGTTCCGTTATTAACGGAATATTCAAAGCTTTTAACCAGCGTTACACCTTCAACACCTTGAAGAGCCTGGACAACTGCGTTTTGAAACAGTTCGATATTGGGCGGGTCGGTAAATACCGTCGAGAAATAAGGAATTCCGCCATCCACATCATAAATAAGCTCGCCGTAGGTCGTCAGAACCGTATTGCGGCAAACCTGCGCAACGGCGTCAAGGTCGGTAACCGTGGCAAGATTGCCGAATTCGTCCAGATAAATGTCGTTGTTTTCGTCAGTCGCAATTGAAAGCATCAGGCTATTCCCGTTATTATGCCGTCCTGAACGGTTATGTTTTTATTGTCCATTGAAACAAAGGAACCGCTTGCTCCATTTTTGGCATGCAGCGTTCCGGCCGTTGCCGAATCTGTCACGTTCAGCGTTTTCTGCATCGCTACTGCGTCCGTAAACGCCGTATTGCCGGAAACGTTAACCGCCGCAGCCGAAAGATTGATATTGCCTGCGGCGGTTTGATTTATGTTTCCGGCCGAAGCATTCTGATTCAGACCGGTCAGAACAATTTTGTTGTCGCCGTCCAAATTGGATATGACCAGCCCGTCTTTATCCGCCTCGGTTATGGTAAACTTTTTAATTTTGTCGGGAATAAACACTGAATCGACAAACTTATGTTTGTGATAGGTATTCGGCGCCGTTTCCTCCAAATTCTGCTTAAAAATAGAGATGTCTCTGTCACTGGCAACCAACCATCCCGTGTCGCCCTTCCTGACCGGAAAACTGATGAAAAAACCGCCGCCGGACAAAGTTAAGACCGGAATGCTGAAAAGCCTGTCTCTGGGTATCTTCTGCCCGGAAGACGCCACGGCGCTGATAGCCGGCTGAATAACAGCCGAATTGGTCGAACGGTCATAACTTTCGACAATTGCCGGCAGACAACATTCCAAATTCATGTTTAACAGGTCTTCAAAATAGTTGAGAAGCCCGTCTAGGTTGCCGATATCGGCCGGATTAAAACCCGGGATGTCATGAACTTCACTCATATTCTTCTTGCTTCAATTGACGTGTAAAAAGATTCTTCGCGCAGGCTTCCTTCATGGGCCAGTTTGTAGACCCAATAGAAACCGTTTGCGGCAGGGATGCGTTTGCTTTCAAGCTTGACATAGCTTCCGCAGACAACCGTCGGGTCAAGCAGCATCTTGGCCGAGAGGCCTAGCGCATTTGGCTGCGGCATATCAATAAGGCCGCTGTCTTCCGACAATACCTTGGCTGACGAGGCAACCCTCTCGGCCTTATTGATGCTGTCGACAACCTTAAGTTTTCCGTCTTCCTCAAAGGCAATGAAGTTGCCCATACGGTTAAATTCGTCAATGAGCTTGGTCCCGCCGCCGATATAGTTAAAGGAACCGATTGTCTTTTCGCTGCTGGCGCGCCAGTCAAGTTCCAGCCCCAGCGTGTTGGCAATGTTCAGCGCCAGCTGTTTAACCGAAGTAGGGCTGTCGATAGATTTGGTTAAAAGCGTCTGATTGTTGTAATAGCCGCTGATGGCCTGGCATTTCAACCAGACATCCGGCGGCATGGTCGGCAAAGCTTCGGAAATGTCGCCGTCAAAAAGCAAAGCAACATCCTGACCTTCGTACCCCGCAGAAATACGTATGCGTTTCCGCTGCTGAACAGCCAGAGCATAGCTGGTATAGGTTGTCAGGTATTCGACGTCTTCGCGGGCAAGGTTGGCAATATCTATATTGGCTTTATTCATGACCGCGCCCATATATTTTTCAATCCGAAACTTGCAGCTTATGTTCTCAAAACGCTTTAATCCGCCGCGAACGGCAAATTCGGTGGTTATTATTCTTTTTTGCATTGAACAAATCCATGTTTATGCAGACGCCGCTGCAGACATCTCTTCCGTTGTATAAAACAAAAGCTGACAGGTGCTGCCGAAATTTTCCCAGTTCGGATATTCCTCATTTTCGGTTTTGAAAATAAAGTTACCGCCGTTCAGCATGTATGGATAAGGCAAAATGAACTGATTGGGAAAGCAGCGCTCGCCGTCAGTTACCTTGCTGCCGTTGACCGAGAGGGAAAACTCCATAATGTCTTCGACAAGCCGGAGCGTTATCTCATAGGAAATGTCGTTAATGACAACGGTCAGGCTTTGGTTAGGCATAGAAATTATTGGTATTTGATAGCCCATTGTAAAATTCCCAAATCTTGACAGTAACGTCGTTTGTCGGTATAAAAGAAAAGTCCGTTGCTGGAACAACGGACAATTTCTTAAACCTAGAAAGGGGTTAACCTAACTTAACTCATTTCATACGGTTAAGATAACCTATTTGACACTAAAAGTCAATAGGGAAAGGTTTTCCCCTTTCACATTGTGAAAGGAAAGATAATGATAATAAAGCTTATTATTGTTATTCGGAAAATTCGAATTTATCTGTCGGTTAAACGATAGACAAGGCAAAGCCCTCAACAGGGGGCTTTGTTCTTTATGAGCATTTTATCCGTTAAATGTTAATTCCCAACGGTTTTCCCGCGGCTCGAAAGCCCTGAAGAAGCAATGATGACTGTTGCGGCTGTTTTTCGCCGGAGCTGACCGTGCTCGCATCCTGCTTGTGCCTGACTTTTGACACCGGTAACGGTACATACTGGCTGACGGCGACAAGTATCTGTTTGAAAGAAAGCTCATAAACGATATGGTCAAGCGTGTCGGCAGAAACCCTAATTGGTTTGGCAACCAAAATCATCGGCTCAAAAACCTCGCTGCGGATTTTAATTTTTACCTCCCGGCTCTGCTTATAAAGGTTTTGAATCTCATTCAACGCCCGGTTATACAGAAAAGGAAGATTCGGCATCCAACAGCGCAACGTAATTTGATTTGGGTTAAAAACGATATGGTCAGTCACTACCGCGCCATTTTCTATCGGATGGTCCATGGTTCTTGCATCGTCTTGGGCATCGGCATCTATAAGCGTCGTATCTTTAAGTATCTCCTTGTTGTTTTCATAAATGCTGACCGCTTTGTCCGAAATTATCAGACCGCCGAGCGTCAGACCGGTTCCGATTGAAAATGACGGCGTAACCATTATGAAATCCTCGAAGTTGCATGAGCTTTTGCCGTCGACATGAACAACTCCCGCATCTGCGTGTTCAAATCAGTGGCGATACCCGCCGCATCAGTTGCCTGGGTATTGATTGTTATATTATCTATCTTCACACTCTGGTCCTGATTGGAATAACTGGCCGATACGCTTCCCTGCGGAACAGCGGCAAGGGGAGTTTGCGTCAGCTCAAATTTTCGCTTCGCATCTGCCATATCAAAAATTTCTTGCTTAACCTTTGGGTCTGCATCCGCTCCTTCAGATTCTTTGCCGCCAAACAGGCCTTTAACCAATTTGCCTATTTTCGTATCCGCCAACCAGTCAAGAACCGCCTGAAAACCTTCTTTGATAAAATCCCATAAGGCATCGAACACAAACTTGACACTATCAATGAACGTCCCGATTAACGATTCGTTTCCCTGCCAAAAATTAACAATATCATCAATCAACAGACCGATGGCCGCAGCAACGGCAGTAATCAAACCGACAGCAATTAAGAACGGAGCAAAAGCCAATCCGGCCTTAATAGCCATAACACCCAAAGCTGCCGACACAGTCCCTAAAAACCCAAGAATAAAGCCGCTGTGTTCGCTAAAAAGCTGCAGGGCGTTGCTTATTTTATCGCCCAGCCAAGTAAAAGCCGGAAGCAGGGAACGGGCGACAATGCCGAAAATCTGTGACAGACCAAGCTTGATGTCACGCATGGTTCGCTGAAACTGGCGGCTGTTCTCAATGTCTTCCTTGCTGAACAGGGAATATTTTGCACCGCGTTCAAGCTCTTTCTGCACGTTGGCAACCCCGGTTTGCAGCAGGCGGATGGTTTCCTCGTCGAGTCCCAGCCGCTGGCCGAGGTCAAGCTGTTGCATGCTGTCAAGGGATTCGAAACGCTCCGCAACATTCATCAACAGTTCTTCGGCCGTAGCCAGTCCGTTTTCGCCATAAAGATTGATGCCGTAGGTTATGGCTGCCTCTTCGACGCTGCCTCCGCCTCTGCCTAACCTCATGTTCTGGAGGTTAGCGTTCAATCCCTGCATGGAACCGGCGATTCCTTCTGCTGAACCGCCGTAGTTCTCTGCGGCAATCGCCAGCGCCTGAAACTTTTCGACCGCCATGCCGGTATTCTGCGCCAGATAGGACATTTCCTCCGCCTGTGAAGCAAAGCTGAGCGTACGGTTTAATAGCGCTGCCAATCCGGCAATCGGCGCCAAGGTCTTAATAATTTGTGTTGATAGTTTTTTAAACGAGTCTGCCGATTTGTCCGCAGCCTTACCTGTCTTTTCAGTCGCCTGGGCAGATTTTTCCGCAGCTGATTCGGTTTGCTTGGTATCAGAGCGGACTTTATCTGCTCCCTTCGTTTCAAACAGGATGGAATAAGTGGCAATCAAACTCATTTAACTTCTCGCTTTGGCTTTTTTAAGTGCGTCCTGAGAAATCAGCCATTCATTGTATTTGGGAACAATATCGGCTTCCCAGAGCATGAACGCGTCTTCCAGCGTATAGACGGTTCGCAGTTCGTTTAAGGTTGCTTTTCCCGAAGCGACGATTTGCCCAATGAAACTGTCAACATTTCGGTAATCTTCTGTTCGGCAAGATGCGCAAGCTTTTCGAAGAAACTTAAGCTCTTGCCATCTGCTAAAAAAGAGCAGTTATGCTGCAGCATCTCCCATTCAAGCCTGGCCAGAACTTCCCAGCCCGGCACGTGATTGTTGATGAGGTCAATCGTTGTCAGGCGGATGCTTCTCTCCGGCAAAACGACTTCGACATAGGACATCAGCTTAATCATTATTTCTTCGCTGACCTTATAGTCGCCCAGCTTCGGCATGTTGCTGATCGGATATTTGGCGACAATCTCCCGGCCGACTGTCGCCGGAAACTTTGAAATCCGGTAAATTTTACCGTTGATTTCAATTTCTTTCGGCTGTAAAAGCTCCATGTTTTTTTTCCTTTACAGTTTGTTTTCAAAAACAAAACGATAGGTTTTGCTTTTATAACGGCCGGCCGAAGCAACCGACGTCAGCGGCAAGGCCGCGACCAGACGTCCTGAAGTCAGCGTTTTGCGAGTGCCGTCGGGATAACTTACTGTCATCGTGATAAGGTCTTTGGTTGTCAGCTTACCTTTGGCCGGACGGTTGGCATCGGCCAGCAGATCAAGGTTCTTTGCCTGCTCAGTCTCGGGAATCATGCCGATAGTAACTTCAATCGGCTTCGGCGTGTTCCAGATAACCATGTCGCCGTTTACGCCCATTCCCCAGTCTGCGGTTTGCAGTTCCGGCGTGTCAAGCGGGTCTGTATCGTCAGCAAAGGCGTTGAGCGTCAGCCCGGCAGGAAAAGTCGGCACGGCAATAAGCGTGATTTCTATGCCGGTTCCTGAAATATCTTCCATGTTCTTTCTCCTAGATTAATGTGTGGGTGCCTTCGATTTTTCTGATTGAATCTCCTTTGGAATAAACCAGAAGATATTCGATTTTATATTCTTCGCTGCCGTTGACCGTTTCGGACGTTACTTCAACGTCTATCCAATAGCCGTTCATATAGATTTCGCGCCAGGCTTCCGAATCTCCGGTTATCTGAGAAATATAGGCTTTCTTGGTGGCATTCAGCTCCTTGCCGACCGAAATGACGCCGTTGTTAAGCGCTTCGTCCAAAACGCTTTGAATCGACGTCCGGGCAATGCCGGTGCCGGTCGAATTGGCCGGAAGCTGCGGCAAAGCCAGAAGCAGGCTCAGAAAATTGGAGGCCGCGGCGTCTTTTAGCCAGATTTCATTGACATAAACGCCCATGTCGGTAACTTCGCCCTGCAAGGTTCCGCGCTGATAAAAAGCAATCTGATTGCCGGCCTGCTGCGTGGCGCCGTTGTAGTTGATGCCGAGCGCGTCCAGCGTATCGCTCAGCTGGTCGGTTGACACTGAAACCGGAATATTGGCAAACTGATGATACATGAAGTTAATGACGCCGTTTGCCCTGTCCCAGTCAATGGAAGCAGTCAGAATCATCGGCATCAGCCACGCATAGCCGTTAAAGGCGTCATAGTTCAGGGCAACGCCGGAATAACCGGACACCGCCGCCTGAACCGCCGTATAATCGTCGCCGGTAACGTTGACGCTGTACATGAACTGGTTGTTCTGGCCGTTGGTCCAGGCTGCGGCTTCTTCAATCTGTTCGGCATCGAGCGCTTGCAGAAAGCCGAAAGAGGCGAAATTGTTCGACAGCTCGACCGCGGCATCAAGGGTTTCAGTCAGCGTAGCCGCCGCCGTCCCGTTGGATACGATACCGCCGCTGGCAGTGTTCCAACCCAGCAGGCCGGAAACATCGGAACCGCTGTCGGGAGCCGAGGCATTCAGAATAACCGCTTCGCCAATCTGGCCGCCGGTAAGGACAAAAGCAGAATTATCCGCGTCAAAAGTGACGGTTGCTCCTGTCCAGAGTTCGCCCCCGGCTGAGTTTTTCTGCACACCGGCCTGAACGGCGGCGGCAACCGCAGCGTAATTTTCAACAGAGCTGAAGTCCAGACCGGAAACCGTATAAGCCGTGCCGCCCATATTGAGCACCAAACCGCCGTCCGAAACCGCCTTAAAAGCGGCAATCGCCGGCAAAGACTGCGTGGAACGGATATAGGGAGCGGAGCCGCTCGGAGCATAACGCTGAAAGGCTATCTTCTTCGGCGTGCTGCTGTATTTGTTAACATAACCAAGATAGACGGAAGCGGCTTCATATTCGGCCGAAGTATAGCCGAAATACTCGCCGACGTTCTTTTCCTCCTCGAACTCAAGCCGGGTTCCGGTGGGAATAAGCCCGTTATTCGAGAAAATCAGGCCGATAAGCTCCTTGCGGGACGCAAGCGTGCGGCCGCCCACCCCGGAAGTTATGGCGACATATTTGGATTGACGAATTGCCATGGATTAAACTCCTGTAATTTTTGGAATAAGTTGGTTGGTTCCGGGAATTTCCTCGGAATAGCTTTGGTTAACGATTAATGAAAATTCAAAATAAGGATTCCGCTCATAAGTATCGGAATCGTCTATGAAGAAAGGTTCTTCCAGCCGGCCGACGCGATAGGTGTTATATCCGAGAGCACGGATGGCAGACAAACCATCGCGGCTCATGAACCAGCTGATGAGCGCGTTCAGCGCGTCTGCAGACGTAAAATCGTCAACAACGGCGGGAATTCTTTTTTTCAGGGCGCTGATTTGAAAGCGAATTTCCTGTATGAACTTTTCGGTGCGCATAAGACGGCCGTCAACAACTTCATTTTTGGAATACTGCCAGCCGATGCGCGGGGCATTGAGCTTCGCCATGAAAACTGTCGGCTGCAAAGTGGTTATTTTGACCGGCTGCTGCAGCTGCCTTATCTGCCAGCCTTCAATGCCGAATTTGGCAAGCCCCAGCGTAATAAGCTTTCTCAAATCTGCCCAGATTTGGTTTTCGGTTTTAATCATCGTTCTCGCTTGTCTTCAACGACCAGAACACCGTTCCAGCCGTTGTAGTTGATCCACGGCACGGTTTTGACAACGCTCCATGTCAGCCCGTAAAACTCCAGCCGGTCGGGGACTTCCTGTTCCTCTATGCCTTTCATGTTGACCGACGCGTAAACCAGCCGGTAGTTTTTCTGAAAATCGAGGCCGAGCTGCGGATAAATGTTAAGTTCAACGCCCTGAATAGAGCCTTCCAATTCCACCGGAGCGGCAAACTGGGGAACATTCAATCCGATTTCGTTTTCCGCGGTGCCGGTAAACCGGTAATACAGAAACCTCTCCGGCGGAATAACGCCGAAGGCAATTTGTAAAAGGTTTTCATTCAGCAGGTTCATTTAAGCTCCGCCTGGTAATCTACGGTTTCAAGCAAATGGCCGCTGCCAATCAGCGGCTTGGTCAGAGAACCGGTTGTCTTGGTATCGGCATAACCGCTTCTTTTGCGACGAACGGTCGATGCTTTAAGCGGGGGCGTGTTGACCTTGGCAATCGCCTTTTTGATATTGCCGGCCATAATCGCGCCAATCATCTCGGCCGCCTGTTTTTCTGTTATCTCTCCGCTTAAAATACGGCGGCTGATTAGTTCCAATTGACCGATTAACTCTTCTTTGTTGTCTTCGACCGACGGTTTCATAAACGGACGCGGCGGAATGACAATCGTATGCGGCCGTGTTATGCCAACCGGATTCGGCGTGCCCTTTTCAACAAAGACAACTTCTCCGTTTTTGCCGAATTTATAAGGCGTGCCGCCGGGATGGCTAATCGTTGCCCCGCCGTCCTGAACGGCGGCAATCCCGGCAACCGGCTTATTATCGTCATATTTGGCATTTTCAAACCATCCGGCTTTGACGGAAAAGCCTCTTAACTTTTTCAACAAATCAGCCGCATCTGTTGAATGATGAGTGACTTTTATCGGCATTATAAAACTCTTTGAAATGACCCGCCGACATAAAATCCGGGAGCAGCTCTGACCTCAAGCAGCGCCAGCAGAGAACTGCCATAGCTTGAAATATTGAACCACCACTGCGCTTGCGTATTCATCGGCGGCATTGATAAAGTAACGCTGACCTTGTCAATGGAAGCTCCCGATGTAACCGTTACCTGCGTCTTGCCCTGCGCCAGCATATCTTTCAGCGTTTGCAGGTGCGCCATCAGCAGATAGATTGCGCGTTTGCGGCACTTTCCCTGCAACGCCCCGTAATTTTTCAGGGATATGTAGCAGGTTGCCAGGTCCAGCGTATCTTCCAGCACGGCATCGGAATATTTTTCCGGGTCGGCAAACGCCGGATAGAGGGCGCGAAATTCAGCGACGGTAACGGTTACATAGGTAGAGCTCATTTTTACCTTGCCTTGGTTTTTGGCGCTTCTTTGCCCTGTGCCTTGTAATCATCGGGCGTTCTAGGAGCGGAAGCGTCTTTTTTGGACAGTTCCTTAACGTTTTCGGCACGGCTTTCGGTAGCACAGACTTTGACAAAGCCGTTGGCTTCGTGCATTTTGAATACCGGGTGCTCTTTTAACAAAGCCAGCTCTTCGTTGCTGACTCTGGTAACGGCGCCGTCTTTGGTAATGAAATGCCTGTCGGCCACGTTAGCCTTGCCGGAAACGAGGATTGACTTGCGGACTTCGTTGCTGCCGGTCGGCGTCTTGCCGTAGAAGCAGTAGTTGACGTCCGTTGACATCGTACTTGCGATATAGGGCATGTGCGCCTCCTTAAATACCGGTTACGCGAACGACGCCGATTGGCTGTTTGAAGAAGATGCCGGCGGTCGCATTAGAGTAGTCTTCAATGAAGCCTTTGGCTTTCTTCTCAATGCCCAGCATGCGGAAAACGTCCTGAACATACTGGTCAACCACCTTTTTGCCGTTGATGCGTTCGGCAAAGGCATACATGACGTTAGCGCCGCCGTTGGCACCGTTCAGCTGAATGGCGCTTTCAATCCGCAGATTCGGATAAGTCTTCGACAGCCATTCGCGAATGGACATCGAACCGAGTGCATTCGGAATATCCAGATACTGGACGACATCGGTACCGAGAGCGGCAACCCAAGCGTCACGATTCGGATTGAAACGGTTGCCGGTCTGCGTACGAAGCTTCTGCGCCACCGTACGGAAATCGGCAAGAATTTCGTCAAAAGTCTTGCTTTCCCATGTGGTCTGACCGGAAGTGCCCTGTGCTGCCGTTTCGTAAGCCGGCAGATTCGGGTCATTCAGGAAGCCATACGTACGGTTAGAACCATCGTTGTATCCGTAAAAACCGATATTGTTCATTTCGATTGCCAGCGATTCGGCTGCCGCCGTGCGTTTCTCGTTTGCCGACAGGCGCATCTTTCCTGCTCGTTCTTCTTCCAGAACGCCGACCTCAACGCCTTCCTCAAAACGAACGATGTTACGTCTTTCAAAATTCGGGTTCCAGGAGGACAGCGGAATATTCGTATCATCGCCGTACGGACGGGCCTGACCGGTACGTTCCAGAATAGTCTGGACGATTTCTTCGTCTGCCCAGGTTCCGGCAATCGTACGGCCGACAATGTTGTCAATATCGCGGGCCGCGGTTACGACTTCGACAACCTCGGGAAGCCAATACTGCAGAAGCTGAATCGGGGTGGAAACGCTTGGAGTCGTAATCATGGCAACATTCGGCAGAGCCGCGTCAAAGCCGTAAGCTCTGAAATATTCTTTCATGTCCTGAACGGCTTTAGCGGTATATCCCACGCCAAGCATATCCAGCGTTTTTTCGGTGGTGTCGCTGTCCATTGAGTACGAGCGAACCTTTTCCGCCGGGATAGCCAGGCGGATTTCAGAATTACTCATTTATGTTTCTCCTAGTTGGTAAGCTCTAAAACAGCGGTTTCGCCGGCTGCGGCGCTGCGCAGAATGAATTTAGAGTTGGGAATTTTTGTCGAACCTTCGGGAGCGCTGCCGCTGGCTTCAATGCCCGAAATTTCGCCGGTGACATTATTGTAAACGGCGGCATCGTCCGGGGAAACGGCATTGGCAACGGCAACAAGAACATGTCCCATGGTTGCCAGCTGTCCGATGGTTCCGTCCGGCAGCGTCATGGTTGCCGTAAAGTTAAGATAGTTGGCATACTGTTTCGGACCGACCAGAATACCGCGAAAAGCGCCCTCGCCGCCGATGATTGCTTCATTGTCGGCAGAACCGGCTGTGAAGACGCGGGCAACCGTCGGCAGAACCGAGCTGAGTGCACCGCCTTCAAGCGTGCTGCCGGAAGCGGTCATGGCCGAACCGGTAGCGGCCAGCGCAACGCTGTTCCCCGCAGTACCGGCGGATTTGGCGGTAACCGTTACCTCAGCGCCGGAAGCAGCGGCAGAGGCCGAAGCGTTCGGGGTAGTCGTGCCGGCATAGTAATCGGTGCCGGAGGCGCCGGTACCGTTAAGCACCTTAACCAAAGTGGCAATAGAATCAGACTGCGAAGCGCCTAATTTAATATCATTTGCCGCGGCCATTTCATTTTTAAATTTATAGGTCGTCGCCCCTACGGTAACGGTGTCGCCGTCAGCGGGATTGCCGGAAAAACTGAGAGTTCCTTTTGCGGAAACCTCGCCTTCGGCCGAGCGCAGAACATAAGGCGCAACGCGGCGCGGGGAATCGTCATAGAACTCGCCCGGAACGCCGATGGCCTGCGCAATATTTACAGTTTTCTGTACCATGTTATTTTCCTTCCATATATTTCGAGATTGCTTTGTCCGGGCCGGAATTTGACGCGACCGAACTGTCCAGGCTGAAACCGACTTCCGAAACTCTGGATGCTTTCAGATAGCCTTTGAGAACAGCGATTTCTTCGCCTCTGGCCGCACCGAGGTCAAGCCTGTCGCAGGCATAGCGGGCGACTTCCTTCTCGGTCATCAGCGAACAGTCAAAAGTTCCGATGTTGGTTTTTTCCTGAATTTTTTTGTAGAGTTTGTCACGTTTGGCAAGCTCGGCAAAGACGGCTTTCGGCATTGCGTCCATCGATTCTTTCAGTTCTTCGATTTCAGACTTCTTCTCTTCATCGTCGTCTTCATCCGAAGCGCAGGATTCCGGCTCTTCGTCTTTGCCTTCTTTTTTCGGCTCCTCGTCATCGCCCGAACGCTCGGAATCGTTATAGCTGATTTTCTCGGCAATGCCGGCCGCCTCGCGGATTTGCTCTTCAGAGCCGCCCGCTTCTTTGACAATCGCCATAATCTGGCGAATGCCCTCGCGTTTGTCTACGTCATCATCGTTGGCCGTGCCGCTTTCTGAGCGGTTGTAACTCATTTCTTCAAGTTTTTTGGCGATGGTTTCTTCCTTTTCCTGCTCGCCGCCTTCAAAGTCTTCATTCGGTTTAGCCGCAATAGCCATGACTTCCCGAATAAGTTCTCTTTTGTCCACGTCTTCGTCAAATGCCCGACGATTGCCGCGTTTTGCACTTTTTACCATGCTGTTAATCTCCTTCATTGAATCCATTGTGATTTTTCTGTCCATTACCCGGACATCAGAGCCCATGCGCCCTTCTTCCACCAAGGCAATGTGATTGCCTCGGATATTTCTTTGAACGGCGTCGTAATGCTGGCCGTCAAAGGTCCCGGGGGTCAGCTCGTAATCGCAGAAATACCCCATGGACAATTCTTTCTTTCCGGCTTCGATTTCGTCTTTCAAAGTCTCGGAATAAATCTTCAAATCGCCGTACAGCTTGCCGTCTTTACCATAGACGTCGCTGCCGGACGTGCCGTGTACGCCTTTTTCCTCCGCCGGCATCATTCCCGGCTCAGTGCCGAGCATGGTGTGGTCATCAACAATCGGCAGCAGCTTGAAGCTGTTTATTGTTTCCTCAGATAAAAGCTCCTCCGCCGGGCGGTAAACCTGATAAATCTTATCCGGCTCCAGCTCAGAACTGATTTGTTTACCCAGATAAGGAAAAACCCCCACTTTGGAGAGGGGATTGTCCTTGATGTACCAGAAATCGTTATGGTCTACTTGTTTCATTTCTCTTCGTCTTCAAATTTTAACACCGGGCGCATTGTGCAGTGGCAGTTCGGCAAATCGCCGGGAAAGCCGCGGGTGCCGGTGCTCGGGTCGATAACCGGAGGTTCGTCGATGCGGAAAATGCCGTGGTTCAGCCCGGACGGATGTTCGCGCATATGGTAGCTGCGAGGTTGCTGTGATCCGCCGGAATGTATCCATTCAAAATGGGTAAAGCCCAGTGTTTTAGCGCGCCGCAGGCTTAAAGCCTCATAGGTTTTGTGCGTCTGGTCACGGGCAATATTCTTCGCCCGGCGGTGCGTGACGCCCTCATAATGCTCCAGATGCTTGGTAATGCTCTCAACGCCCTGCCCGCCCAGAATAGCGCGCGAAACAACCCCGGTTATCTCCTTAAAATACTGGTTCGGGATACTCTTAATCAGATTGACGTTTTCAAAAATCGCCGCTTTGGCCGCCTCTTCTTCCTCCGGCGTGAGCTTCCTTCTGGCTTTAAGCTCCGGGGATACCTGCTTTACCGCAGCATTCAAAGCCACCCAGGAATAAGTAACCAGCTTTGCCAGCAGTTTTTTAGACAGTTCCTTTGACTTTTCGGCAAACTTGTCGCCGTATTTCTTTTGCAGATAGTTGAGCTTAATCCGCATCTGCGAGGAAATGCTGTCGTCCTCGGCAAATTTTATCTGGTTGTCTTCCTTGGCATAAAGCTTTTTCAGCTCGCGGGCACATTCACGGGTCATCGCCCGGCTCAGTTTCTCCAGCTCTCCCATATACCAGGATTCTATCCCGGCATTGGCATTGAGCTTGCCGCCGCGTATGATTTGAGGCTTTGCCATAGAACTTTTTGCTTGCTTTTTATTGAGATTCAAGATATTATATTGATATTAAGATGATGCTTTGACATACAGAAATTTTCGCCTCAGCTGTATCTTTGAATAGCAGGTTCGGCGGCTGCTCTAAGCATCATCTTTTTTTATGGCTTTCTTCTTTTAAATGCTGTAAGCAGAAAAGTAATTTTTCCGTTTTTAACTTCAGGTTCTATAACAGCCATCTTCTTATTATAGAAGATTTCATAACGCCCTTTCTCGTTTGTTCGGACAAATTCTCCTTTTTCTACTACGTCGGTTAAATCTTTCACAAAAGCCGAAATGTCGATATTATCATCATTGCGCCTTTTTAGAATGTGAGATAACCCCCTTTTTTCATCTCCCCAAAACAAGGCAATATCGCCGACATCTTCACGATGAAAAGCAGATTTAACAAAACCTTTCTTTTTTTCCATAAGAGCCTGAATAGCTTCCTGCCCTTTAACACCGGAAATTTCTTCCTGTAAAAATTTTGAAATATCCTCTTTTCCATTATTTGAAGAGTTTCCGCCACCTTTGCCAAATTGGCCGTTATCAGCACGCGGATGGTCTTCTTCTTTCCATTCGTCAAGCGTTTGTTCCGGCTGCTCTCCAAAGAGCTGCTCGCCGGCGGCGGTTTCGTCATCGAGAAAATTCTCTTCCATAAAATCGCTGTGTGGCATTTCCGCCGGAAGCCCGTTGTAGCCGCTGTTCGGGTCAGCTATAATCCGCGCCCGCGATTCTTCCGGCGTAATCGCCCCGGCATTAATCAGCACGGCATCGGTATCGGCATCAATCTTGCGGACTTCTGCCAATTCACGCTCGGTCGGCATGTCAACCGGGTTAAATTTGGTTTCCAATTCATAGGACAAACCGAACTCAGACTTTTCGACCAGCAGATTGTTCCGGTCAATCAGCGGCTTCATCTGGTTGTCCTGAATATGCTGCAGCTCCTGAATGTAGTCCTTCATCTCATATTCGCCGGTCGCATTGAAGCCTTTCGGCGTGGTTTTCAGAAGCTTGGTCGCCGGCATGCGGGCAATTGAAGCCACCAGCTGATACTGTGTCATAATCAGCGCGTCAAAATCGGTCAGCGACGTGTCTATCTGCTGCACATTATCGCCCGGACGTTTGAAAAAGACACCGTAGTTATCACGGCAGTAGGACAACTTACGCAGCTTTTCTTCAGCCTCTTCCTCATTCATGAGATAGGCTTCAATATTACCGTCAGCAATCAGCATGCGCTTGGTCAAGGCCATCAGCGGCGCCTCGTTGGCTACGCGCTCCGAAGCGTAAACGCGTTCGTAAATCTGCTGAGTAAGCGGCAGGCCGCCGAAATAATATGTCGGTTTCAGGACATCGGGCACTTCGTCGCCGGTAATATAAATAACGTGCGAACGATGAATTCTTCTGCCGTTTGGCAAACGCCACCAGGTCGGCTCGTAGAAATGAAGGCTTTCGGGTGCCGAAGTTGCTTCAGCATCAAGCTCAGGCGTAATCCAGTAAGGCTCAATCAGGGAAATGCCTTTATACGCACCTCGCCGCACACCGTCAATATTAAAAGGTTTGCTGTAATCAATGCCGTCAACTACCGGCAGCGCCAAGGCACAGCCGAAAATCTTGTTGTTGCGGGCAAAGTTGCGGGCAATATCCGAAATTCTGAATTTCTGTTCGGAAATCTGTTTAATCTTCACGAGCATATCCGGGTCATCATGCTCAGCATTCTGATTGAGGTTGACTTCGTATCCCGGACGAATAGCGTCCTCACAGGGAACGCTGCAGGCGTTGTTGATAATCCAGTTTTGCGAAAGCAAAGCGCAGGCCTGATAGCCGATAAAACCCTGCTGGGCAAAATGCGTAAAAATAATATCATCGGCATAGTTGCTGACGCCGAAAACATTTTTAAGGCTGCCGCCGACACTGGCCGCATCCATAGCCTGACCTTTGGCGTTGACGGGCTTAAAGTCTTTCAAGGTTCTCTGAATGGAACGGCTCAGCAGTTCGTTGCGGTCTACTTCCGCCAGACGCAGCTTATCATAGATGTCTTCCCGGCATTTTAACTTGTTTTGATTGGCAACCTCTTGGGCAACGGCTTTTTCAATCCATTTGTTAATAATTCTTTTAAGCATTAAAAAAGGCCTCGCTTGTCCATGTCAAATTCGAGCGCATAACGTGAGGTGTCAATTGCGTGGTTGTTCTTGTCCGGGTAATCGTCGCGCAAAGTTCCGTCTTTCTCCCGGATAAATTCATATTCGGCAAATTCCTTTGCTGTGTTCGGGCAACGCACCGGGTCGATGATTATCTGCTCCAGACGCTGTAGAAACTTAATTCCGTAAGCAACCGAGCCTTTGCCCTTCTCCGCGCCGCGAATGTTGAAGCCGGAACGCCAGAACTCGGCAATAGATTTTGGTTCTTCGCTGTCGGCAATAATCGTCTGGCGCGGGTCGAACATCTGGCGGATTAAGTTCATCGCGTCGTCATTCAACAGGCCGGGCTTGTAAATCTCGCCAAAGATGTAAAGACGCCGATGCTTGCGGTCATAGTTCATTTTCAGAAAAACAAACGGGTCGGTCGCATAGCCCCAGTCAATTCCCTGCCGAATGGCGTCAAACCGTTTTATCTCGTCATCGCCAATCGGCCGCAGCACAACATTGGTAAAGACATTCGCACCGTTGCCGACACTCTCGCCCAGATATTCATGACGGTAAGAAGCCTCATCCTGCTTCTTCAGATACTCAGCGTCAATCCAAAACTGTTCGCCCAGCCATTCGCGGGGAACAGTCAGATACGTCGAATGATGAACGTATTTGTCCGGGCGGCAAACGGCGCTTTCTTTATTCACCCAGTTAGATGTATTCCGCGGCGGATTGTAACTGTTAAAAACTACATAACGACAGCCACCGCGCAGAAATGACTGGGTTGTCTTGCGGATTTCCTCCGGACCGGAAAATTCGTCCAGCTCTTCAAACCACACAAACTTGAAATAGCCTTTTCGCAGTTTGATAGACTTAGTCTTTTTTGGGTCGTCCAAGCCTTTAAAATAAATCGCTTGTCCGGTCGGCTTGTAGATAACCCGCAGCGGCGTCAGCATAACTCTGAAAAAATCGCTCACGCCCAAAGCGTCAATTGCCCATAGTATCTGAGCAAAAACGCTGTCTTTCAGCGTATCGCCGACCTTGCGGAAGCAAACCGCATTCGCCTGCGGGTCTTTTATTATACCCTGAACGATTTCAAGGCTTATAAACGACGACTTGGTGGAACCGCGACCGCCTTTAAGCCAGTAATATGTATAGCAATAATTCTTAACCAGTCGATGCAGTTCATAAAATGACGGAGCGATAAGCCCGGAAAGTTTTACGCTGCCTTCTTCCATATCATTTCTTTTGTCTAAAATTTTCTGTATTTAACCGTAATAACGGGCACCTTTAGACTGGATAGACCAAAATAAACAAAATCAAATATCATCAACAATGGTCGGCGCCTGCGTAATCTTGGCTGAAATATTGTCTGTTACCAATCCGAGAAGCTTGGCTTTACCCATAGATGCCGAAACCATTGCCGCCGATGTCTTTGTCTCTTTGGCTATCTCCCTTGCTTCTTCAAGCTCAGTGATAATATCGTCAATCGTGAGATCATAGCGTTTTAAGGCTCGCTGCTTTAATTGCTCAACCCTTGCGGCAATCTTGGGGGCTTTCATGAGGTCGAAAGCTTCACGGTTGATTGTTTCGGCTTTCATCTTATCAGTATTGTAAGATTCTCTGTAGGCATCGGAATAAGTCAGACCTTTAGCGACGCCCTGACAGAACTTTTCCTGTTTTGCGGTTAGGGTCATTGATTATCCTAAAGTAGCGCGCCAGAGCAGCCCTTTGTTGTTTTGAACGAGCTGGTCAATATCGCCAATGAGGTTTTCTTCTCCATAAGACATCGGAAAGTTTTCTCTGAGGGAGTTTATTTGCGCGTGAAAGTCCGAAAAGAACTTATAGAGAAGAATGTTGTTTTCGTGAGTGTTCTCGGTAATGTCGGGAATAAGCGGGATTGTGTCCTGAAGGATTTGTTTTGATTCGGGCGTGTTGGCTTCATTGCCGAGATAAAAAACTTCTTTGAGTTCATCAATATAGTCGTCCCATTTTTCAGAAAGACGGTCAGCAAAAAGATGATTGCCGTAAAAACTGTTATACTTGGCATGATAATGCGCATCTTTGGCCAGATTATAGGCCGCCAGAGCATAACATATTATTCTGTATACCGGAGATAAATCCATAACCGACTCAAGAAAAAGTAAAGCCGCCGGCATAATGGGAAAAAACCGGCGGCAATACAGCGGAGAACGCCTGAACGTAAGCAGATAAAAACAGGTTAAAAAACAAATGCAAGAAATGTCTAAAGACAAATCTTGCATTATGCCTGAAATGTTATCTCACTCGGTACGTATTGTCAAGAGCTAAAATATCAATATGTTTACATTATTCAATTCTTTTTAATTTAATAACACATTTTTTCAAAAACATTAAAATTAAAACGATTAAACTTTCAAGTTCTGTAAAAACAAGTTATTAATTTTAATTCTTTTTTCTCCATAAAACAAAAGAAAACCAAAGAAACAAAAGAGAAAAGACAATAGACAGAACCTTATCTGGGTTTTTATCACTGAAAACAAACCCTAAAAGAGCAAAAGCTAATACTCCACAACAGAATCCTAACGTTCTGCGAATAAAAAACATCAACGAACGGATTATTTTTCCGCCTGTCGATAACTCTTCTAATTGTACCCCTTTGTTATTTTTATGTTTTAAATCATAAATAACCTTCAAATAAAAATCCTGCGGCAAAAGCAAAATGGACGATGAACCGTCTTTAAAGTTTACTTCCATAACCACACCGTTCGATTTAGCCGTATATCCTCCGACTAAAGCCCCCAAACCTCCAAACAAAAGGCCGCCGAGTAAACCTCTGCCGACAACGCTTCCGGTGCTCTTATTATTGTCTTCCTTAATAACTTCATAACTTTCTATTGTATCGGGAGTAAGCGGAAGTCTCTGCATAAATCCGGTATGTATTTTAATATTTTCTCCATACCATTGAATAATACAGTTTTTATATCTTCCTTCCAGAACTTTTCCTGTTGCAAAAGATGATGGAAATAAAGACATTTTTCCTCCTTATCGTACTTCTGCAAGCGCTTTTTTATAACTTTCTAAAAGAAGCGCATCAATTTCTTTATAGTCATGTGAAGAACATCTGATTTCTCGATTTTCCATCATCGGGAAATAGAAACTCTTGGTCCCATCTCCATTTTCAAGAAAATTAAAAATTTTTCCGCTTCTTTCTTTTTTATAGAAGACAGTAAATGTCGTTTTAAAATCTCTCCACTCAATTTTATCAATACCCTGATACAGCTCATCGCTATCGACCAAAAAGGCGAGACGTTGCTTGGCATAAGTAAACGCATACATTTCTTCATCTGTCGTAACAATATCTGATTGAGGCACAGGCACCATCTGAACCGTTTCCTGAGTTTCTTCCTTTTTCTCTTCAATTTTAACCAAACGTTTATCAGCCAAACCTACTCGGTCCAAAATACGCTTGTCTATAAAACCCTGAAAAGCGGTTTTAACAATATCAGTATTCTCTTCCATAACCTTGCGGGTTATTTTCTGGTTGATTCCTTCGGCATTGCTTAAAAGATAACGAATAAAGTCTTCACTCGGATTTTGCAGATTATTTTCCAAAAAATTGATAATGGAAGAAAAAATAACCTTCTTTTTAGCTTCGGCCCCGACATTGTCCGGGTCAAATTCACTTTTGCTGAAACTGGAAATTGCTTTAACCTGTTCGTCATCAATACGGCCCTGAGCAAACTCTTCAAAATTAAAAGAAATAAAAGGCTCGTCATCCATCATATTGGGAGAATCACAATCAGCAAAGAATTCATAATTAAGCCCATCCGTTAAAATACCAAGCTTAACACTCTTGCAGGCGTTAAAATAACTCTTCAGCTGTCCGCGGTCTGCCTTGTCAACCTGAAGCTTGCACTCAATGGCAATAACAGCCTCGCCTTCTTTGAGAATAGCATAGTCAACCCGATTTTTATACTTATCGGAAAAATCCGCCGAATGTTCCGGACGAACTTCATCAACATCAAAAATATCATAACCGAGAAGCTGGATGAACGGCAAAATAAGTCCCTGCTTACAGGCTTCTTCCCCCTGACAACTCTGTCTCCGCTTCATGCACATTTCAGCATGACGAACCAAACGGTCTCTAAATTGCTTTTGTTCATCATTTAACATTCGAATTCCTCTCAGTCTAACTCATTATAATTCTTTTAAGTTCTTCCCGAACCGCTTTGCGACAGGAACCTTCTATCACTTTAGACAGATTATGCATAATCGGGTCTAATTGAAGCAGGCCGGTGTGTATTCCCTTATATACCGGTTCAGGAACGGAAATAACTTCCCCGTTGATTTTAAAAGACAACGGCGCACTGTTTTTGCGCAGGGCAAGAACAATGGCTTTTTTTATTTCATCGATGTTGGTGGAGCTTTTTTCTTTGTTGGCAACCGTATAAGAGCCGGTCTTGCGGATAGATGGCAAAACTTCTGAATAAACCCAGTCAGCAAATTTTTGCGCCTCCGGTTTATTGGAACGAAAAACCAATCTGTAAAGATTCGGCTCATTCACAAAAGTAAGAGTCTTTGCTCCACTGTCATATCTGACCTGACAATTTGTCACACCAGCTTGAGGTAACCTGTCAACTCTGTACTGTCTGATATTTAATGCTGTGCAAGTATCGGATAAACAAAACCAAGGTTCGCCATTTTCATCGGCATAGGTTCTGATTGGTCGGCTTTCAAAGTTAAAAACGGTCAAATCGTTCATCATACATCTCTCTTTGTTAAAAGTTCGGAGACCGCTTCGCCCTTGTTTCTAATAAGGTGTCCGGCGGTAGAAACCCCGCCAAAGAGAAACGAGTCTAAGATGTTTTAGCCTTCGCCTGGACATATCATCTTAGCCGCCGGACATATAATCCATTCCGTTAAGATTGGTATGTCCCCTTTGTCTGGAGGTTTCTAATCTCCATCAGGCGCCCTCGCCTGACAAACCAATCTTAAGCATAATAATTTTAAATTGTCAATCCCTCATAAAGGTAATATTTTTTCTTTTGTCAACACGTTCCTCTGAGATATGCAGAGAAACAAGAGTTTTCAATGTCTGGAGCCAAATTTCATATAGCGGCGGACACAATCCAGCCCCCGGCATAAATCATATTTTTTGACGGCAACATATTCACGGCGCTCTCGCTCGGACCATTCAGCCGGCGCTTTTATCGGTTCGTTATCTATGCAGACCAAAACGACAACGGCACGAAACGCTTCGGGAACCCGCTCCATCGCCTCGTTATAGCGCTGTTGAAAATATTCTGCTGTATAGTAGCCGGTCTTGTTGCATCCGCCGTCTACCCGCTCCGTGGTAAAATCAGATGCGTGAGTACCATACGGACGCTCAAAGCCGTGATAATGCTGATAGGCAAGCCAGCGGCCGGCTTCCAGACGCACAAGCCCGGTCGAATTGGTCAGACTGCGGTCAAGATAGCCTTCGGCGTCGTTCAACTCCAGATAACCGTCATTGGCATATTTGAGCAAAACCGGCGGAAAAAATTTATGATTATCAACTACCGTAATTTTCTTTTTGCCGTTTTTCTTCATTTCTGTTCCTTTCTACAATCCTGACGCAGCCACAAGAACATCATCATCCGTGCGATAATGGGCTCCCAAATATTTTACAAGTTTTTTCGTTTCATTGCCAAAATAGCCGTCTTTGAGCCCGTTTTTACTTTCGAACTGATAATCTTTGCCCAACATCTGACGACAAACCAAAACCAGAACATTGCTGAAATCGTTAAACAAGCCGCGTTTCATAGCCAGCACACACCGTTCAGACAAATCCAATCTTCTCCATTCGTCGGCCGGAATCTCCCGAGCCAGTAAATCTTCGGCAACGTAACGAACTGCCCGCTCATACACCGGCAACAAATGCCGGCAACTGCCGAAACGAATATCCTGTTTCATCAGGTCAGAAGCCATGTCTTTGGGCAATTTTTTCTCACAGCCAAGCACGGCCGGCTCTTCCCAGCAATGACCGCTCAAATCGACATCCGGCCATTGCTGGCGGGCAATTTCCAGATACTTGCCGCGGGCAGCTTTGCCATACTTGTCTCCCAGTTCATCAGCGCATTTGAAAATCCTGACACGCATTCCCTGATTATCAGATTTTGCGGCCAGAAACTTCTTAAATTCCGCAGGATTAGGCGCTTTGTTGTATTCCGTTTCCCGGCGGTAAGCCTTTAATGCGTCCAGAATATCCGTTTGCGAGTGCCCTTCCAAAATCTCTGTCCAGAGTTCAACATCAATCTCATCAGGGTATTGAAACGTCGGATAAAGTCTTTTGACCTTATCAAGAAAAAACTTCGTTGCTCTCAGCTGTTCACTCATTGCAAAGCCTCCAGTCTACGGTAAAAATCATCATCGTTTGCATGATTGGAAAGTGCATACTCATCCGCCCAGCATCCCTGATTGAGCCATGTTGAAGGATGTTTGATGTAGTGCGGGTCAGTCTTTTCCTGTCGACAATGCTCAGCATACGCTTTAGCTCCGGCAAGAAGCTCGTCAAAGGAAACCCTCTGGGCTGTAAGCAGCTTTTCAAAAATCCGTTGTGCGTCCTGTTTGGATTTTTTGTTTGGATATTCAGCCCACCAAATTTCGAACTGTTGTAAAATTTCTTTTTTATTATTTTTCTTTACATTAATTCTATTAATAACAGTCCCTTTATTAGCGGCGTCGGAATTTTCCACAACCCTTTGTTTTTCATAGCTCTTTTTTTGACGTGTTCTCTTCTTGTTGATTGAATTAATATCAGATGTTACAAACATCTCTATTGAATCTGCCCAACTCTTAGCTATGATTAACTGCTTTTGTGTCATGTATCTTAGCGCAGTCTTATCATCAGGTTGGCGCTCAAGCATTGCCCATAATGACTGATATTTAATTATGGCAACAAGCTCATTATCTGTTAATTTCTGAATAAGCAAATCCGTTGATATTGTCGTTCTTTCCATCTTTTATTTCCGCCCCTTTATCTTTCTTTTTAACCTGTTGATTTCCCTTTTCATCAACCAATAAAAAAGCCATTCTCTTAACTTATTTACCATTGGCGCGACACCAGCTTAACAAAGCCGCCGTTGTATCGGCTTTCTTTTTCAGTAAATAAGCCTTGCGGCGCTCACGATTGCCTACCGCAACCATCAGAGCTGTCTGCTCATCATTTGCCGGAATTGCCCTTTGCTGCATCGGCGAACCTTTAATTCTGTCCAGTAACTTCTTAAACATGACGATATACTCCGTTGATGTTTGACCATTTCCGCATAATGTTTACGTCCATCTTTTTATCCCTTGCTTCAAAAATCTGGTTTTTCTCAGGCAGGCATTCTATATATCGGCCTATCATGGCTCCGATTTTAGACCTAAAACGATATTCCAAAACTGTTGCCACAATGGACACGTCCGCCATTTCTTCAAGCCATCTTTCCCGGTTTTTCCCATATTCAGCTTCGGCTTCGCAGAGTTCCTCTTCCAGCTTTTTAATCTGTTTTTCGCATCTCAACCCCGGAAAAACCTCAACACTCCATTCCATGATTCTTATGTCCGACCATTTGTTCTTTCTCATAATCCCAGTTCCTGCATAATCTTTTGCCTGCTTTGCTTCAAAAACTCCTCAACAGTCAAACCTTCTTCCAAAAGATAAGTTTTTAACCCTTTGTTTTTCTGATTAAGCAAAAACTGTTTGCGAAAAGGGTTTTTAATGTCCCAATCCAGCATTCTGTCATGCAAAAGCCGGTGCTCGTCAAATGTCAGCGGAATAATGTTGCGCAAATCCCAGCGCAGCAGCATGTCCGACCTGCCAATATAATGATGCCCGCATTGCGCCGGATAACCGGATATGTAGCTTCTCTGGCGGCAAGCCCACTTCTGAACTAAAGCATCAAGCTCTCTGATTTTAGCAGCATATCGCTTCACATTTGACTCCTTGTTTTGTTGTGATAAAATCCCCACAAAGGAGATAAATTATGATTGAAATGTTTTGGGATAATCTTTTTAGCTTTGTTTTTGGTGTTGCTGTAAGCGCTATCTTTTTTTGGTGTACTGCAAGAAAAAAGTTCACAAAGATTGAAAACCAACTGAAAGAACAAAATGAACATATTCAAGATATCGAAAACAAATATCAAAAAGGATATACTCCTGAATATCTTTGTGAATCCTGCCATAAAGGCAGGTATGCCTACAAAGGCCTTTTCAGCAAAGGAATGCTTACTGTTGAGCAATGGATTTGCGACAACTGTAATAAAGAAGCCCCTCTTTCTTGGATACATCGAAACAGCACAAGAAAATAACATCTACATTCCCAAAAATTTTCTAATACGCTCAACTTGTTTTTCGGCCTTTTTTATTCTATTTTCATAATAGAATAAACAAAAGCGGAAGGCTGACCATGCTCCTATAAAAGAACTTGCGACAAGCGTAATTATTCTACATATTTCATCCATCACTTCCGCTCCTCTTCTTTGGCTAAATAAAAGTCATTGGCTGTAACCCTACCCTCGGTCCATTCCGTAATTTTTTTCATCATTGCTGCCCGAGGAATACGAACCCCATATTCCCAGCTGTTATAAACATTTTTTGAAACGCAAAGCTGAGAAGCAGCTTCAGACTGACTTATATGCAAACTTTCTCTATATATTTTAAGTTTCATAACTTCCTCTTTCGTATATATAATACATAACGTACAAAATCTAAAAAACAAAGTCAATACAAAATCGTACAAAAAATACATTGTCAACAGTTTTTTTAAATGGTACATTTAGTACAATATTGTTTTTGGGGATAAATTTATGGATAAAATCATCAATTTTTCAAACACCGCAGAAGGAAAAGCTCAATCTAAAAGATTAGTAGATTGCCGCTTTAAGCTTGGCTGTCCCAATGCAAAAGTATTCTTTGAGAAATATAGCCAAGGACGCTTTTCATATCCCCAATATCAAAAATATGAAAGCGGAGAACGTCTCTTAAGTAAAAAAGCAGCCATACTATATGCGGGAATATTTGACGTTGACTGGGAATGGCTAAAAGATGGCGATAAAATCATTCAGAATCCTTCCATAAAACAAATTTTCCGTATAGGATTTGTCGAAGCCGGCGCATGGACGGAAGCTATTCAGTTACCGCGCGACGAATGGCTGCCTGTCAATTATCCTATTAATGACAACTTGCGCAAACGCAATATTTTTGCTCTTGGCGTCCGTGGCAATTCTATGAACAAGATATTTCCGCCCGAACGGACAACTCTCATTTGTTTAGATATTGCTGATTATTGTGATATGGTTCCTGACGGGATTCAAAATGGCGATTTTATTGTTGCTCAGAGAATTTCAAACGACGGAAAATATGAAGCAACTGTAAAAAAGTATAACCGCTTAGATGATAATACTGTTGTGCTGGAAGCCATGTCCACTGATCCGCGTTATACAAATATCATTGTTGGCAGCGAAAGCTGCGAATATCAGATTATCGCCGTTGTTATCGATTATCAGACCAAGTTGAAAGACCTGTGATGATAAGAGAACATTATGCTCGACCGTGTCATTTACATTATCAACGCCCAAAAGTTTAATATTTAATTGACACAAACAAAATTTTAACTTATTAAACTTAAATTAACTATTACCTTGATAGTAATGAATTTAAATTTCTGCAACTATCATTGGTGATATGAGGGTTTATTGAATCTTTTATTTACAGTTATTCGTAAGCAAAAGAGGAAACATAAATGGAAACTTGTATTTTAGATAAAAGCATTATTGACGGCTTTAATCGTCAAGCTGAAGAAATAGAAGAAAAACTCAACTCTGATGTAGTTTTATACTTTGGCGAAATAGCCAATCCATCCCCTCTTTTATTAAGAAATGTTTTGGAAGAAAATAAAAAATCACCAAGTAAACATGATAATCTTGCCCTAATTTTAACAACGGGTGGCGGTCTAGCTGAAGCAGCAGCTAAAATGGTTGATATTATGAGATACCATTACAAAACCATCAGTTTCTTTATTCCAGAGTGTGCAATGTCTGCCGGAACTATTTTAAGTCTATCTGGAGACAAAATCTGCATGGATTATTATTCTTCTCTTGGTCCTGTCGATCCTCAAGTATATGCTCGCCAATCTGACGGCACATTTCAATTAGTACCGGCTCTTGGATATTTAGACCAAGTAGATATTATGATTAAAAAGTCTATTGATGGAACATTATCACCCATTGAATGGGCAATACTAAAAGATATGGATCTAGCCATGTTGAAAAGATACGAACAAGCAAAAGATCTATCCATAAGTTTGATTAAAGACTGGCTTGTAAAATACAAGTTCAAAGATTGGATAACTCATAATACAACGCCAGAAAAAATTGGAAAGACAGTAACCAATGAGGAGAAAAAACAAAGAGCAGAAGAAATAGCTACCGCTTTGAGTGATCATAAACTTTGGCTATCTCATGGAAGAAAAATAAGTTTAGATACACTAGTAAACACTTTAAAATTAAAAATTGATGATTATACTGGAAGAGCAGAACAGCTATTGATTCGAAATTACAACGATGCTATAATGATTCATTGCCAAAGAACAAATAAAAGAATATTTATCCACTCACGATATAATTATGAGGAGGCATAATATGGTAGACTTAACTGAGGCAGTAAAAAATATTGATAAAAAACTAAGCCCTAATCAACAAAAACAAGTAGAAAAATGTGAAGATTCCTATAATACGATGAAACAAATGGGGTTAGCAGGGAAACAAGATTTTAACGGAGATACATCTCCAATAGTGGATTTTAGCCGAACAAATAAATGCACATTCTCATGTTTTTGGTAGTAATTTTTTAAATAACCTCTACCACAACCGCCTTCGGGCGGTATTTTTTTGCTCTTTCTTAAAAAATCTTTCTTTATTTTTCAATGCGCTACAAAAATATTGTATTTTATGTACGATTTATTGTTGACATCCGTAAATACATATAGTACATATAGTACATAAGATGACTAAAACAAAAGGAATAAACATGAAATTCAGAGTGATGATTCTTAAAAAGAACGGCAAACCGGTCGGTGTTCGTGCGGCTTCCATCAATGGCCGGGTTATTGTGCTGGCACTTCGGGATGAACCGGAAACCATGAACTGGTATGACGCCGTAAAAATTGGCATTCCAACCAAAGAAGAGTGGATGGCGATTGCCGAGAATTTAGAAGCAGTCAACAAAGCGCTTATCCGCGTGGGCGGAGAACCCCTGAAAAAAAGCTGGTACTGGTCTTCGTCGGAGTACGGTTACAACCACGCGTGGGAGTCGAACTTTGTCAGCAGTTTCGGTTTGGACTGGGGATATAAGTACTACAGTCTATACGTTCGCCCGGTGCTAGCTTTGTAATTTATCGATTCAGCTATTTGGAAATTAAACATGAGAAATAAAAAATTTGACTCAATCCTTAACCGAATGTGTCGGAGATTTGAAGAAAACGAATTTAATCCCGAGGAATGGTCGTACGGATACGACATAAGTCTGACGTTTGCTTTCTCCGAATATTTTAACAACCTTGAGGATTATCAGATAGCTGAGGAATTTGAAGACGGTGACGAAGATTTGGAAAAAACCGCAAAATTAAGAAAATATTTCAACGAACGTCTAAACCGCCGTTTAACCGAAAACCACAAAATTTTGATGAGAAACTTAATGGGAGGAATGATTTATGAATAAGGATTTACTGGCATATCAGGTGAAAATGTTTGAAGCCATTTTCGGAAGCTTTGCCGAACCCCTTCCATCTGACGAAGATACGCAGAAAGAAGAAAAAAATGGAAAAAATAATTGAATACTCAGGAGTTGCTTTGGCTTTTTCAACGATTTTTATCGGATTTTTTATGTGAGGTACCATGACAACCGAAGAAAAAGCAATTGAAACGCTTTATGGATTTCTGACTACATACGTTCAGAAAATGCAGAACAGGACAAAATTTTAACCATACTTGAGAAAGTTGAAACCACCTTAAAGGGATTTGAGAAATGACAATTTATGAAGAATTGAGCCGGATTCAAAAAGAACTAAAAGCCCCGAAAAACCAGAGAAACAATTTCGGCGGATATAACTACCGTTCTTGCGAAGACATTCTGGAAGCCGTAAAACCTCTTTTAGATAATTGCGTTCTTACCGTTTCAGATGAAGTTATCGTGCTGGATGGCCGCTATTATGTCAAGGCAACCGCCTGCCTTGCTTTGTCCAAAGATGAATTTGTTGAAAATACAGCTTATGCTCGCGAACCGGAATCAAAAAAGGGCATGGACGAAGCACAGATTACCGGTGCAACTTCTTCCTATGCGCGAAAATATGCCCTCAACGGCCTTCTGGCTATCGACGACACCAGAGATGCCGACGCAACTAACACTCATGACAAAGGCACTGATAATTTTTCCAAAGAGGCGGCAGCGGCTAAAGCGGCGCAAACAAAAGCCATTAACAAGGCGATTGCTGCCGGGGCAAGCAGTTATGAGCAGCCCAAACCGCAAAAAACATTATCGGAGCGTTACGAAGCCAGCCTTAAGTGGCTCAATGAACAAACATCGGAAACTTACCGCAAAGCAACGAAGTCTCAAATAGACTATGTCAACAACCTTTGCTCCGAACTTAAGGAAAAAGGCTCTGCCGCCTGGCTGGATGCAATAATGTCAGAACTCAACCGTCTGACGGACATTAAAGACAATATACCGTATTAGGGATAAAAACATGTATATTTCGCAGGTTTCTCAATTAAAACCAAGCTTTCGGGCTTTATTTAATCAGGCAGAACTTTTGCTCAACGCCGGCAAAAAGATTACCGTTGAAGTTGCCGAAAAAAAACAGAAACGCAGCAATGAACAAAACTCTTATTACTGGCTTTTCAACGGAGAATTAGCCGAATTTCTAAATAACAGCGGCTTATCATACGGAGAACACCAAATTCCATATACGGGAGAACTAATCCATGAAATTAACAAAAAGCTCTTTGGCGTTAAAACGACAACAAAAATGTCAGTAGGAGAATTTTGCCAGTATATTAATAAGCTGTTGTTGTTTTGGCAGGAAAGGACAAAAGGCGAATTTATAATGTCTGAGCTGCCCGCTAATTATCTCGAACGCAAAGGCTATCAAATTTTTTAAACAAAGGAACACGAAATGAAAGACAAAATTTTTTATTTTTACGGTAACAATGTTGAGGGCAAAAAGGTATTGACAGAATTGAGAGCTGATACAGCCCCGGTTGCTATCCGCTGCTATGTTGACAATGAGCATTATTTTGACCTTGCTCTAGTCGATGCTCCGAACGAAATGGATTGGTTCGACGCAAAAATTTGGTGTGAAGAGCGCTATTGCCGTCTGCCTATGAAGCATGAACTAAAGTTCATTTGCGATAACTTAAGCACTATCAACAAAATGCTGAGAAACGCTGGCGGCAAGATGTTGAGCGGCTATTACTGGTCTTCGTCGGAGTATAGCAGCAACTACGCGTGGGGCTCTAACCTTTACCGCAGTTACGGTTTGGTCAGCAACCATAAGGGCAACTCTAACTACGTTCGCCCGGTGCTAACTTTTTAACTTATCGATTCAGCTATTCGGAAAGAAAACAAGATGAAAATTGAATTAGGGCTGCGCTACAAGACAAGAAATGGAAGGCTCGCTTTTGTTTGTCTGCATGATGAAAGAAACGCCAAAGAATTCAGATTTTGCGGGGTACTGGCAAGTGAAGATAATTTTGAACACTACAACGATTTATCATGGCTAGAATCGGGAAAATGCACACATCATTCTCGACAAGCATATTATACCGAGGAAGGTTTTTTGTCTAAGGCAGAATTTCTATCACAGTTCGACCTTTTAGATTGCGTAGATAAACAGCAGAGAGATTTATTTGAGGTAGAAAATGGAAATTGAAATCGGCGGTAATCTTGCAAATTTGATTTTGACTCTCATACTGGTTTATTTTGGTTTGAAAATTATGCGAGGCTAAAGTGAAATTTAGAGTAACTTTTGAAATAGACGAGGAAGTCGAGGCGGACAACCGCGAAGAAGCGGTTGAAAAAGCAATCGGTAATGTTGTCGGCGGTGGCTATTTCGAAAATGAACTTACCGAGCATATTGAAAAATATGCCGATGTCGAAGAAGAGGAAGAATAAAAAATGATTGAAGTAGGACAAAATCTATCCGAGATAATTCAAACAACGATATTATTTATTGTGTGTTATTTACTTGGAAAAAATTTAGGAAAGTAGGGCAACAATGACAATTAAATCGTATTTTAGTGGCAAAAAGCCAAAAAATAACTCATATATTTTAGGAAATCAAAACCATGTCGGCTGGTATTTGAACGGTTATGTTTATTATTGGGCGTTTGACTGCCAGAAAGGCTATCCAAGGCGCGCAAAATTAAAGGATTGGTGCGATGCATGGCTTTACTTAAAACCATGCTGTCTGGCTTCGGAAAAGGAATACCGCGATACAATGGGCGTCGTAAAACCTTTTGAGCCGTGCGAATATGAAGAATTTAATATAATTGATTGAGGTGAAAAAATGGCGTATCTAGAGGAACTGCTGCCCGAGTTCAGAAAAGGGGCAAAGATTAGGAAAAAACACTGGCATGAAAAAGTCTATCTTTATTATAAAAATGGCCTGATTTATGACTACCATAATCAAGTTATGTATAATTTTTCTGCCAAAAGTCTTTCATCTGATAAATGGGAATTTTACAAAGAGCCTATTGACTGGAACTATATTATCGAAAACAACTGTCTATGCTGGTTCTGGGATAATGAAAGTGTGGGAAATTTCATGGCTGAACTGGAAGATTTCCAGTCATGCGCCATAGCTCCATTTAAAAGCAAAAAGGGGGCTACATGGAAAAATTGCCGCCCTGTCCAAAAAGATGAAGTAAATTTTTACGAGGACAAAAAAGATGAGTAGAGAAATCCCAGAAGTCGGAGATGTGTGGGTGGAAGAGGATTTAAAACACAATTATAGACGATGTGTTTGGGTTAGCTTCATAAAAGACGCGATGGTGTCTGGAGTTACAGACGAGGGGCGATGCCTGTGGTGCTGTTCGCTTGAGGGCTTTTTGGCAAAATATAAGTTTTTGTACAAGAGCAAATTTCAGCTTAATGATTTATTCGAGGTGCAAAATGAAAAATAAAAAAGTATACGGTCGGTTTATAATAGATTTTTTTGAGGATGGTAAAGACATGGGTATAAAAGATTATGCGCATATTGACCCAGAAACACCCAAAGCATGCCAGCAGGCTTTGAATAAAATTTTCAACTGTCTACACAAAAACTACGCAATGCTAATCATCGCCGAAACAGAACAAATGCAGAGGAGTAAACAATGACAAATGACGGCTTCATGACAGCAGCAGAAATGAAATCTTTGCTAGGCCTCTCTGCCCAAAGCGGAGACAACCGCACCTTAAACAAATATGTGAAAGAGGGAAAATTAGAAATTAAACCTTTTTCGCGCAAAGTAAAACTCTACAGAGAAAAAACGGAGTTTAACACTCATGTTGAGACAACTGCAGATTTGGATTTTTGCTTTTGAGATTAATAAATGAAAATACCTTATTTGACATCCAAGAAGCTGGCAAACGGGGAAATAGCTTACTATTTCAACCTACCTGCTCGTCTTATCCCGGAGGGCTGTGCAGTCAAATCTCAGTCTCTGGGAAAAGATTATCTTGCTGCATGTCAAAAAGCTCTGGAGCTCTACCAACAAACTGTTAACTTCCGCAAAACTGGAGAAACGCCTCTTAATCCTAAAACTATCCGCTACCTTTGGAAAGAATACAAGACCACCCGATTTTATAAAGAAATCGGATACCGGATGAAAGCTCAATATGACCGTTCTTATAAATTCATGGAAGAGCGCAAAAACGCCAAAGGAACATCTCTTGCTGATACGCCGCTTGATTTATTTAACTATAAATCTGCAAATAAATTGTATGAAAACTTTTTACAACTGACCTCGATATTTGATGTCCAAAAACACTTTGCTTTTTTGCGGCGTATGTATAAATTCGGCATTATGGAGAAAATCTTTCCCGCTGATATTGCCAATCCGTTCGCCAATATGAGGATTAAACTCCCGAAACCCAAAAGAGAATACATCCCTCGTGAGCATTTGAAAATCTTAATAGATAAGGCAATAGAACTCGGACATCCTTATGTTGCTCTTGCCATTGAACTTGATGACTATCTTTGCCAGCGCCCGGCTGATGTTCTTAAATTACGCAAAAGCGACATTTATCAAAAGGGCGATAATTATTTCATCAACTTTACCCAAAACAAAACCAAAGAAGAGATGCGTCTGCCCATTCCCAAACACCTCATTCCACAGCTCATGGCTCAGGATGATTACCTGATTACTGATGACTACGGCCCCTTTACTGTCAACCGCTTTGCTAAATATTTCCGCATTGTTCGTGATGCCTGCGGTTTCAAATATACTTTCAAGCTAATGCGCCATACCGGCGGCACGGCCTACGTCGAAACCGGAGCTACCACAGCCGAGGCAATTATGTTTACCGGACATAAGGAGGAGCGTATATTTAACGAAGTATATAAAAGCCCGACCGAAAGAATGGGACTTAATACGCTCAAAAAACGTCTGGAAGCCGAAAAAGAACAATAACAACCCCGCATACTTTCGGGGCTTTTTTATGCCAAAATTCATTCTGACTTTGTTCTGACCCCCTATGCTAAGTATTTGATTCTATGTGAGTCAAAAAGTAACCCAAAAGTCAGAATAAAAGGGCTTACGATTACCCGCAAACCCTTGATTTTCCTTGGCAGGGGCAGTAAGATTCGAACTCACGACACTCGGTTTTGGAGACCGATGCTCTACCAACTGAGCTATACCCCTATCATCATATCGCGTATATTTGATACACAAATCTGCACAATTAATCAAGAACTTTTTTACAAAAAGCCACATCCGTAAAAAAAGAAGAGCCACACCTCACGGCGAAGCTCTTCATGTGTTTAACTTAAATATGCAGGCGGCGCACCGAGCTGCATATATTTGCAGCCTTTTCGCACATCCTGCCGCCATGATAGTGCACATAACTCTGCAACTCGCGTTTATCCGCGGTCTTAGAAAATTCAATTTCCAAAGCATTGCGGAAACGCTGTTTGGAGTAGTACACTTTTCGCAACCCTTTCGGAACTTTCTGCAAGCGCCGTTCCTGATCGGGATTAAGATTGTATTTCTTCGCAAACATACCGAGAACCACGCGGTTATCGGTTGTTATCATATCATCCTGCACTTTCGGAGCAAACGGCTTAAACGAAAGTACAAAATAAATTTTTTCCCATTGTTTCGAATGGGTCAAATAAATTTCGCCGTCAATCGACAGGCCAAATTCTTTATACATCTCGGCAAATGCTTCAAACTCACCGTCGATGTATTGTCTTTCCTCATTAAAAGTTAGCATAACTTCAGAGTTTTAAGTGAATATTTTATTTAACTGTTCTCAAAAGCCATGAATTATTTTCAACATAAAGATATAACCGCACAATAACTCATTTTAGACAAAAACAATATCATAAGAGCAACAGTTTGTCAAAATATTTTACAGCATAAAAAAGCGGTCGTATCAACGACCGCTTTTTTATCACACCTCTTTCATTAAGTTTTAAAAGAATAAATTTTAGCACCCAATATACAAAGAAACAACGCCAACGCCAGACAAAAATTACAAACCATGGAAGCTTCCTTGTTCACTTTTTGACTAAAAACAGCCCAGTCAATTTTGGATGTTGCCGGATATAAGTTGTTATTCCAAGCATAAAGAATGATAGTGTCAGACACCGCAACTTTTCGTCCAGAAACAGAAAAATCTCTAAAACTGACAACAGGCCGAATAATTACCCCTTCTGGCGTTTCTAATTCAATACAACCTGAGGTAGGAAGATTATACGGATTAAGAGAAGATACAACACCGGAAAAAGCCTCAACAGCAACGTTGTTATCAACCGGAAAATTTTTCTTCCCTAATCTTACAAAAACTCCAAAAACAAACAAAAACAATGCTAAAAATAATAATACCTTTTTCATAACTCAAATTTTTAAGTTTAACAATATGTTAAGACATAACATTAATTCTTAATAAGAACATATATTTTGTAGCTATCACAATCTGCTTTATTTGTCAAAATTTTCTTAAAGAAACAGAAAAAAGGAAAAGCTCTGAAGAATTTCAGAGCCTTTCCCCTAATTCGGAATATCTTCCGATCCTTGT
>ERZ1673693.151-NODE-151-length-100865-cov-61.597262_pt1 | contig 100865 bp, 81 predicted proteins | sample MGYA00580223_ERZ1673693 | MGnify/ENA primary metagenome ERZ1673693 (study PRJEB41218, sample SAMN15661741) | gut metagenome | host: Homo sapiens | place: Canada: London | collected 2015-08-20/2019-03-30 | study: EMG produced TPA metagenomics assembly of...
TTAGGAAATAAGTTAGTTACTTTGCAGCCTGAATTATGCGCTGTTGTATAGTATGCTAATATACAGAAATACAAGTAGTTAGAATAATATAAACGAATAAATCCGAAGATAAATCAAACAGCAAAAAGAGGTTGGAATTTACACCTTATTATATATAGAGAGCATGGCTCGATACAAGAAGAAAGGACTTACGATAATTTTCATGGCTTAACAATATACAGCGTGCGATACGCTAAAAAGAGTTAAATTTATAATAAGGTATGTCGCACCACATACGATGACAGCTAAACGAAAAACGAGAACGAAATACTAATAAACATTAATTTATTTACTAACAATTAAAAACTAAAATTATGGAAATGGAAAAGTTTTATGTAGCTCCGGAAGTGGAAGTTCTGGAGGTGGAAGTAGAAAAAGGATTCGCAGGTAGCGGCCAAGGAGAAGATTTGGGCGATGGTGACCCCATGTAACCAATAAATACTAATTAAACTTTTAGAAAATGAAGAGTAAATATCTATTTTTAGCAATGGCAACAGCGACTATGGTCGCTTGTACCAACGATGATTTCACCCAGGAATCCTCGATTATAGGTCATGATAATCTGGGGGAATTGATAAATGCCCCGATAATGGGAGTAGGCTTAGAATCAGATGCGATTACTAAAGCTATTGATGAAAAAGGTAAGTTTCTTTGGGATCCTACCACAGAGGGAGAAGGGCAAAGTGCAAAAGTAACAAAGACGGAAAATATCGGTTTGTGCTGGACTGGTGTGGGATCAAGTAAATACCCCGGTCCAGCCACGGAAACTGGTGATAATGTGTACACAAACATCAAATTCGATCATGTAGGATGGATGTTTGCGAGTGCTAAAAATGAGAATCCAAAATTACATTGCGGTGTGCTCGAAAATGGAGCATTTCACAATTGGAATTCTCAATTGGAACCTCAAGCGGCATATTCTAATGGTGCGTGGGCTCCCAAAATACCAAGTGAAACTTTCGACTATGAAAGAGGTTTGTTTAAATCAAACAATGGTACAATCTACACTGGAGAGTATATCGTTTATTTCCCTTACAGCGATAGTTTTTGGAATGCTCCTGTAACAGCAGAACAGGATAGAATCTTGACATTAGGTCTTAAGCAAAGTGGCACTGACTACGTGGTAGCCAATCCAACTCAACTGGTAAACGAGAACAGTTTCAATGTAGGCTATGTTAACTGCATTGAGGGTGGAGACGAGGCTTGTGCTTTTACCACCAGAATGTTGACATCTGGTATCAAACTCAGTGTGAAAGGTGATGCCAACATTAAAGAGATTGTCTTGCTGAGCCAAGGTGAAAAGGCTTTCATAACCAAAATGGCTCTGTCTGCCAGCGAGATTAAAAAATGCCGTACTACTGGAAGTGGAGATTTGAGCAAAGACATTTATATGTTGCAAGATAAAAATAACGAGTATGCCTCCACTTTAGTTGTTAAGACTCATAATGGTGACAACTGCCTGAAGGTCAACGGTACTACTCAAACTATTTATATTCCTTTCTTGCCGAATACCTTCAATAATTTGAAAGTTCTTGTTGTGAACAATAAGGGTAAAGTGGCTGAAATAGGTTTTGATAGTGCTATGGAATTTATTCCTAATAAATTTAGACCTTTGTCGCTCTACTTTAACCCAAACGGCAATGTGCACAAAGGAGAATCAACTGATCCTGTAGCGGGCACATTCACAGCTAAGAACTACGCCTACGACGAAGAATCATTCATCGACGCATTCACAAAGGCTAGAACCAATGCTGCCAATGCAACTGAAGCTCCCCGTACAGTTCAACTGCTGGATAACATCACATTGACCGAACATAAAGCAAATCCATATTATACGACTTCAGCAAACCCCGTTATAGTAAATAGCGATGAAGATTTGAACGGTGAAAAGAATCTTCTGACTTTGGGTGGTATTGAAGAAAATGGTAATAAAGATTACATGTTCAGAGATGTTGTATTCGATGCTGATATTGAAAATGAGCCCCAAGGTTGTTGCAATAAGGGTAAGGCAAGCTTGACTTTGATTGACGCTACGACAGCCAAAGGAACAAAACTGACCCTGTACGGAACAACACTGAACTTGTATAGCAAAAACGTTAAGTTATACGGTGATGTATACAGCAAGTTCGAACCGGCAGACGAAGAAGGAGAACTCCATCCCGACCGCGTACCTGAAATACAACTGATCTACAATAATTCTAATGGTACAGTTGTAGCCAAAGGTGAATTCCTCAACGAAGGTAAAATGGATATCGCCTTACAGACCAAGTTCAGCTTGGAAGGAGGACAGTTGATTAATGGTTCTGACGCCGACTACAGAGCTTCTATCACAGTTAAAGGTAATGGTAAATCAGGACAAGATGGTGTGCTGTTGATGTCTGACGAAGCAACATTCACTAACCGTGGTGATATCTATAACAAAGGTAACATTGATAACGACAGCAAAGCAGGTTCATTTACCAATGAAGCTGATGCTACATTCACTGACTATGTAGGTTCTACATTAAGTGGACATAGAATTATCAACAAAGACAATGCAGAATTCATTTGCGAAGTTAACTCTTTGGTTCGTTATAACAATGCCATTGACAGGGAAGGTATCCGTCCGACTACAATTTTACGCTTTGTTTATGGAAAAGACGCCAATATTGGTGATGGAACATTTACTACAACATATACCTTGCAACCCAATAAAGACAATGGTATTTATGTTCCTTACAGCGAAGATAAATTAATGAAGTTTGAATCTGCTATTGATGCAGAAAATACTAACGTATTAACCATAAATAACGCAATCGATGCTGAGAACAAAGCGATTGAGACGAAGATTGGTGATTTGACCGTTAAGAGTGGTAAAATCAATTTAAATCACAATGCCTTGATTATTGATGGAAACTACACTGCAGACGGTGCAGCAAACACTCAATTTAATGTTGGTGTTCAAGAAATTACCGGCAACATAATCCTTACGAAAGTCAACAAAGTTAATGGTTATTCAAACGGAGATGTTTGGTTAGTAGCAGGTAAGACCTTGAATGTTAATGGTGATATTGTAGTAGAGGATGTAGCTGGAACTGTAAGCTTTCAAGAAGGTAGTAATGTAAAAGCTGCAAATATGACTGTTAAAAGTAGCCAGAAAGTTACCTTTGAAAAGAACAACGTTACCGCGCTTGGTGAAAAAGGTATAAATGGTGTGTTGACAAATTGGGGTGAAATCACAATTGTTAACGCAGTAACCGGTTCTGATGTTGCAGCCAAAGTTTGGTGTAACCAACGTGTAGGAAAAGGTACTTATGTCAACAACAGTTATCCTCAATATTGGTAATAAGCCGTAATAGGATATAATTAATACTCATACCCAAGATTGTTTTTACAGTCTTGGGTATTTTTGTATACACACTATCCCAAAATCATTGTTAACTATCAACTTTGCTAAAATCTTTAATAAAGTCCTTATTTTTTCCCAGTTAGGAAAAAATTCCTCCCCAGTTAGGAAAAAACTTTTCCCCAGTTAGGAAAAGATCCCTCCTCTTTATCCTCCTCCCATTAGAAAACAAGATTTTCATTTGTTGCGGCGGTTTCCTTTGCTTATATTTGCAATTTACATATGAAATACGCCCTTTTGTTTCTCCTGCTTGCCTCGTGGCTCACCGCGTGCACCCAGCGCCACGACGACATCCCGAATGATTTTTGGGACAGCATCGCCTTGCACGACTCTGTTCACCTATCCGACAGCTTGCTTCAAACCGGCCTCCAGCAGGCCATCGAAGCTGATGACTCGCTGCATGTCAGCATGATCTGTTTTTTTCAGGGGAAGAAACTTCATCAGGGATATTTCCTGCTTCGTGCACAAGAGCGTTACGAAAAGGCACAGCTCTATCTGCCTGCCCAGGCGCCCCCACGACTCCGGATGGAACTGGACATTGCGCAAGCTGACCTTTGTCGCTTCAATCATTTTGAGAAACGAGAAAACCAGTTGCTGGACAATGCCCAGCAACTGGCCACCGAACAGCAGGACAGCCTGATGCTGATACGCATCTGCCTCCTCCGCTGCCAGCGGGAGAAAAGCAAAAAGGATTTCGCCCGAGCCCTCGACGAACTGCACACGGCCTATCGCTATGCCTGCGCCATAACGCCCGAACGGTGTGCTGAACTGCAAGCCGAAATGGCTGTCGTACACCTATACCTGCAACAGCCTGACTCTGCCCTACTCCACCTTGACCGTGCCATTGCCACCCAAGCCGGTCGACAAGAATACTACCATGCCCTACGCCAAGGGGTGCGCTATCACATTGCCCGCAACGACTCGGCCCTGCCCTACTTCCGCCGCATAGCCGAGATGTTTCCTCTGGCCCGCAAGACGGATGTTTACCGCTACATGGCCGAAGTGCTCAACCGCCGCGGACAGTATGATAAAGCTATTGACTTCCTGCGCGAACACGTGCGTTACCGCGACTCGCTCGATGCAGACAAGAAAGCTGAACTGCTGGAGAAAGTACATGCCATACGCGAATATCGCAAGCAACAGCAACAGATCGAAGACAGCGAACGTCAGCTGACCCACCGGATGCTTCAGGTGTACAGACTCGCGGCAGTAGTATGCGCACTCATCATTCTGTGGGGCGCTTACTACATCTACACACGCCGTCGCCAGGCGCTGCTCAACCGTGACCTGATGCAAGCCCAGCTTTCGAAGCAGGAGATGGAGATACACTACCTGCGCGAGCAGGAAGCCAAAGAACAGCTTGAAAACGCCCAACTCAACCAGCGTCTGGAATACTTCAAGCAGCTGAACGAAATCACCATCCCCCTACTGATGCGAAGCCGAAATCAGGCAGGCGCCCTGCACCTCTCGCCCGAGGACTGGCAAACGCTGCGCAACAACACCGACGCCTGCTTCGACAACTTTACCCGACGGCTGAAAACCGCCTATCCCCAGCTGAGCGATGAAGAAATAGACTTCTGCTGCCTGGTGAAAATGGAACTTCCCCTGGCCATACTGGCAGAAATCTACCACATAGCCAAGGGAAGCATATCGCGCAAAAAGATGCGTCTGAAAGAAAAGATAGGAATCACTGACGTCAGCTTCGACGACTTTGTCGCCTCCTTCTGACGCAACGGGCAGCCTCAACGCTTCATATCGTCGAAGTAGGTGTCGAGCAGAGACTTGGCCGCTACAAACGAAGTCAGATTGCCTTGCAGCACCTGTTGTTCCTGACCGGCCAGCATGGCTTCGATCTTCGGATTGTGATAGAAGCTGTCGCGCAACTGTTCGTTAATGCTTTCGTACATCCAGTATTTGCTTTGTTCGTTACGACGGTACTCGAAATAGCCGTTCGCTTTCACAAAGTCCATGTATTGGTAAATCATGTCCCAGATTTCCTTCACACCCAGGTTGTAGAAGCCCGAATAGGTCAGCACCTGAGGTGTCCAGCCGCTTTCGGGCGCAGGAAACAGGTGTAAGGCATTGCGGAACTGGGCTGCTGCCAGCTTGGCACGCTCCAGGTTGTCGCCATCGGCCTTGTTGATAACGATGCCGTCGGCCATCTCCATAATGCCACGCTTGATGCCCTGAAGCTCGTCGCCCGTACCTGCCAACTGAATGAGGAGGAAGAAATCGACCATGGAATGCACAGCCGTCTCGCTCTGCCCTACTCCGACCGTTTCGACAAAGATCTTGTCATAGCCGGCAGCTTCGCACAAGATGATGGTCTCGCGCGTCTTGCGTGCCACACCTCCTAACGAACCGGCCGACGGGCTGGGACGGATGAACGACTTGGGATGTACGGACAGTTTCTCCATACGTGTCTTGTCGCCCAATATACTACCCTTGCTGCGTTCACTACTGGGGTCGATAGCCAATACAGCCAACTTGCCGCCATACTGTTCGAGCACGTGCAAGCCAAAGACATCGATCGAAGTACTCTTTCCTGCCCCCGGCACACCACTGATGCCCACACGGATGGAGCTTCCCGAATAGGGCAGACATTTTTCGATGACCTCCTGAGCGATGACCTGATGTTCGGGGCGTACGCTTTCGACCAGCGTCACGGCCTGACTGAGTATCGTCACGTCACCTTTCACAATGCCGTCCACATACTCCGCTACCGTCAGTTCGCGTTTCTTACGTTTCGGACGATTCTTCAAATAAGGACTTACGGTCGAGGGTTGTTCGACTCCAGCGTTGACTACCAATCCTTTGTATGCTTCGTTATTCTCGGGATGTTCCATGATTATTTGGCTTTAATGTTAATTTCTACTTTGGGTCTCATCGGGTCGTTGGTGATCATAAGCAGACGCAAATGACGCCGACGGGTACCGATATTTTTCTTATTGACAGTCACACGCAAACGGGTCGATTCGCCCGGCAGCAACACAGTCTTCTTCAGGCTGACGCCCACAGCCGGATGGAATACCTGCAACTTACTGATCTGCAAGGGTGAACGTCCGGTATTGGTTACTACAATATCCTGTTTGGCTTTCTTGCGTTTGGCCAGCACCTTGCTCAGGTCGATGTCGGTGGCCGAAAGCTGGATACCAGGTGCGTTTTGCATTTGGGCTTCGGTCATGTCTGAAAAGTCGGGCAAGAGAATAGCCGATACAGGTATTTCGCTTTCATCGGTCACCTTATCGCCTGCAAAGCGCGACAGATAGACGGAAGCCTGCGTCAAACCAAGGTCGGTCAGTTTTTCAGGGTTCAGTGTCAGGGTGATGATACCCTTTTCACCTTTCTGAAGCACATTGGGCTTCACCTCCATATCCAGATAGGGAGGCAGGTGCATCAGCACGGGTTCGTAGGGGCGATCGGACAAGTTTACCACGCCAACGTGCATCACCGGATGCTCACCCAAGTGGACATCGGGGAAATCGAGCGTATTCTTGTCGATACGTATCTGGCCGATCAAGTAGGGATGAGTCTTGGCATAATCCTTGATTTCCTGCACCACTTCACCGTTGAAACGCAAGTAGACAATATGAGGTTCGGCATTGGTGTAGATAGCTACCGACTTCTGAAAGGTGCCCAACGCTTCGGCATCGAAGGTGACGTTGACCATACCTTTCGCCCCAGGGGCTATCGGCGTCTGTGTCCACTGGGCTACCGTACAGGCACAATCGGGCTCTACATCAGTCAGCACCAGCGGCTCATCGCCGGTGTTGGTGATGGTGTATTGCACGGTGGCCGGGTGTTTCCACTCGATTTGCCCCAAGCTGTGCATCTCGGTATTGGACGTAAAACGCGGCTGAGCCAAAGCTCCCAAAGCCGCCATACATACATATAAAGTGGTTATGATTCGCTTCATTTATTTTAATTCTAACTTAAGTTTCGCAAGTGCTCAACTTATTAGTTGACAAGGCTTCAGTTAACAAGTCTACTAGGCTGGAACTCCCGGTTTGATAAAGTGCCGCTTGAAACGGCTTGCTACAAACGCCTTGTTAACTCGTCAACTTGTTGCTTGTCAACTGCAACTTGAGCTTGCGAAAGTTGGGATTCTAAATTACAAGGGCAAATGTAGGGCGATTTCTTTAGAATTAAAAATTAATAATTAATAATTAATAGTTAGAGGGTGTGGGAGGAAGATGGGAGCATCAAACAAGATTACCTCTAACTCTCCTCACCCCACTCCAACTATTCATTTTTAATTTTTAATTATTAATTTTCTTCCTGCCGAATGCGAAGCATACTCGGGCGCGTAAACACATTGCAGCGTAGCAAGTCCGGCCTCGTAGGTACCTCCACGAGCCACACGGTAACTATATTCGAGCACATAGACGCCTTTGCCCAAGTGGTCGAAGAAGAAGTTGGTTGCGGCATCTTCCACCTCGACATAATAGCCGAATCCATTGCTCCAACGATAGCCTGAGAAGGCACTGAGCGGCTCGAAGCAAGCGCCACGCTGGTCTTTCAGCTGAACAAAATCCATGGCACGATCCAAACGGATAGTGAAACGCGATACAACCTTATCGCCCACCTTCAGGGCTTCACCCTGACCAAGGGGCTGCAACGAGCGTCGGCCATCGGCTGACAAGCGCTCTACATAAAGGCGTTTCTCCACATTCAGTTCGCCACCCTGCTGCTTTACATCGGCGATGGGCGACAGATATTGGGCATACACGGCTCCCCAAGCGATGCCTGCATCACGCTTTTCAACGGTTACCTGACGGGCTTTCAGCGCCTGATGATCTTCAGTAAAGGTTTCCTTCACATAGCCCAAAGCAGGTGTAGCATCGGCAGCGGGCGAAGTGGTTTCGATGACTTCACGCCCCAAGGTGATACGCACGTCGCCCTCTGTGGCGAGCAGATCAGTGCCCTGACACAACAAGGCATAGATGGCATCGGCTGTCTCGACCGACGATTTCCAACAAGTGGTTTGCTTCTGTTTCAACAGCCAGAGTTTCATCTCCTCGACCAAAGCATCGTTACCGCCAGCCTTACGCAAGGCTTCCATCGCCTTGACATGGGCGGGCACGGGCATCATCGACCAACTGTAGGGAGCGTCGAGGAAAGCAAAGTGGGCACCCATCTCGTCTTCTTGTACCAAGTGCTCTTTCAACGAGGCTATGAAGCGGTCGGCTTCGGTCTTCTTGCCTGCGGACAGAAGAATGATGGCCGCACGCGCCTTGCACGAGACGGAGGCAGTCGTCAGATTGCCGCCTATCTTCGTCAGGAAGTAAGCCTGCGCCTTGCGGTTCGCATCGGGCAGTTTTTCACCGGATAAAGCTACGAGGTAGAGGTACTGTACAAGGTCGTCGGACAAGGAAGATACCTTGCTACCCTTCTTTTCGGCCTTCAGCATCGAGCGGTAAGCCTCCAGCGCACGGTTGTTCAGATAGCCGAAAGCAGCTTGCTTCATCGTCTGTGCGTCGGCTGCGAGGGGCTGACCAGTCAACTGTGGCAGGCGGACAAGCAATTCGGTCACGTAGCTGGTGATGTAGGAACTACCCGACATGCCTTTGTACCAGCTCCACGAACCATCGGTGCCTTGCAGCTCTTTCAGTTTGGTCAAAGCTGAAAGGTTGCGATTGTTCAGCTGATTGAGGTCGAACAGTGTGGCTATACGACTGCGTTGCTCGCTTTCGGTAGCGGCTTCGAGTACCCAAGGCGACTCAGACAAGAGAATGTTCTTCACTTCCTGATTCTGCTCCAGTTGACTGAGGAAAGTTTCCTTGTTACCACCATCTGCCATCCAGGCGTCGAACACAGCCTTGATACGCGGCTGACTACCTGCGATGAAGCTAGCCAGCGAATTGGCATAGAAAGCAGAAGCCCAGTCGATAGCATTGTCGGTAGTAGGTTGAGCCAGCACCGGCAACGCCTGAACAGCATACCAGGCTGGGTTAGAGGTAAACTCAACCGTCAGATGGCGGTCGGTAGCCGTGGAGCTGTCACCGTTGAACAGGTGGCTAAGGTCGAAGGTGCGACTCTCTCCACCACGAATAGGCATAGCCAACGTTTCGGTAATGTACTGCTTGTTGCTGAGCACAGGAACAAGGTGTTGCTCACCATCGCTGAACGAATCGCCATCGGCTACGATACGCACACCCAGCAGGTTGTAGCGCTCGTCCACGTCGAAAGCGAACGGTACAGAAGTGGTCCGACGGGCATCAGCTGTAAACTTCTGCTTCTGACTGTCGATGACCTTCTCCGTCAGGGGATCGAACAAGACGAAGCGAACAGTGCCTTTCACAGCCTTGTCTGTCTGATTGGCGATGGTAGCAGCTATCTGAGTATGGTCGCCCACCCGCACAAAACGCGGCAGATTAGGCGTCAGCATAAACTCCTTGGATGTAACGGCCGATGCTTCCAACTGGCCAGTCAGCATATCTTTGGTGTGGGCATAACCACGGAAACGCCAGCGAGTCAGACTTTGAGGCATGGTGAAAGCAATGGTTACTTCGCCCTGCTCGTTAGTGCGCAAGTGCGGATAGAAGAAGGCTGTTTCTGCAAAATTGGTGCGAAGCTCGGACTGAGCCTCCGGCAAAGCACCTGTGATGAACGATTCTTCACGATCTTCTTCGAACACAGCTGCCGGTACATATTTCACTTCGACCGCATCAGCACTCTCTTCCACTCCACGAGCCATGGGGGCATCAGCAGTTTTCTGTCTCAGTACCAGGCTATTTTCGCTAATGGACAAGACTTCGCCAACAGCGGAGAAATAAGTATAGAAGTAGTCGTATGCCCACGCAGGTACCCACTTGCTATCGAGCGGAAAGCGAAGATTGAAGTAGGCATCGGCATAGCGACTGGCATTGCGATAGCTACTATACAAACGGCTGCTGAAATATACATTCAATGACTGATTGTGGCGGAAAAGCTTGTCGAGCGAGGCATCGTACATCGTAGCCAGCATTTCGGCCGAAGCAGGCAAACCCTGAGGCGTCTTGATAACGAGCTTCCACTCTTCTTCCTGCCCCGGGCGCAAGCGGTCGCGGAAGACTTCCCACTTCAGGTCGAGGGTGCGGTTGGGTTGGCGCTTCTTAAAGAATAGCTGGTGAGAGTAGTGTAAACCCTGTTTCACGAAGTTGAAAGTCAGCGTCACCCCTTCGCCATACTCGGGGCGGTAGGGCAAAGTGAAGTGCATCAGGCTATCGCTGAGCTGAAGTACACGGGCCTCGATGCGGCGACGACCAGTGAAAACGTCCATCAGCACATAAGCATCCTTGAAGGAGGTGCCGAAGAAGAAATCGGCGGGTTGCGTTTCGTCGAACTCATCGAGGGGTTGATGTACGAACAGCTCGGTGAATTGAGACAAGCGTGTATCGTGCTCTGAGAAGAGGGTGAAGTTCACGATCGAATGAGTCTGTATATCGCTATTCTCTTCACGCCCCAGGCTATCGGTCACGACAAAGGTCATGCGGTACTTGCCCGAGGGGATCGACCTCAAGGAGGAGAAGTCCTGACGTTGGTTAGCCACGAAATCGCCTTCGAGGACAATGCGATCGGCATCGGCTGGGCGAAGCAGGTAGCGGCCTTTCACTGCCTGAGGCTGCTGTACGCCGTTGGCGACGCTAATGGTGAAGAGCAAACTGTCTTCTTTGCAAATCACCTGCGGCATGTCGGCCATGAAAGAATAAGCCTTTGTCGTTGCCTGAATGCCATAGGAAGCTGTCTGTGTCTCGCCCGCATCATCGGTTACGGAGGCTTCGACCTGATAATGATAATAACGATAGCCTCCCATTGAAGTATCGGCAGGAGCCTCTAACGTCAGAGGAATGCAGAAATTACCCTCGGCATCGAGCCGGACGGTATCGGCCAGCAAAGGTTTCGTTGAAGGAACGAAATAGCTTCTCAGCAGATCGTGGCGCGTCACGGTAAAAGCCAGAGGAACGTCTTGCACGGACATGCCGTTGAAGGACTTGACGTTACCACGCAGCATCACACGATCGCCCAGGCGATAGGCTTCGGCCACGGGGGTGAAACTGATTTCGAACGTCGGCCGCTTATACTCTTCGACCCGGAACGAAGCTGAGTCCTCGTGTTTGCGGGTGGTGATGGAGAAAGCGCCGTTGAGACATGCCGAAGGCAGCACGAACTCGGCTGAGAAGGAGCCGAAGTCGTTGGTGCGGACCTTGCGGGAGGCCAGCTCCTTGCGGTTGGCGTCGAGCAAAAGCAGTTCGTAGTCGGCACCTTCGAGCACACGGGCAGCATCGGTTGTCTGTTCGTAGGCAATGCCTTTCACATAGACTGTCTGCCCCGGGCGATAGATGGCGCGGTCGATGAGCAGGGTCAGCATTTTCTGTGCTGTATCAGAATCAACGATTCTGGAGATGCCCTGACGAAAATACTGAGGCGTCATGGCGCAGTCGTCACCCTTACGGGCTACATAATAGCGTGCATTGGGCTGGCCAGTGAGCAGAGCTTTGCCTTCGGAGTCGGTGGTCAGCTGAGTCAGCAGACGGCGATTTTTGCTATCGTCGGAATAGAAGCTGAGCTGTACGCCTGCTATCGGATGGCCGGTAAGGGCGTCGAGGGTGATGAATTCGGTTGTCTGTTCGTCGACGTTCAGCGAAAGTACCTTAAAGCGGCTGACACACAGAAAATTGTATGACTGGTGAAGCGTCTTTTCGCCTTCGGGCACTGCCTGAAGAATATATACGCCTACGTCATCGGGCAGGCGGAAGTGCAACGTAGTATCACAGGAATGGTAGGGCACGTCTTCGGCGGCCTTATCTTTACCCGGCAGCGGACGGAGAGCAAAGCGGTGCGAAGCCAGCAGACGACCGTGGCGGCGGCAGACGGCGGACGTGAGGCCATCGTCCAGCCAGGGGCGTTCGTCGTAGTCGGTGGCATAGACGTTGAGGGTGAAGCCACTGAGGTTGCGATAGTTGACCCGCATGCTGACCGAATCGGACGGATAGCCTTCGGCTGTATAGATGTTGAGAGCCGGTTGCAGGATCCGCGCACGGATGTTCTTCAGTTCGCCGATGCGCTTGTAGGCAGCATAGCGCTTTAAACCTTCGTCGCACACGCGCAGGGCTTGGGCGTAGCGCCGCTTGTCGTTCAGCCACTGAGCCTTGCGGATATAGACTTCGCCACAGACGTCACGTGTGCCATAAGCAGCAATCAAGCTGTCGAGGGTTTGCAGATAGCCGTCGGGCGACTGCATATCGGCACGCCATTGCTCGTAGTCGAGGGTGGCCATTACGACAGCATCTTCCGCATCGGGGCGTTGGCGATAGGTGGCAATCATCGTCTGATAGACATCTTTGATGCGGCGATCCATCAGCGAATCGACGTTGAACCCCCTCCACCCTTGATACGTATCGACGGCACGGCGAGCCAGCAGATGGTAGAGGTCGTGAGCATAGAATCGGCTGCCGTCCTGCTGGATGACGAAGGGGTCGTAGTCGGCAGCGGTAGTATGCAGCAGGGCTTCGACGGGTTGCAAAGAGGCTTGCAGGTGGGCATCGATGCGGTCGATGAAGAGGTTAAGGCTCCACTCGCGCACGTCGGCAGGAGCCTCGTCGACAAGGAGCGAGGGAGAGTTGAGCAGCGTGCGGCGGTTGGTGCTGAGCAAGTCGGCATACTGACGCGCCAAGAGCGAGTGCAGAATGGCGCGATTCGTCTCGTCTGCCTCTTCCTGCGCCCAGCGCTCCATTGCGGCCAGACTGGTGTAAAGGCTGTCGGGCGTAATACGTTTCTGGCAGGCCTGCCGACAGACGTAGGCTTTCAGCATCTGCGGAGCGTTTTTCTCGGTTTGGGCCTTCTGCCAGATCTGGTCGGCCAGCCGAATCATGGTTTGCGGCAAACTCTTCTCGCGTGCTTCTTCGAGCTGCATCCAGAGGTTGTCGTACGATTGCGCGTGGAGGGCTGGAAAAGCCATCAGCACGAGCAACATAACGGTGCAAATTCTTCGGATTGTCTTCATATTCTTCTCTCTATTTGTAGGTTTCATTATGCCGAATCGAAGGTTCGGTTCTTCCTTTATAACAAAATAAGAGAATAAAATGTTAACGGGCGTATCTTTTAACTGAAAAAATATTGCACGGACAAAAAAAGAGGGATATCCCTCAATGAAAAGAGATATCCCCCTGGTGTGTATGATTAACTAATAATTACTGTGCTTTACATCTGAAGGCTATAATATCGCATTGCCTCCATCCAGTTTTTGCCAGCCAACAGCATGGCGCGCTTAAATGAATTAACAATCTTCTTTTTCATAACCTTAAAAATTAAAACGTTATCCTAAAAACTTAAAATCTCTGTCTTCCCGTGATTGTTTTGTGCAGAGGGGGCGCCTTTGTTATTTCATCAAGGCATATCCCTCTTTCAGCATTTCATTCCGTCCCATTTCGGCCAGAATGTTTTTCAGTGTTCTAACAAATTTCCGTTTCATTGCTTTAAAAAAAATTTAGTTCAAGTTCCGGCAGGAAAGCTTCCTTCCGAAAAATTCCGCCTCTGCGAAACTTGAAAATTAAAAACTAATACCTGAAAACCTCATTTGTTTCTTTTCTCTCTTTACGCTTTTTTCGAACCTTAGAACTTGTGTGCACCCAGCATCACATAGCCCCAAACATCGGCGTTATTCTTGCCGAGGCGGTTCATGATTTTCTTTAACATTTTCATTTTGTTATCCTCCTATAAATAATGTGTTATCCTGTTGAATTCTCATTGAATTCATGTTTTACAGCACAAAAATAGAGCCATTATTTGAGATAGCAAGCGATTGAAGGCAGAAAAAACATGTTATATAACATATTTCTTGATATGGGTCAATTTTTCGTAAGTTCGGACATTAAAAGACTGCCATATTGTACAGACAAGCGTGTTGCGAGAATGCCTGTACGGACAAAATGGCAGAAGTACGGGCACAAAAAAACGGGGCAAACCGTAGCCTGTCCCCGTTGTCTTGAAGTATTAGTCTTTTTTTCTATTGCCGTCTTTTTCACTTTTCGGGCGTCTTCTCAAGCGTAGCCACCAGGAAGTCGTAGAACTTGCCGACCGAAGGAATGTAGGCACGTTCGTCGGGCGAATGGGGTGAGCGCAAGGTGGGGCCAAAGGAAATCATGTCGAGATTCTTGTAGATGGCTCCGATGATGCCGCACTCCAAGCCGGCGTGTATCACCTTGACAGCCGGTTCCGTACCAAACTGTTCCTTGTAGGACAGCTTCATGGCATGCAGAATGGGCGAGTCGACATTGGGCTGCCAGCCAGAATAATTGCCGCTCAGTTCGACCTTCATACCTGCCATCGAGAAGCAAGCGGTCAGGCTGTCGGCCAGGAAGTCTTTCATCGTGTCGCACGAGCTGCGCGCCAGGATGCGTACGTCGGCCTTTCCGCCTCCGATGAGGACGATGGCCAGATTGGACGAAGTCTCGACCGTATCGGGCACGGTGGGAATCATTCGCATCACGCCGTCCTGACAGGCCATCAGCACGTTGACCATGCTGTCCTGAATCTCTTCGGGCACAACGGTAGCGGGCACGTCAACTTCTTCCATCTTCAGGCTGATGCCCTGCTCGATGGGTGCGTATTCGGCAGCGATCTGTGCTTCGTACTCGCGGATGTAGTCGTCCAGACCGTCCATATCTTCGGGGTTGAACAGCATCACGGCATGAGCCTCGCGCGGGATGGCGTTGCGCATGTTGCCGCCTTCGAACGAAGCCAACTGGCAATCGAACTCAAGCAGCAGGTCGTGAACGACGCGCACCAGCAGCTTGTTGGCATTGCCGCGGCCTTCGTTTATTTCGAGGCCCGAGTGTCCGCCGCGCAGTCCTTTCAGCGTCAGCTTGCGTGCTACGAAGCCTTCGGCGGGTGCTTCTTCCTTATATTCCAGCGTAGCGGTGAAGTCGATACCGCCGGCGCAACCGATGTACAGTTCGCCTTCTTCCTCGGAGTCGAGGTTCAGCAGGATGTCGCCCTGCAAGGTTCCGGGTTTCAGCCCGAAAGCACCTACCATGCCCGTTTCCTCGTCTTTGGTGATGAGCACTTCCAGCGGTCCGTGCTTCAGGTCGGTGGCTTCGAGCACAGCCATGGCGGCTGCCACGCCCAGACCGTTGTCGGCACCAAGGGTTGTTCCTTTAGCCTTCACCCAGTCGCCGTCGACGCGGGTTTCAATAGGGTCTTTCGTAAAATCGTGTACCGTATCATTGTTTTTCTGGGGTACCATGTCCATGTGGGCTTGCAGGATGACGCCCCTGCGGTTCTCCATGCCCGGCGTGGCCGGCTTGCGGATGATGACGTTGCCTATTTCATCGACAAAGGACTCCAGCCCCAGCCCCTTACCGAAATTGACCAGAAATTCGGTCACCTTTTCTATATGTCCGGAAGGACGGGGGATTTGAGTCAGCGAATAGAAATGCTTCCACACGTTCTGTGGAGCAAGTTGTAAGATATCACTCATAGCAGTATAAAACGAAAAATTGGTTTCTGCAAAGATAATAAAAAACTTCCTGAAAAACAATACCTCCTTGCACGGTTTTTCGACACTGCAACAAACGCTGTTTTTCACATGCCGGACAATCTACGGACAGGCCGTTTTTCGGCAATTATGGCGTTACATTACAGACACAAGATAGAGGCTCGTCGGACACTAGCCACATAAACACCCTAAAGAAGGAACTACACTGACTTCTGAAAATGCACTATTTCCGCCTGAGCAACAACAAGTTAGGTTTATTAACACATAATTCGTGTTTCATTAACAGATTTTTACCATTTCAACATACCCCGTTTTTGGCCACCTCGAAACGATATCCTACCTTTGCTAACGTAGCACGCGAGATGCGCAAAACACGAGCAGTAAATAGACAGCAGAAAAAACGAAAAACAGGGAAAGCGATATTTGAAATACTGATTCATTCATGCACAGGCCACACTCAGGAGGAAGAGAAGCACCTGCCTGCCGACGTCAGGCGGCCGTCCTGCCACTCCTACCGCCAATCGCCAGATGCCCCCAGCCCCACAAGCCCAACACCACGACAAGCAGCGTCTGCACCCCATGCACCAAGAGGGCAAACGTACTGGCATCGACCGCGTCGACCCCGTAGAGCATCATCATCGTAATGACCGCGAAATGCCACGGACCCGCCCCGTTGGGCGTAGGCACAATGACGGCAAACGTACCCGCCACGAACATCACCAGGCCAGCCTCAATGCTCAGCCCCTCCGTAAAGGGGAAACAGAAGAAAGTCAGATAGAAGTGAAGAAAATAGCAAAGCCACATCAGCACCGTGTGAAGCACGAAAAGCGGCACATTGCGCACCCGACGCAGCGACATGATGCCCTGCCACACGTCGAGCACTACCCCGCGCACCCGCTCGAACACGGACAGCGCACGCACCATCCACACCAGCACCACCACGACGCCTACCACGCTGAACAGCGCCACGTAGAACCACGGCGAGGAAAACAGATGCACCAGCGAAGGCACCTTCGTCCCCGTCTGATGGAAAAAGGTGAGAAAGACAGGCAGTTCGAGCAGCAACGTCACACCCGCAATGAACAGCATGCACAGTGCGTCGACCATGCGCTCGGTAACGACCGTACCCAACGACTTCGAAAACGGCACCCCGTCGTAGCGCGACAGCACCCCGCAACGCGACACCTCGCCCAGCCGAGGCACCACCAGACTGGTGGCGTAGGACAGGTAGATGGCATCGACCAGATGGCTTTTACGCGGATACACACCCAGCGGGTCGAGCGTCTGACGCCAGCGCAAACCACGCTCCACATGGCTCCACACACCGAAAAAGAGCGACAACGCCATCCAATCCCAGCGCAAGCCGTGACGAAGCACCTGGAAAGCACGTTCGAAGTCGAAATCGCGATAGACCCAATATAGGATAAAAGCCCCCAACAGCAGGGGCAACAGGATTCTTATCAATCGAGAGCTAAAATTCTTCATTCTTCCTTCTTCATTCTTCATTAAAAAGAACTACCTTTGTGGAGCACAAAAGTAACAATAAACTTGATACATGAGATTAGTAAAGCCTAAAAAGTTTCTGGGACAGCACTTCCTGAAAGACCTGAAAGTAGCACAGGACATCGCCGACACCGTCGACGCCTGCCCCGCCCTGCCCATACTCGAAGTAGGACCCGGCATGGGAGTACTCACTCAATTCCTGCTACCCAAGGAGAGGCAGGTGAAGGTGGTCGAAGTAGACTACGAATCCGTGGCCTACCTGCGCGAAGCCTACCCGCAACTGGAAGACGACATCATCGAAGACGACTTCCTGAAGATGAACCTGCGGCGCGTGTTCGACGGAAACCCCTTCGTGCTGACCGGCAACTATCCCTACAACATATCGAGCCAGATCTTCTTCAAGATGCTCGACAACAAAGACCTCATCCCCTGCTGTACGGGCATGATACAGAAAGAAGTGGCCGAACGCATCGCCGCCGGCCCCGGCAGCAAGACTTACGGCATACTGAGCGTGCTGATACAGACGTGGTACGACGTTGAATACCTTTTCACCGTCCACGAACACGTATTCAACCCGCCGCCCAAGGTGAAAAGCGCCGTCATCCGCATGACCCGCAACGATACCCGGGATCTGGGATGCGACGAACGCCTGTTCAAGCAAGTGGTGAAAACCACCTTCAACCAGCGGCGCAAGACCCTGCGTAACTCCATCAAACCCCTCGTCGGAAAAGACTGTCCCCTGACGGCCGATCCTCTCTTCGACCGCCGACCCGAACAGCTCTCCGTCCAGGAGTTCGTAGAGCTGACAAACCGGGTTCAATTAATAATTAAAAATGAAGAATGAAAAATTGAAGGATATATCCTAAACATCAGGCACACGGAAGAATGAAATAATTAAATCCTCATCATCCGCGTGCAGCCCTTATCTGAAAAACTGAAAGTTTCAACTTCAATTTAATCAAAGAAAAGATGGAAATAGACGAAGAATATATCGACAAAGTCAAAAGTCTGATCGAACAGAAAGACGCCGACAACGTCAAAGTCCTGCTGGCCGACCTGCACCCCGCCGACATAGCCGAGCTGTGCAACGACCTTGAACCCGAAAAGGCACGCTTCGTCTACCGCCTGCTCGACAACGAAACGGCGGCCGACGTGCTCGTAGAAATGGACGAGGACGTCCGTAAAGAGTTCCTCGAACTGCTCCCCTCGGAAACCATCGCCAAGAAGTTCGTCGACTACATGGATACCGACGATGCCGTCGACCTGATGCGCGACCTCGACGAAGACAAGCAGGAAGAAGTCCTGTCGCACATCGAAGACATCGAACAGGCGGGCGACATCGTCGACCTGCTGAAGTACGACGAAGATACCGCCGGCGGTCTGATGGGTACCGAAATGGTAACCGTCAACGAAAACTGGAGTATGCCCGAGTGTCTGAAGGAGATGCGTCTGCAAGCCGAACAGCTCGACGAAATCTACTACGTCTACGTCATCGACGACGACGAGCGTCTGCAAGGCGTCTTCCCGCTGAAGAAGATGATTACCTCGCCTTCGGTATCGAAAGTGAAGCACGTGATGAAGAAAGACCCCATCTCGGTGCATGTCGACACGCCCATCGACGAAGTGGTACAGATCATCGAGAAGTACGACCTCGTGGCCGTCCCCGTAGTCGACAGCATCGGACGACTTGTCGGCCAGATCACCGTCGACGACGTCATGGACGAAGTGCGTGAGCAGTCCGAACGCGACTACCAGTTGGCTTCGGGTCTTTCGCAAGACGTCGAAACCGACGATAACCTTGTACGCCAAACCAGCGCCCGCCTGCCCTGGCTGCTTATCGGCATGCTGGGCGGTATCGGCAACTCCATGATATTGGGCAACTTCGACGCCACCTTTGCCGCACACCCCGAAATGGCCCTCTACATCCCCCTGATCGGTGGTACGGGCGGAAACGTCGGTACACAGTCGTCCGCCATCATCGTGCAAGGCTTGGCCAACAGCTCGCTCGACGCCAAAGACACCCTGAAGCAAGTAGCCAAAGAAGCCGTCGTGGCCAGCATCAACGCCACCATCATCTCGCTGCTGGTCTACCTGTACAACTTCATCCGCTTCGGCAGCGCCGCCACCGTCACCTACTCGGTGTCCATCAGCCTGTTTGCCGTCGTGATGTTCGCCTCCATCTTCGGCACCTTGGTGCCCATGACGCTCGAAAAGCTGAAGGTAGACCCCGCCATCGCCACAGGCCCCTTTATCTCCATCACCAACGACATCATCGGCATGATGCTCTACATGGGAATAACCGTGCTGCTAGCCTGACAACAGAAACAAACTAACCGTACAATCGGTAAAAAAATGCCATAAAAACAAAAAAAATCAGCAAAAAAGTATGAAATAACCTTTTTATTTCATTTATTTGTAGCCTAATGTGTAAAACCGACGGGAACAACCCGTTTCTAAAAAAGTAAATACAATGACGGACACTCATGACACTAATCTCCCCGAAAAAACCGTGGAATTAGAAGAAGAAAAAAAAGCAGCAGAGGTTTTTGAACCGGCGACAACAGAAACTCCCGCTGAAGAAAACGTTTCGGAAAAGCCGGCAGAAACAACCCCGAAACTACTGACCAAGGAAGAAATACTGGCCCGACTGAAAGAACTTGCCACGGATGTGGAAAACGTAGCCAAAACAGAAATCGACGGATTAAAGCAGGCATTCTACAAGCTGCACAACGCCGAGCAGGAAGCCGCTAAAAAGCAATTCATCGAAAATGGTGGAGCCGCAGAGGACTTTGTGCCGCAAACCGACACCGTGGAAGAAGAATTCAAAAACGCCATGTCCGTCATCAAAGAAAAAAGAAGCGCCGCCAACGCCGAGCTCGAAAAACAGAAGGAAATGAACCTGCAGGTCAAACTATCTATCATCGAAGAACTGAAAGACCTCATCGACTCGCCCGACGACGCCAACAAATCGTACGCCGAATTCAAACGCCTGCAACAGCAATGGAACGAAGTGAAACTCGTGCCGCAGGGCAAAATCAACGAACTCTGGAAGAACTACCAGCTCTACGTCGAAAAATTCTACGACCTGCTCAAGCTGAACAACGAGTTCCGTGAATACGATTTCAAGAAAAACCTCGAAATCAAGACACACCTGTGCGAGGCCGCCGAAAAGCTGGCCGACGAACCAGACGTTGTATCGGCCTTCCACCAACTGCAAAAACTGCATCAGGAATTCCGCGATACAGGCCCCGTAGCCAAAGAACTGCGCGAAGAGATCTGGACACGCTTCAAGACCGCCTCGACAGCTGTCAACCGACGTCACCAGCAGCACTTCGAAGCCCTGAAAGAGACTGAACAGAACAACCTTGACCAAAAGACCGTCATCTGCGAGATCGTCGAAGCCATCGACTTCAACGAACTTACCAGCTTTGCCGCATGGGACAACAAAACACAGGAAATCCTTGCCCTGCAAAGCAAGTGGAAAACCATCGGCTTCGCTCCCCAGAAGATGAACGTGAAAATCTTCGAACGCTTCCGCAAGGCATGCGACGAATTCTTCAAGAAAAAAGCCGAATTCTTCAAGTCGCTGAAAGAAGGCATGAGCGAGAACCTCGAAAAGAAACGCGCCCTTTGCGAAAAAGCCGAAGCCCTGAAGGACAGCACCGACTGGAAGAAAACAGCCGACGAGCTGACCAAACTACAAAAAGAATGGAAAACCATCGGTCCCGTGGCCAAGAAATACTCCGATGCCGTATGGAAACGCTTCATCGGCGCATGCGACTATTTCTTCGAGCAAAAGAACAAGGCAACTTCCTCGCAACGCACCGTCGAGCTGGAGAACCTCGAAAAGAAGAAAGAAATCATCGCCAAACTGGACGCCATCGGCGAAGATATGGATACAGACGAAACCTCTCAGCTCGTCAAAGACCTGATGAAGGAATGGAACGCCATCGGCTTTGTGCCCTTCAAAGATAAGGACAAGATATACAAGCAATATCATGCCCAGATAGACAAGCTGTTCGACCGCTTCGACATCAGCGCCTCCAACAAGAAGTTGAGTAACTTCAAGACGAGCATCAGCAGCATCTCCGAAGGCAATTCACAAGCCCTCTACCGCGAACGCGAGAAACTTGTACGCACCTGCGACAACATGAAGGCCGAACTGCAAACCTACGAGAACAATTTGGGCTTCCTGAACGCATCGTCGAAGAAAGGAAACAGCCTGCTGACTGAACTGAACCGCAAGGTAGAAAAACTGAAAAACGACATCGAACTGGTGAAGCAAAAAATCAAAGTGATCGACGAAAACATCAAGAACGGCGATTAACCCTCTCACCAACCGACCGATAAAGACAAACTGAAAGAGGTTGTATCCAGAAGTCTCCCGTCTTTACACAGACAGGAACATACTTCCAGATACAACCTCTTCTGTTTTTCTCCAGTTAGAGAATAATTTTTCCTCAGTTAGGAAAAAAGTTTTTCCCAGTCAACAAAAAATTTTTTCCTAACTAGGAAAAAATGGGGAGATGAAGCAGCCTTATTAACAGCAATCTGAGCCAGCCCCGCCCCTACAGAAAAAAAGAAAGCATAAAAAAAATCCTGCCGGACATCATCGTCTGACAGGATCTCATTTTCTTTGGTTGGGCTACCTGGATTCGAACCAGGAATGACAGGACCAGAATCTGTAGTGTTACCATTACACCATAGCCCAGTGGAACTTTATTTCCTTTTTGCGGTTGCAAAGATACGGACTTTTTTTTAATCGCAAACAAAAAACGAATATTTTTTTTCGAAAAAATGGTAAAATCCCAATTTCACCCCAATTATATACCTAAAAAACATCAAAAATGAAAGACTTTTTCCCCTTTTGCGTGTTTGATAGAAGAAATCACCGTATATTTGTCAACAGTTTTAATATAATAATGTATAATGAACGAAGCAAAAAATCTAATTCAGCAAATTACAGAAGGTATCCAAGATAAGAAAGGAAAGAAAATCGTCATCGCCGACCTCACCCAGATAGACGATACAATATGCAACTATTTCGTCATCTGCCAGGGCAATTCACCCAGTCAAGTGACAGCCATCGTAGAATCTGTCAGAGAATTCGCACGCAAGGGAGCCAACGCACGCCCCTTTGCTGTAGACGGACTGCGCAACGCCGAATGGGTAGCCATGGACTATGCCGACGTACTGGTACATGTATTCTTGCCCGAAGCCCGAGAATTCTACAACCTGGAGCATTTGTGGGCCGATGCCAAACTAACCCAAATCCCCGACCTCGATTAACAAGCAAACAAACGTATGGACAATAACAATAATACTGATAAAAAACCAAAAATGAATGTACCCAAGTTCAACCTGAACTGGCTGTACATGCTTATTGCCATGGCTTTGCTGGGACTGTACCTCACCAACGAGAGCACAACCCCAACCAAGGACCTGAGCTACGACGAATTTCAGCAATACGTACGCAACGGCTACGTCAGCAAAGTAGTAGGCTACGACGACAACTCCATCGAAGTCTACATCAAGCCTCAACACGTAGCTGACGTCTTTAAGGAAGACTCAAATAGCGTAGGCAAGACTCCCGTCATCACCACCAAAGTGCCTTCACTCGAAAGCATGGACGCCTTCCTGCAAAAAGAGAAGGACGAACTACACTTCGACGGCACTGTCAAGTACGAAGAAAAGAAAGGCAACTTCTTGCTGGCTTTCTTCTGGCAGGTATTGCCGTTTGCATTCCTCATCGGCTTCTGGATTTTCATGTCTCGCCGTCTGAGCGGTGGCGGAGGTGCAGGCGGAGGAGGCATCTTCAGCGTGGGCAAGTCGAAAGCACAGCTTTTCGAAAAAGGTTCGTCTACACGGGTCACCTTCAAGGATGTAGCAGGACTGGCCGAAGCCAAGCAGGAAGTAGAAGAAATTGTTGAATTCCTGAAACAACCTCAGAAATATACCGACCTGGGAGGAAAAATCCCCAAGGGAGCTCTTCTTGTAGGCCCTCCGGGCACAGGTAAAACCCTACTGGCCAAGGCTGTGGCTGGTGAAGCTAACGTGCCTTTCTTCTCACTGGCAGGTTCCGACTTCGTCGAAATGTTTGTCGGCGTAGGAGCATCTCGCGTACGTGACCTTTTCCGCCAGGCCAAAGAGAAAGCCCCTTGCATCGTATTCATCGATGAGATTGACGCCGTAGGACGCGCACGCGCCAAAGCCGCCGCCATGGGAGGCAACGACGAACGCGAGAACACCCTGAATCAGCTCCTCACCGAAATGGACGGATTTGGTTCGAACAGTGGTGTCATCATTCTGGCAGCTACCAACCGTGTTGATGTGCTCGACAAAGCCTTGTTGCGTGCAGGACGTTTCGACCGTCAGATACACGTCGACCTGCCCGACTTGAACGAACGCAAAGAAGTATTTGGCGTACACCTGCGCCCCATCAAGATAGACGATACGGTTGACGTTGATCTGCTGGCTCGTCAGACACCAGGCTTTTCTGGAGCCGACATTGCCAACGTATGCAACGAAGCTGCCCTGATAGCAGCCCGCCACGGTAAGAAGTTTGTAGGCAAGCAGGATTTCCTCGATGCTGTCGACCGTATTGTAGGTGGATTGGAGAAAAAGACCAAGATTACTACCGAAGCCGAACGTCGTTCTATCGCTATCCACGAAGCCGGACACGCCAGTATCTCATGGCTGTTGGAGTATGCCAACCCGCTGATTAAAGTTACCATCGTGCCTCGCGGACGTGCCTTGGGTGCCGCTTGGTATCTGCCCGAAGAACGACAGATCACGACCAAAGAGCAAATGCTCGACGAGATGTGTGCCACACTGGGCGGCCGTGCTGCCGAAGACCTCTTCCTCGGAAGAATTTCGACAGGCGCCATGAACGACCTGGAGCGTGTAACCAAGCAGGCCTATGGCATGATAGCTTACTTGGGTATGAGCGAAAAACTGCCCAACTTGTGCTACTACAACAACGAAGAATATTCCTTCAATCGTCCCTATAGTGAGAAGACCGCCGAACTGATCGACGAAGAAGTGAAGAACATGGTGAACGAACAGTATGAACGTGCCAAACGCATCCTCTCCGAGCACAAGGAAGGACACAACCGCCTGGCGCAAATACTGATCGACAAAGAAGTTATCTTTGCCGAGGACGTAGAAGCCATCTTCGGAAAACGCCCGTGGGCTTCGCGCTCGGAAGAAATCATCAACGCCAAGCGTGCCGACGAGCTGAAGAAAGCCGAGGAAGAAGAAGCACAAAAAGCCTTGGAAGCTAAAAAAGAAGTAGAGAAAGAAGCCGAAGAAAACAAAAATAAGGAAGAGAAAGAAAACAATGCTTCGGAAAACAACTCTTCTTCGGACAAATAACTAAAAGATCTAATCACTTAAACGAAAAACGTTGTGAAAAGCAATTTCATCCAACGTGCTGTCACAGGCGCGTTATTCGTCATCGTATTAGTGGGCTGTATCCTTTACAGCCCTCTTACGTTTGGCTTGTTGTTTACATTGATTGCCGCACTTAGCGTGCACGAGTTCGGATACCTGCTTAACCAAAGCGGTAAAGTCAGCATCAACCGCACTATTACCTCGCTGGGCGCCGCCTATCTGGTTCTGGCCTTGATGAGCTTTTGCACACAGGCGGCCGGTACCTACGTGTTCCTCCCCTACTTGGGACTGTTGCTGTATCTGATGATAACCGAGTTGTATCTGAAAAAGGAGAACCCCATCGGCAATTGGGCCTGCTCCATGCTGAGCCAACTTTACATAGCTTTGCCTTTCGCCTTGCTTAGTGTGCTGGCCTATCATAATTCGCCTACAACAAGTAGCGTCAGCTATAACCCCATCCTACCCCTTTCTATCTTTGTATTCATCTGGCTAAGCGACACAGGAGCTTATTGTGTCGGTTCGCTAATAGGAAAGCATCGGCTTTTCGAGCGCATCTCGCCTAAAAAGTCCTGGGAAGGCAGCATCGGCGGCGGAGTTTTCTCCATAGCCTCATCGCTGGTTTTTGCCCACTATTTCTCCTTCATGTCGGTATGGCAATGGATCGGACTTGCATTGGTGGTCGTTGTATTCGGCACGTGGGGTGACTTGACAGAGTCGCTAATGAAACGCCAACTGGGCGTAAAGGATTCGGGCAACATTTTGCCCGGACATGGTGGTATGCTCGACCGTTTCGACAGTGCGCTGATGGCAATACCGGCCAGTGTCGTCTACCTCTACATACTGACTATCTGCTGACAAGAGAGGAGCCAACATAACAAAGCATCCACCCTTTTTGCCTAAGAACTTCCTCAAAGAAGAAAAAACTGCTCCAAAGAAAATAACAAAAAATAAGCGCAGATTAGCACAAAAGCATTTTAGCTCCGTGACAATCTGCGCTTTCCATTACGCCATCTGCTTGGAGTATATATTCATCAATTCTCCATAAATAAAGTGGAGTCATTCTACACTCTTTGCCTATCACAGACAAAGTTACAATAGGATGGCTTCGGAAATAAATACAAGGGACTCAATTAAAAGGATTAACGTAGCTGAACCTCTTCTAAACTCTTTTGCTCAAAATTATCAGGTACTGTAACCGCCTGAGGAGTAGAAAAATCACATGTCAGCTCCACTTCACCGTTCACCTCCGAGTTTAAAGTCAGTTTCATACCTTTGGCTTCGGAAGGTATATCCAGACTTTGCAAACTAAAGGACACAATGCTGGGATAAGGATTACGATAGCCCGACAGGTTATCGTAGTCGTTGTAACGCAATTGTAAGTGAATATAGCCTTCTTCGTCGTAGTACTCAGCATCATCTTGAGGTCTTACCAGACTGATGCGATGCTTGGTATCATCCTTCGGCAGTATTTGGTAGAAAAAGAGATTGAGATAACCACCGCTCACTCCGATATCACCTTTATATATAAGAAGAGGATCGTTACCGAATTCTTCCTCATTCTCGGGGGTAAGCACTTCCACACTCTTGGTCAGAACTTCTGTCATACTCAATATTTTCACCGCATGGTCATAACCTGCATATTCGTCGGACAAGGGATTGAAAACAGTTATTACCCGCTGCCCGTCCACCGCTTCATACCAACCTAAATCTACGTTGACAGGCCACAACGTGCCCCACACATCACAATCCAAGTAAAAAGCATTCCCCGTAGTACGCACAGTGGCCCACAGGGGTGGAGTAAAATCGCCAACTGAATACCCCTCATCATCATCATCGCACGACTGGAGTATGGGCATCAGGGCCATACACAATGAAAGTAGCAACCAATGTATCTTTTTCATAATCAAAGTTTATTAAGTTTCTAAAAAGTCTTTTTATCAACGGACGTTCACTCATAAAAATACGGGAGCCGGCTATTTACTGCACCAGCTCCCGTACTTTTTAACAAATTCTAAACATCTGCGACAATTATCCTTTCTGCTTCAATAACTTCACCATCAGGTGAGCAGCTCGTGCAGGCGCCCCTGGCTCACCCAATCGTGATGCCATATAATCATAACCTGCAAGCATCTGGTTGCGATATGTTTCGTCGTACAAAATACGATGCAACTCTCCTCTAATCTGATCGACAGTCATCAGGTCTGCCACAAGTTCTCTCACGACTTCACGATTGGCTATCAGGTTAACCAGCGAAATGTAAGGTACCTTCAGCACATGCCGCTTCAAAAAGGCTATCACCTTGCCGATAGGTGTATGATAGCACACAGCCTGGGGAACACGCAACAATGCTGTTTCGAGCGTAGCTGTACCCGAAGTAACTAATGCCGCCTGCGCATGACGAAGCAAAGGATATGTCTGATTGAAAATGACTTTCACTTTCTCCCCGCCTATGTATTGCGCATAGTAGTCGGGCGAAATGCCTGGTGCTCCTGCCAATACCAACTGATACTCAGGAAAAGCAGAGGCTGCCCGAAGCATATCGGGCAGATTATCTTTTATCTCCTGACGACGGCTACCTGCCAGCAAAGCTATAATGGGACGGGCATCAAGGCCATTCTTCTGCAAAAAGGCTTCGTGACTTTCAGTATAACCTTTGCAAAACGAACTTACTTCATCGACCGTAGGATTCCCAACATAATGAATAGGATATTGGTGTTTCCCCTCAAAGAAATCGACTTCGAAGGGCAGAATGGAAAACAGTTCGTCTACATCGCGCTTGATATTCTTGATGCGATACTCCTTCCATGCCCAAATCTTGGGAGAAATGTAGTAATAAACAGGGATATGCGTATGCGCACGCACAAACTTGGCAATGTTCAGATTGAAGCCTGGATAGTCGACCAATATCACCACATCGGGCTGCCAAGCCACAATGTCATCCTTACAACGCTTCATGTTGGCAAAGATAGTGCGCAGGTGCATCAGTACGGGTATAAAACCCATGTAGGCCAACTCGCGATAGTGCTTCACCCGCGTACCGCCCACTGCCGACATCAGGTCACCGCCAAAAAAACGGAATTCAGCCTGCGCGTCTTCTTGCTTCAAAGCCGCCATCAAGTGCGACGCATGAAGGTCGCCCGAGGCTTCACCAACGATCAGATAATACTTCATAAATGAAGAATAAAGGATAAAGAATGGAGGCTATCAATGGCATCCACTCTTCATCCTCCGCATTAAATATTAAAACCAGGTTTTCAGTTCGTCAATCAGACCATAAGCTGTCACGTCGACAGTAGTAGGAGTTATGGCTACATAGCCGTTGGCCAGCGCCCAATGATCGTTCTTTTCGTTATCGGCGTCAGTATCAACAAATTCGCCTGTCAGCCAATAGTAGTGGCTATCGCCGCGATGGGCAAAATTCTCCCACTCGTTTGTCCACTGCCCCTTAGCCTGTTCGCAGATGCGCACGCCTTTCAGTTCTTTCGCATCGGGGAAGTTCACATTCAGACAGGTCAGCGCCGGCAAGCCTTTCTCCAGCACCATGCGGGCAATGTCGCGCACGTAAGGTCCTGCAGCAGTGAAATCAGCATCGGGTTCGTGACTACACAAGGAGAAACCGATAGCGGGCACTCCCTTCAGACATCCTTCAATCACAACGCCCATTGTGCCTGAGTAATGAACATTGGTAGCCGAATTATCACCATGATTGATGCCGCCTACTACCAGATCGGGCTTACGGTCGAGTACAGTCTCGAAAGCCAGTTTCACACAATCGGTCGGCGTACCCGAACATTTATAAACAGTCAGGCCGACATCCTTGCGAACAATTTGATAGTGAATAGGTTCATTTGTTGTCAGCGCACAAGCCGTGCCCGAACGGGGAGCATCGGGAGCCATCACCACAATCTCGCCCAACGGACGAAGAAACTTTATCAACTCGCTGATTCCTTTCGACATGATGCCGTCATCATTCGAAATCAATATTAAAGGTCTTTGATTTTCCATACTTATTCCTTATTAAAACAATGACGCAAAAATAATGATTTCGTATGGAAAAGTAAAATTAAAAAACGGAAGTAAATACATTTCTTATTCTACAAATAGTTTCTTTCGTTAAATCATGTAAAGTATACATTACTTTTAATCTTATAAACTTGCATAAATGTAAAGTATACATTACTTTTGTAATCATCAACCAATACATATATATTATGAAAACAAACTATTTGTTACCGCCATCCTACAAAACACCAGGAATGGTATTGAGCCTGCTCTTTGCATGTGGCTGCCTCTACGTATTGTTCAGCGAACAAAACGACCTCTTCGGAGAACTCCTGTACAAGATGGGCATCAACAATGCTTTCGACGAAATTTGTATCATAGGCCTGTCTGCCAGCCTGTTGCTAACAGCCTTTTCGCGCGAAAAAGACGAAGACGAGTGCATCGCCCACCTACGTATGCAAGCCTGGACACTTGCCATTGCCGTCAACTACCTGATACTGATAGTAGGCACACTCAGCCTCTACAGTTCGGAGTATCTCTCGTTCGTATTCATCAACATGTTTACGATACCCGTGCTTTTTCTGTTTATCTTCCAATGGAAACTTTATCGTTTCAGAAAGGACAACCATGAATAATACCTTAAAAGTGCAACGTGCCATCATAGGCATGACCCAACAGCAGCTGGCTGAAGCGGTCGGCGTAAGCCGGCAGACCATCAATGCCATCGAAACCAAAAAATACGTCCCCTCTACCGTACTGGCCTTAAAAATAGCCCGTACATTTGGCAAAACTGTTGAGGAAGTATTTCAACTTGAAGAAGGTGAATAATCTCCCCTCTTCAGTACCTATGCCCCAGATAGCCGAAGACAAAGTCTCGAATAAGCCGCGCCTTGTCCTCGGCTTTCTGTCTGCTTATGGAGATGTAAACATCCGAATTTGTCTGCAAACATGATTTTTACTATCTTCGCAACGATCTAAAAATATACAAGTCAAATGATAGCAGACATTCTACTCATCGTCTTCGGCATCATCTGCCTGCTGGTAGGCTTGGCCGGCTGTATTCTTCCAGCCTTACCAGGTCCTCCGTTGGCTTATATCGGCATGCTTCTGCTCCATTTCACCGATCGTGCCCAGTTCAGCACCATCGAGCTAGTAGTGTGGCTCGTGCTGGTCATCCTCATCCAAGTACTCGACTATTTCGTGCCCCTATTAGGTGCTAAATATAGCGGAGGCACACGTTGGGGCACACGTGGCTGTCTGGCAGGTACCCTTGTCGGCCTATTTTTCATGCCTTGGGGAATTATCCTTGGTCCGTTTTTAGGCGCATTTGCAGGCGAACTGCTGGGAGGGCGCGAAACCAAAGACGCCTTACGTTCAGGCCTTGGCTCTCTGATAGGTTTTCTGCTCGGCACTGTCCTGAAGTGCGCCCTGTGCGGATACTTCATCTGGAAGTTTACCATAGCCCTGCTCTGATTTCCTCAATCCTCCCTGCAAGCATTCAAATAAATCTTAATCTTCACCAAGCGCAAAGGCAAAACTCAAAGATTTCCAATATAATTCCGTATATTTGCCCCCTGATGGAGAAAAGTACTCGACGAAAGCGGCAGGCTTGACAAAATCATTTCAAGTACCTCCGAAGTTATTAACAAAAAGGGCGACTTATCAACCGTTTTTGCAATCTCCTCCGGATTTTTGCAGGCGCTATCAGAAATAATCACTTATTTCGCCGCCGATAAAAATATTGAGAATATGGGAAAAATTATTGCAATGGCAAACCAAAAGGGTGGAGTAGGCAAAACAACTACCACCATCAATCTGGCGGCATCGCTGGCCACCCTTGAGAAAAAAGTGCTCGTTGTAGACGCCGACCCGCAGGCCAACGCCTCTTCGGGACTTGGAGTAGACATCAAACAAGCCGAATGCACTATCTACGAGTGCATTATCGATCGTGCCAATGTGCGTGAAGCAATCCATGACACCGAGATTGAAACGCTCAAGGTTATCTCTTCTCACATCAATTTAGTAGGCGCCGAAATCGAAATGCTCAACCTGAAGAACCGCGAACGGATACTGAAGGAAGTGCTTTCACCACTAAAGAATGAATTTGATTATATTTTAATCGACTGTTCTCCTTCGCTGGGACTGATTACTGTCAATGCGCTCACCGCTGCCGACTCGGTCATCATCCCCGTGCAAGCCGAATATTTCGCGCTGGAAGGAATCAGTAAACTGCTGAACACTATTAAAATCATCAAGTCGAAACTGAATCCGGCCTTGGAAATAGAAGGTTTCTTGCTGACCATGTACGACTCACGTCTACGACAGGCCAACCAGATATACGACGAAGTTAAACGCCATTTCCAAGAACTGGTGTTCAAAACCGTCATACAGCGCAACGTCAAACTGAGCGAAGCACCCAGTTATGGCTTGCCAACTATCCTTTACGATGCCGACTCGACCGGAGCCAAAAATCACATGGCACTGGCCAAAGAGCTGATAGAAAGAGAAAAATAACAGGAAAAGAGAATTTGTAAAATATGGCACAAAAAAGAAATGCATTAGGACGCGGCCTGGACGCCTTGCTCTCCATGGACGACGTAAAGACCGAAGGCTCCTCCTCCATCAACGAGATCGAGCTGTCGAAAATCGTCGTCAATCCCAACCAGCCGCGACGCGAATTCGACCCCGTAGCCTTGCAGGAACTGGCCGACTCCATCGCCGAAATAGGTATCATCCAGCCTATCACCCTGCGTAAGCTATCCGACGACGAATATCAAATCATCGCCGGCGAACGTCGTTTTCGCGCTTCACAGATGGCAGGCCTCACCAGCATACCCGCCTACATCCGTACTGCCGACGACGAAAATGTAATGGAAATGGCTCTCATTGAGAATATCCAACGTGAGGACCTGAATTCCGTCGAAATAGCCTTAGCCTATCAGCACCTGCTCGAACAATACGGGCTGACACAAGAGCGTCTCAGCGAACGCGTCGGCAAGAAGCGTACCACCATAGCCAATTACCTGCGACTTCTGAAACTACCTGCCCCTGTACAGATAGGATTGCAAAACAAGTTGATAGACATGGGGCATGCCCGTGCACTGGTAACCTTGGGCGACCCGAAGTTACAAGTCAAGATATTCGAAGAAATACTGGAACATGGCTACTCCGTACGCAAAGTCGAAGAAATTGTAAAATCGCTCAGCGAAGGCGAAACCGTCAAAAGCGGAAGTCGTAAAATAGCCCCCAAACGAGCCAAGCTGCCTGAAGAATTCAACATGCTGAAACAGCAATTGTCCGGCTTCTTCAATACCAAAGTGCAGTTGACCTGTTCAGAGAAAGGAAAAGGGAAAATCAGCATCCCGTTCAACAACGAAGAAGAACTGGAACGCATCATCGGCATTCTTGATACTCTAAAAAATAAATGACAAGAAGAAATACTACATATCACGTGATTATTGCCCTGCTCTTTTGCACCCTGCAAATGGCGGGGATTGCCGTGTATGGGCAAAACCGTCCGCGAGCCGCTTCCAAAAGAATGCACTCACTGACAGCTGATACCACCAATTCAGTACGTCCACAGGCCATCGGATTAGCAGCAGACAGTCTGAGCATCGTACCGACAGACTCCACCCTGACCGAAGTGGCCGATACCCCCGACTCATTATCCGTAGCAGACAGCATCGCTGCCGAAAACAGAAGAAAAATGCTTGAAATGACTTCGGCTACCAGCCCGCAGGTCAAGCCCACCCCAACCGATAGTCTGCAACAAGACCTCAACCGAAAAGTTTGGGTTCCCAATCCGACCAAAGCCACATGGCTTGCCCTTGTCATCCCAGGCGGCGGACAAATATACAACCGAAAATTCTGGAAACTCCCCATCTTCTATGGAGGATTTGCCGGATGTGCTTATGCCTTGACATGGAACAGCAAGATGTACAAAGACTATTCGAATGCCTATAAAGACGCCGTCAACGAAAAATGGGATTCGAACAGCATTTTGGACTTATTGCCACCAGGGTATTTGGACCGCGTTTCGAAAACCCAATTGACAGAAACCCTCCGGAAACGAAAAGACACCTTCCGCCGATACCGTGATATGAGTATCTTTGCATTTATCGGAGTATATCTGCTATCGGTAGTCGATGCATACGTCGACGCCGAATTGTCCAACTTCGACATCAGCCCCGACCTGAGCATGCGTGTCGAACCGGCCATCATCAACAACAATCAGAGCAGCAGTTTCTCCAGCAAATCGCTTGGAGTACAATGCAGCTTCCGATTCTAAGAAAAGACAATCTTATTAAAGCACATTATAATGATAACCATGATAACAAAAAACATACGTCTGAAGCAAATCATAGCAACTTCCGCCTTGCTTCTATGCACCCTACTGCCTACCACCACCCACGCACAGAATAGCGTAGACGTGCTGATACACGAGAACGGGACCGAGCGTAAGGAAACAATTGATTTGCCTGTAAGTATGACCTATCCGCTAGACAGCCTGCTAAACGACTGGAAAGCCAAAACATACATCGACTTAGGAAAGGATTGCAGCACTTCACCAGACAATCCGCTGTTCAGCGATTCTGTATACATGGATCGTTTGGCCAAGATGCCAACCATCATGGAGATGCCTTACAATGAAATCGTACGCAAGTTCATCGACATGTACACCAGCCGCCTGCGTTCACAAGTAGCTTTTATGCTCAGTGCCTGCAATTTCTACATGCCCATTTTCGAAGAAGCACTCGATGCCTATAACTTACCGTTAGAACTGCGCTACCTGCCCATCATCGAGTCAGCCCTCAACCCTTCGGCCGTATCGCGTGCAGGTGCAGCAGGCCTATGGCAATTCATGATCAGTACAGGCAAGCTCTACGGCTTGGAGAGTAACAGCCTAGTAGACGAACGCCGTGACCCCATCAAAGCAACTTGGGCCGCCGCCCGCTACCTGAAAGACATGTACGACATCTATAAAGACTGGAATCTGGTCATAGCCGCTTATAACTGCGGTCCCGGCACTATCAACAAAGCTATCCGTCGTTCGGGAGGTCAAACCGACTACTGGGCCATCTACAACTATTTGCCTCGCGAAACACGCGGATATGTACCCGCCTTTATTGCAGCCAATTATGTGATGACTTACTACTGCAAGCACAACATCTGTCCCATGGAGACCAACATTCCTGATGCCACCGACACCGTGCAAGTAAGCCGCAATCTGCACTTCGAACAGATAGCCGATATTTGTGGCGTGCCGCTGGACGAAATAAAAAGTCTGAATCCTCAATACAAGCGTAGCATTATCCCCGGCGAAAGCAAACCTCAAACCCTGCGCCTGCCTGTTACTGCCATCAGTACATTCATTGACCGTCAGGACACCATCTACACACACCGCCAGGCAGAACTGTTCAAAAATCGCCGTACTGTATCTGTAGCCAGCACCAGCCGTTCATCAAAGAGCAGCAGTACAGCCAGTGGAGACGTGACCTACTACCGCATCAAAAACGGTGATACCTTGGGAGGTATAGCTGAGCGGTACGGAGTAAGTGTAAAACGGTTGAGAGAATGGAATGGACTCAGGAACAACAATATACGAGCTGGGAAGACTCTGAAGATATACAAATAAATCTTGTTCAAGTTTCTCAAATGAGAAACTTGAACTATTTTATCCCAATACTTTCTAACCTACAATTAAGCGACCGAAAGCACTTACCTTTAACTCGTCATTTGCAAATATTCGTGTTTTAACAACCAAAACACTTGCAAGCTTTTGAAAAATACTTATTTTTGCAAAAAAGAGAGTGAAACAAGGAGGAACACTGTATGGACGAAAATACAACCATGAAAGAAAAAGCACAGGATGAAATGATTGAACAGGCGTTTCAAGAGTTGCTGAACGACTATCTGGCAACCAAACACCGCAAACGAGTCGAAATCATCACCAAAGCTTTCAATTTTGCCAATCAAGCACACAAAGGCATTAAACGGCGTTCGGGAGAGCCATACATTATGCACCCCATAGCCGTAGCCAAAATTGTGTGTAATGAAATAGGACTTGGCTCCACGTCCATCTGTGCCGCTTTGCTGCACGATGTCGTAGAAGATACCGACTACACGGTAGAAGACATCGAAAACATATTCGGCCCCAAAATAGCCCAGATCGTAGACGGTCTGACCAAAATATCAGGCGGTATTTTCGGTGACCAGGCTTCGGCACAAGCCGAAAACTTCAAGAAGTTGCTGCTTACCATGAGCAACGACATACGCGTCATTCTCATCAAAATAGCCGACCGACTGCACAACATGCGTACACTGGGCTCCATGCTGCCCAACAAACAATACAAGATAGCAGGTGAAACCCTCTACATCTATGCTCCATTGGCCAATCGATTGGGATTGTACAAAATCAAAACCGAACTCGAAAATCTGAGCTTCAAATACGAACATCCAGAAGAATACAAGGAAATAGAAGACAAGCTTGCCGCTACAGCTGCCGAACGCGACAAGGTATTCAAGGAATTTACCACCCCTATCCGCGCACAGTTGGACAAGATGGGACTGAAATACCGCATTCTGGCACGCGTCAAGTCCATTTACTCCATTTGGAATAAGATGCAGACCAAGCATGTTCCTTTTGAGGAAATCTACGATCTGCTGGCCGTGCGTATCATCTTCACTCCCCGCAATATGGATGAAGAGTTGAACGACTGCTTCGACATCTATGTAGCTATCTCGAAGATATACAAGCCTCATCCCGACCGCTTACGCGACTGGGTAAGTCATCCCAAAGCCAACGGCTATCAGGCACTTCACGTCACCCTAATGGGCAACAACGGCCAATGGATTGAAGTACAGATACGAAGCGAACGGATGAACGATGTTGCCGAACAAGGTTTCGCCGCCCATTGGAAGTACAAAGAAGGCGGAGGTAGCGAAGACGAAGGCGAACTGGAAAAATGGTTGCGTACCATCAAGGAAATTCTCGACGACCCTCAGCCGGACGCCATCGACTTTCTCGATACCATCAAACTGAACCTTTTTGCTTCGGAGATATTCGTATTCACCCCCAAAGGAGAACTCAAAACCATGCCGCAGAACTGTACGGCACTCGACTTTGCCTTCTCCCTGCATACCGACATAGGAAGCCATTGCATCGGAGCCAAGGTGAACCACAAACTGGTACCGTTAAGCCATAAACTGCAAAGCGGTGACCAGGTAGAGATTCTGACGTCCAAAGCCCAGCGTGTACAAGCCGAATGGATGAACTTTGCTACCACTGCACGTGCACGCTCCAAGATAGCTTCTATCCTGCGTAAAGAAGCGAAAGCCAATCAAAAAGCCGGAGAAGCCATTTTGGCCGATTTCCTGAAAGCAGAAGACGTACGTATGGACGATTCTGCCATCGACAAGCTGACCCATCTGCACAATTTCCACAATCGGGAGGAACTGTTTATTGCCATCGGAAGCAAAAAGCTGATACTGGGCGATGCCGACAGAAACGTATTCAAAGCAAAACAAGGAAAGAGTTGGAAGAAACTACTCTCCTTCTCGTTTGGAGGAAGTAAAGAAGAAAAAGAGCCTAATGAGGAAAAATCTGCCGAAAAGAATACGCAGGAAAAGATCGATACCAAAAAGATTCTGAAGCTGACCGAAGAGGCCATCTCCAAAGAATACCTCATGGCCCCCTGCTGCCACCCTATACCGGGCGATGATGTGCTTGGCTATATCAACGAAAACAATCAGGTCATCATCCACAAACGGCAGTGCCCCATCGCCATCAAGCTGAAAAGCAGCTATGGAAACCGCATCATTGCTACCCAATGGGACACCCACAAAGAACTCTCTTTCCTGGTAACTATATATATAAAAGGTATAGATGCCGTAGGATTGCTGAACGAAGTGACGCAAATCATCTCGCGTCAACTGAACGTGAATATCCGCAAACTAGATATTGAAACCAACGACGGCATTTTCGAAGGAAAAATACAACTTTACGTACACGATGTAGACGACGTACGCACCATCTGTAACGACCTGAAACAAGTAAAGAACATCAAACAGGTATCGCGCATCGAGGACTAGTCATTATCCTTTTGCATATCCGTCTGCCCCTCGGTGAAAGCATCGAGGGCATCGCGCATGCCTATCAGTTCTTCACGGATAGCCTTCAGGCGCTCTACAGTTTCAAAATTGCGCAAGGTCGATTCGCGCCGGTCTTTCATTCGCTGACGGGCACCAGGCAAGGTCATACCTCTTTCTTTGACCAAATAATAAATCAGTTTCAGTGTCTCAATGTCTTCCTTGCGATACTGACGTATGCCGCGTCCTGCCTTTTTGGGGTTGAGTTGCGGAAATTCGCGTTCCCAGAAACGGAGCAACGACTCATTGACTCCAAACATCTCGGCTACTTCGCCAATGGAATAATACAGTTTCAGATTCTTATCGGTATTCAGCATGATTTGTTCCTCAATTTAGCATACAATAAAACCTGTCCAGCCATCAATCCATCATCTTTCCATGATTTTCGGCTATCTGAATCATACGGTCGTAATCTTCAGCACTAAGATCCATGAAGTAGTAGTTGACAGGATTCACCACCTGACCTTTCACGTGGACTTCGTAATGCAGATGCGGACCGGTACTTTTACCCGTATTGCCCACACCTCCAATCACTTCACCACGCACTACACGCTTGCCCAGCTTGGTACGAAACTCTTTCAGGTGAGCGTACCACGTCTGATAGCCGAAACCGTGGTCAATGACAATCGTATTGCCGTATCCCGTTTCCCAGCCCATCTTCACCACCGTACCGTCGCCCGTAGCGTATACATCCGTACCCGGATTGGCCGAGAAGTCCATGCCCGCATGGAAACGGGTAGTACCATAGATAGGGTCAATACGTGTACCATAACCCGAAGCTGTCTGTTTCAGGTTCTTATTGGATATGGGCTGAATGGCCGGAATACACTTCAGCATTTCATCGTGCTGCTTGCACATCTCCACCACATCGTCGAACGAGCGCGACTGGATGTAGAGCTGCTTGGTCAGCATGTCGAGCTTCTGCGTGGTATTGATAACGAGTTCAGAGCTGGCCATCCCCATCAGATGCTCGTAGCGGTTGGTACCGCCGTAACCAGCCTGACGAATGGCTGAAGGAATGGGGTCGGCCTGAAAGATAACACGATACAGGTTGTCATCGCGCTGCTGAATGTCCTGAAGCACGCCCATCGCCTCGTTTATCCGATGCGAAAGTACATTGTACTGTGCCTGCAAACGGCTGTTTTCCTGGCGTAACTCTTTCTCGGAAGGAGAACCCAAAATCAGTATCAGAACAATGAAGCAACCTGCTCCAAGCCCCATGCCGATAAACAGACGACGGGCATAACTCATCATCCGCTGGCGGACAGTAGGATAAATACGGTCGTACGTCTGTGTCCGAGGATTATATATGTAGTATACTTTGCGCATCTTTTGGAAATATTTTCGCTGGTCGATGGGGCAAAAGTAATAAAAACAAGCTATCTTTGCGCTGTTTTTTTGAGTTTTTAAGTTCTTTAGTCTTTTGACTTTGTTTGTTTTAGCCGACAAACGAAGCTGATGTTCCTCTGCAGAGGATTCGTCGGGCAGGTGCTACTGCCGGACAAAAGGCAGACTGAAAACTCAAAACTTATAAATCCGGATATTTAAAAACTCGAATAGAATATGTTGACAGCAAACGAAATCAGAGACTCATTCAAGAGTTTCTTTGCGAGCAAAGGACACCTGATTGTTCCTTCGGCCCCGATGGTGATAAAAGACGACCCCACGCTGATGTTTACCAACGCGGGCATGAACCAGTTCAAAGACATTATCCTGGGCAACCACCCGGCCAAAAACAAAAGAGTCGCGGACTCGCAGAAGTGCCTCCGTGTAAGCGGTAAGCATAACGACCTGGAAGAAGTGGGACACGACACGTACCACCACACCATGTTCGAGATGCTGGGCAACTGGTCGTTTGGCGACTACTTCAAAAAAGAAGCCATTTCGTGGGCTTGGGAATACTTGGTAGATGTACTGAAAATCAATCCTGAAAACCTTTATGCCACCGTCTTCGAAGGAAGTGCAGAGGAAGGACTCGAACGCGACAACGAAGCTGCCTCGTACTGGGAGCAGTTCTTGCCGAAAGACCACATCCTGAACGGAAACAAGCACGACAACTTCTGGGAGATGGGCGATACAGGCCCCTGCGGACCGTGCTCGGAAATACATATCGACTCGCGCTCGGAAGAGGAGAAAGCCAAAGTGCCCGGACGTGAGCTGGTAAATAAGGACCATCCGCAAGTTATCGAAATATGGAACCTCGTGTTCATGCAATACAACCGCAAGGCCGACGGCAGCCTCGAACCGCTTCCAGCCAAGGTGATCGACACCGGTATGGGCTTCGAGCGTCTGGTACGTACCTTGCAGGGCAAGACGTCCAACTATGACACCGACGTCTTCCAACCCATCCTGAAAGCCGTAGGCGACATGGCCGGAAAAGCATACGGCACCGATGAGAAGTCGGACATCGCCATGCGCGTCGTTGCCGACCACATCCGTACCATCGCCTTCTCTATCACCGACGGCCAGTTGCCCAGCAATGCCAAGGCAGGTTACGTCATCCGCCGTATCCTGCGCCGTGCCGTACGTTACGGTTACACGTTCCTGGGACAGAAACAAGCCTTCATGTACAAGCTCATTCCCGTGCTGATAGACAACATGGGCGAAGCCTATCCCGAACTGAAGGCACAAAAAGAACTGATTGTCAAAGTCATCAAGGAAGAGGAAGAAGCGTTCCTGCGCACGCTCGAAACCGGTATCCGTCTGCTGGACAAGACCATGGCCGACACCAAAGCAGCAGGCAAGACTGAAATCAGCGGAAAAGATGCCTTCACCCTGTATGACACGTTCGGATTCCCACTCGACCTGACCGAACTGATTCTGCGCGAAAACGGTATGACTGCCGATCTGAAGGAGTTCGATGCCGAAATGCAGCAGCAGAAGCAGCGTGCCCGTAACGCCGCCGCCGTTGAGACCGGCGACTGGATTACGCTGAAAGAAGGCACTACCGAGTTTGTAGGTTACGACTATACCGAATACGAAACAAGCATCCTGCGTTATCGCCAAATCAAACAAAAGAACCAGACTCTTTACCAGATTGTACTGGACAAGACTCCGTTCTATGCCGAAAGCGGTGGTCAGGTGGGCGATACCGGTGTGCTGGTCAACGAATTCGAGACTATCGAAATCATCGACACCAAGAAGGAGAACAACCTTCCCATCCATCTGACAAAGAAGCTGCCCGAACACCTCGACGCACCGATGATGGCTTGCGTAGATACCGACAAGCGTGCAGCCTGTGCTGCCAACCACTCGTGCACACACTTGCTGGACGAGGCTTTGCGCACCGTACTGGGCGACCACGTAGAGCAGAAGGGTTCGCTTGTGACACCCGACTCGCTGCGTTTCGACTTCTCGCACTTCCAGAAGGTGACCGACGAACAGTTGCGTCAGGTAGAGCATCTGGTCAACGCCAAGATACGCGCTAATATTCCGTTGAAAGAATACCGCAATATACCTATTGAAGAGGCCAAAGAGCTGGGTGCCATCGCCCTGTTTGGTGAAAAGTACGGCGACCACGTACGTGTCATCCAGTTTGGTTCGTCTATCGAGTTCTGTGGCGGAACGCACGTAGCCGCTACGGGTAACATCGGTATGGTGAAGATTCTGTCCGAAAGTTCCGTTGCTGCCGGCGTACGACGCATCGAGGCTGTAACCGGAGCCAAGGTAGAAGAAATGATTGACAGCTTCCAGGACACTATGCGCGACCTGAAGTCATTGTTCAACAATGCTCCCGACCTGGCTGGTGCCATCCGCAAGTACATCGAAGAGAATGCCGGACTGAAGAAGCAGATCGAAGAGTACATGAAGGAGAAGGAAGCCCAGCTGAAGGAACGTCTGCTGCAAAGCATGAAGGAAGTGAACGGCGTGAAAGTCATCAAGTTCTGTGCTACCATGACTCCGCCCGAAACGGTGAAGAACATCGCCTTCCAGCTGCGCGGCGAAGTAACAGAAAACTTGTTCTTCGTAGCCGGAACCGTCTTCGAAGGCAGACCTACACTGACCGTCATGCTGAGCGACAATCTGGTTGCCGGCGGACTGAAAGCCGGTGCACTGGTGAAAGAGGCTGCCAAACTGATGCTGGGCGGTGGCGGCGGACAGCCCCACTTCGCAACTGCCGGCGGTAAGAACCCCGATGGCGTAAGTGCCGCTATAGACAAAGTGCTGGAACTGGCTGGCATCTGATTAGAAGCATTCTGAAAAAATATTCCCGAAACAGGAAGTCGGCTATACAGGGCCGTACTTCCTGTTTTTTTGTATCTATTGATTCAAGAACATCATGTATACCTGGCACACCGAGAACAGACAAGCAAGTCAGAAAAGCATTTAACAAAGTGTATAGCTAAGCTGGAACAGTTTCCGACAACCGTCTATCGTGGCAGTCTACAAAGCTCAAAAGCGTCCAATTATATCGAGAGAAAAATGACAGATGCAGGCGTCGTAACGACTGCAAGCAGGCTGCACTGTCGCTGCAAACTGGTTGCAGTGTTACTGCAAGCTGGTTGCAGACGTACTGCAAGCCCGTTGCAGCGGCACTGCAAAGGCGTTTGCAGTAACGCTGCAACAAGTATGCAGTACTTTGCAGTCAGGTTATGGCCGAAAGGAAGACTTGTGATTCCCTCGGCCAACCCTACTTATTCCACTTGTTCTTCGGGATAGTTTACCAGATAAAGCGTGCCTGTGGCACGGGTAAAGGCAGTGTATAGCCAGCGGAAATAATCGGGCGTCAGATACTCGTCCGACAGGTAACCCTGATCCAGAAATACGTTTTTCCACTGTCCACCCTGCGCCTTGTGGCAGGTGACGGCGTAGGCATACTTCACCTGCAAGGCATTGTAGTAAGGATCGGCCTTCATCTTCTTCATGCGGTCGCGCTTCAGCGGGATGTCGGCATAGTCTTCGAGCACGGTGTAGAACAGGCGGTCGTTGTCGGCCTTCGGCAGAGCCGGAGCATCGCTGTGCAAGGTGTCGAGCAGCAGGTTCACTTCGAGCTCGAAATCGTCGTAATCGGGAAAGGCCAGCGTAACGTCGGCAAAACGGAATCCGTACATCTCGCGTGTACGACGTACACGCCGCACTACGGCCGTCTCGCCGTTGGCAATGAAATCCATCGTCTTGTTCTTTTCCGTCCAATAATAGTTGTTCTTGGCCACCATCAGCCAGTCGCCCGACTCCAGTTCCTCCTCACGCCACAGAATCTGTGCCCGTATGCCCTTATTATAAAGGTTGGTACGCTTGTTGCTGCGGCACACGACGATGGTCTCGTCCATTCCGTCTCGACCGTAGCAAGTCTCCAGTGCTTCTATCAGTTCGCTTCCGGGCAGCACCCGGATGTCGGGAAAACCACTCACACGGATTTTGGGCAGACTGAAGCAATCGTCCTCTGCAATCAGCTGACGCAGGCGGGTAGCATTCCACAAGATGCCCGACTGCTGCTCCTGCCTGACCACCTGCGTCAGGTCCGTCTCCATCACCTCCAGCCCGTACCCCCGCAACGCATCGGCACAGAGCGCCGGACTCTGCTCCTCGCCCACCGGCGGAAGCTGTGCCGTGTCGCCCAACAGCAGCAGGCGGCATCCCATGCCCGAATAGACAAACTGTACCAAGTCGTCGAGCAAACGGCCCGTACCGAAAGCCGACCCCGACAGTCCGTCGTTTGCTATCATCGAAGCTTCGTCCACTATATATAAAGTATGCGTCGTCAGGTTGTCGTTCAGCGCAAAATTGCTCATCTCGTTCGAAAAGGCCTGCTGCCTGTATATCTTCTTATGAATGGTAAAGGCCGCGTGACCGGCATAGCCGGCAAAGACTTTAGCCGCCCGCCCGGTCGGAGCCATCAGCACCGACTTCTGCTGCAGCTTGTCGAGGGTACGCACCAGTGCTCCCACCAGCGAAGTCTTTCCGGTTCCCGCGTATCCCCGCAACAGGAAAACCACATCGGACGAGGCCGAACAAAGGAATTCCGACAAATATTTTATTGCATTTTCCTGCTCCGAAGTTGGTTGATAAGGAAAATTTTCCTTAATTTGCCTTTCTAAATAGTTATTTATCATTTTTGTAACAGAAAAAAGTAAGAGGAACAGTCATTTTTAAATTTATTTCTTTTATTTTTGCGGTGCGAATATAACAACTAAAAAACATATTTATCATGAAAACAGTATTTAATATCGTTTTAGGCTTGTGCATTATAGCGTTGGTTTACATCTGCTACGCCAGCATCATGGGGCCTATCGATTTTGAGAATGCCAAGAAACAGAGAGATGCAGCGGTCATTGCCCGTCTGATTGACATCCGCAAGGCTCAAAGTGAGTATCGTAACTTGAACAACCAGCAGTACACGGCCAGCTTCGATACGCTGATTGACTTCGTCAAGAACCAGAAGCTCCCCTTCATCTACAAGCAAGGCGAGTTGACCGACAAGCAGTTGGAAGACGGTTTGACTGAAAAGAAAGCCATCAACATCATCGAAAAAGCAAAGAAAAGCGGTAACTATGCTGAAGTAAAGAAATGGGGTTTGAAAAACTTCAAGCGTGATACTTTGTGGGTAGCCGTATTGGATACTATCTTCCCGAAAGGCTTCAATGCCGATTCTCTGAGATACATTCCTTACGGAAACGGTGCACAGTTCGAAATGGCAATCAAGAACGATACAGCCAAGTCTGGTGCTCCTTTCTGCCTGCTCGAAGTTAAGGCTCCGTACGACATTTATCTGAACGGTTTGGACAAGCAAGAAATTGCTAACCTGAAAGACGTACAGACTAAGCTGAACAAGTACTGCGGTCTGATGATCGGTAGCTTGGAAACAGCTAACAACAATGCCGGTAACTGGGAATAATACGTTGAGTTTAAATGATAGAAAACACTGATTTCAACAAATCGGAACAGTATACATTATCCATCCGTCTTAGTACGGATGGATTTTCTTTTTCTGTATTCAACCCTCTGGGAGAAGGGGAATACTCCTTCTACGACCGGCAGGTAGACGAGTCGCTCTCGCTGACCGCCAACCTGAAACAAACCTTCCGCGAGGTAGAATGGCTGAACCGCCCCTACAGGCGAGTCAATGCACTGATAGCCAACAAACGTTTCACCTTCGTGCCACTCGAATTCTTCGAAGACGAACAGGCCGAAACCGTATTCTACCACAATCTGACGAAAAAAGACAACGAGCTGGTGCAATACGACATCCTGCACAACAATAACATCGTCGTGCTGTACGGTGTCGACAAAACCAGTTTCACCTTCCTGCGCGAACAGTATGCCGACATCAAGTTTCACGCACAGTCCAGCCCGCTTATCGAGTACTATGCCGCCAAGAGTCGGTTGGGCAACAACCGGAAGATGTACGTTTACCTGCAAACCGGCAGCTTGAACGTATATGCATACGAACGCGGACGCCTGCTACTGACCAACTCTTTCGACTGCAAAGTCAATGCCGACCGTATCTATTACCTTCTTTACATCTGGAAAGAACTTGGTCTGGACCAGGAACGCGACGAGTTGCACCTGAGCGGTAACCTGAACGAAAAGAAAGACCTACTGGCCGAACTGCGAAAATTCATCAGCCGGGTATTCGTCATGAATCCGGCCAACAACTTAGACCTGCAAACCATCAACTTATGCGAGTAATCAGCGGAATATATAAAAGAAGACGCTTCGACGTGCCACGCACGTTCAAGGCACGTCCTACTACAGACTTTGCCAAAGAAAACCTGTTTAACGTCCTGTCCAACTACATTGACTTTGAAGAAGGTAGCATACGTGCCCTCGACCTCTTTGCAGGCACAGGAAGCATCAGTATCGAACTGCTGTCCAGAGGATGCGACCAGGTAGTCAGCGTCGAGAAAGACCGCGACCACTACGCTTTCATCTGCAAAATCATGCAAGAAGTCAAGACCGACCGCTGTTTCCCCGTTCGTGGCGACGTATTCAAGTACATTCAGGGAAGCCGTGAACAGTTCGACTTCATCTTTGCCGACCCTCCCTACGAACTGTCCGGCCTGGAGACTCTCCCCGATCTCATCTTCGAAAACAACCTGCTGAAAGAAGACTGCCTGTTCGTGCTTGAACACGGCAAGAAAAACAACTTCGAAACACATCCACACTTTGTGGAAAGAAGAGTATACGGCAGCGTCAACTTCAGCTTCTTCCGTTAAGCGTTTCCGGTCATAGCACCGGCGAGAAGAGACGGACTACACTTTCGGCTGCCTTCCGGTGCCACGGACGCTTTACCCAGTTCTTCAGGAATACCTGTACACAGTCGCGCTGGTCTTGCAGAAAAATCTCACGCATCTGCAACGCCGTCTCTACGTCGTAGACAAATGCATTTACCTCGAAATTGTGCTCAAAGCTGCGGAAATCGATATTAGTAGACCCTACCGTCGACAGTTCATCATCCGAAACCATCAGCTTGGAGTGAAGAAAACCTTTCTTGTAGAAATAGACTTTCACACCCGCCTGCAACACATCAGCCAGATAAGAGCACGAAGCCAGATGCGTCAGGCGACTGTCGGCACGCATCGGAATCATCAACCGTACATCTACCCCGGCAAGGGCAGCCGTACGCATAGCCACCAATACCGACTCGGTAGGCAGGAAATAAGGCGTCTGCATGTAGAAATACTTACGTGCTCCCATCAAAGCCATGCAAAGCCCCTGCATGATTTCCCGCCAAGGGCCCACAGGTTCACTCGTCACAATCTGTGCTAAAGCCGATCCCACACAATCTATCTTAGGGAAATAACGCGCCGAAGTTATCAGTGTACGGTCTACAAAGTACCAGTCGAGCAGGAAAGCCGTCTGTAAACCGTGTACAGCCTTCCCCTCCAGCAACAGGTGTGTATCGCGCCAAATGCCCCACGCAACACCGCGCATATAGCGCTCGGCCAGATTCATGCCACCTACAAAACCTACGCGCCCGTCGATGACAACAATCTTGCGGTGATTACGATAGTTCACCTTGCTGGTGAACAATGGGAAACGGACTTTCAGGAAACTACGTACCTCAATGCCCGCCTCACGCATCTGATCGAAAAAACTGTTGGGAACATGCCAACAGCCTACGTCGTCGTAAAGCACCCTTACTTCGACGCCCGAACGCGCCTTGTCTATCAACACATCACGCACCAGCCGGCCGATGACATCATCCTCAAAGATATAGAATTCCATGTGAATATGTTGCGTAGCCTTCTGCAACTCGCGCAATAAAGCCTGCAGCATAGAAAGCCCCTCGGTGTACACCAACACCCGATTGCCGTCGAAAGGAAACGCCTGATTGGCATTACGAAACAGCGAAATCAGCCTGCTGTAGTGCAACGGAAGACGACATGAACCTTGCGCCATGTATTCAGCCATCGATTTCTTCATCAGGCGACTATACAGTTTCTTCCCGATAATACGTTCACGCCGCTGGCTGCGTCCGAAAAAGAAATAGAATACCAGGCCCACCACGGGCAAAAACATCAGAATCAGTATCCACGCAATAGTCTTTACCGGATTACGATTGTCGAGCACTATAACGATAATCGTACCGATAATTGCGCCAAAATAAACAATGTCGAATGCTACCGTGGCTATCTGTCCTGCTATAAGGTTCCAGTCAATCATGCAAACAAATATAAAGCTTTTTTCAGAATACTCTTCTTCTTCCAGCAGAAAATGTATTGAAAAAGGACAGCTTCTGCATATTACCGGCAACCATATTACATAAAAGACACAAGCCCGAGGCGGAAAGCATTCCGCCTCAGGCTTGCATAATAAAACTTATACCTGTTATATTCTAAAAACATTAGAAACGGGGGCGACCACCACCAAATCCACCAGGACCGTGACCAGGACCAGGGCCAAATCCCATACCGGGACCTCTATCACGACGGGCATTCTTACCTCCGAAGATATTCAGACGATAAATGAAGTGAAGCATGCAATAGCTGTTGACACCATTATAGGTATATACCGAACGTCCACTCGCTGTCAGCGAACGGCTGATATTGCTCTGCTGCTTCAAGATGTCGTACATTTCGAAACTGATAGTAGCGGCACCTTTCAGGAAAGTCTGCGAAAGCTGGGCATTCCAGATAAGCTCGTCACGGTTCATGCTACTGTCAAGATAGCCACGACGGCTTTGGTTAGCTATGTTGGTAGAAAGGGTCATATTCCAAGGTGCTGTCATGGTCGTAGTAGCACCATACGAGAAGTTGTAAGGCTTCTGATTGTTAGTAGGAGTCAACTTGTCCTTTTCGATTGAATAAGCAAAAGAGCCGTTCAAGCCGAATTCAAACCAGTCGTTACGATAAGTACCGGTCAGACGCTCTTGCAAACTCAAGTTAGTAGTTGTATTTTTCTGAGAAACTTCACCTACCGAAAGATAACCTACATTATTATTATAAGACACATTACTAAACGAACCGATATTGAACTTCTTATTCTTCAACGCCGAATTGATACCGAACATACCCATTGCACTCCAGTTGCCATTAATATTTTCAGGCTTGGTTACCCAACCACCGGTCTGTTCATTGTAAGTTCTCATACTGCTGATACTGTTTTGCGTCATCTGAAAGTTTGCATTAGTGAAAATACTTTGCTGACGTTCAGGATCATAAGCATTATAAAATAAACGAAAGTTGTGATTAAATGAAGGCTTCAAACCCGGATTACCTTTAGTAATATTCAACGGATTAGAATCATCGGTTATATCCAACAGATTTTCCATGCTAGGCTGCGAACTGCGTCCACGGTAAGTGATACGCAACTGGCTTACCTTCGAGAAGCGATAACGGAAGTCGACGCTCGGAGCTACATTGAACACACTACGCGTCGTATCGGTCACATACGAACCTTTTTCATAGGACAACGAAGTGTTTTGTGGCTCAAAATCGGCACCAACACTCAGACGATACTTTTCACGATTGAAGAGCAAACTGGGACTGAATCGATGAGTATAAGTTTCATATTCAGCATACTTACTTTGCTCAGCATCATAACCATCTTCATAATCATTGGGCAACATATCGCCCATGTTCCAATCGTTACCCAAATTGAAAGTCTTCTTATCACTCTTACTGTTGCTGTAGCTGAAACGATAGCGGAACTGCAGGAAAGTAGCCTTCCAAAGCGGCTCGCTGTAAGTCAGTTCCAAGCTGTAGTTATATCCATCGGTAGGAGTAGTCATGTAGCGACGGATGATATCTTCGGGCTTGACAGTGCCGTCTTCTCCGGCCTGGAAGTAACGGGTATTCGAAGCACTGTACTGATCGCTTTCCGAATCGCTGTAACCGGCTGTTCCGCGGAAAGTAATATTACGTCCGTTCGAACTGAGCCGACGGTTAATTTGCAAGGTGGCATTGGCCGACAGAGAGTTGCCGTCGCTACTGGAAAGATTGTTCGATGTATTGACGCGAATGTCTTGCAACGGATCATTTGTTTCGCCATCGAAAGTTTCGCTCGACAAGTCGAGTTTTGACAGTTGAGTGATGTCCAAATAATCGTTCGGATTAGCGATCACCGCATAAGGATCGCTATTGAAGGTTCCGGACATGGAATTCGAAGCACTCCAAGTCTTGCTATAACTGAAGTTGGGACGGAAAATGATGTTGGTCAGCGTATCAGGCTTCCACTCCAGACGGAAATCTGCATTAACATCCTGATTGCTACTCTTATTGAGCGAACGTGAATTGTTGAATGACGAACTTGCCCCACTTGAAAGGAAGTTCTCGGTATATCCGTCGCTGTAAGCGGCATTACCCTTATAGTTGTAACGTACGCTACCTCCCAATTCCAATTTCTCTGTTTCAGTAGCGAAAGTCAGACCGATATTTTTAGAAGCTGTTAAACCGTTGTTCCTACGCCAGCGGGGACCGCCTCCACCACCCGAGAAACCCTGATCGTTCACGTTATTGGCGCCGGCAATGAAGGTCACCTGCGTATTATCGTTAAAGTAGTTCATCATGGCACGTCCCATATAACGGTCTTCCGTACCACCCGACAGGTCTACGTTTCCAAAAATACCTTTGTTCATACCCTTCTTCACTGTAAGGTCGAGCACAGTTTCTTCTTCACCGTCATCAATACCGGTTACCCGCGCCAAGTCGGACTGCTTATCGTATGTCTTCAACTTCTCGATCATGTCTACCGGAAGGTTCTTCAAACCAGTTTTCACGTCACCGCCAAAGAACTCTTTTCCGTTCACCATAATCTTCTTCACATCTTTTCCGTTGATTTTCACATTTCCATCTTCGTCAATCTCAGCACCTGGCAACTTTTTGACCAATTCTTCAAGCATGGCTCCTTCGGGTGTACGATAGGCCGACGAGTTGAATGCAACGGTATCCTCGACTACCTGCACTTGGGGAGCTTCGGCCACGACTACAGCTTCGGCCAACATCACGGCATCCGACTCTAGCGTTACTGTACCGATGTTCTTCTCGGGAACGGCGGCTGTAAGAATCATGGGAATGAACTTACTCTTATAGCCGATGTAAGAGATACGCAGGGTGTACTTGCCCGGTTTCACCTTGGGCAGCTTAAAGTATCCCTGATTGGAACTTGCGACACCAGCCGCCTGCGCACTGTCGGGCAGAGAAAGTAACTGCACAGTAGCCTGCATAGCCGGTTGCTTGGTATCGTCTTCCATCACACGGCCCGACACGGTAATGCTTCTTGTTTGCGAAAATGCGGTTACAGCTGTTGTCAGCAACAGCACCGCACCAATGATAATTCTTTTCATGTGTCTATTCTTCTTCTAAATGTAAACAATGTCTTTTTTTACACTGCTTCATTTGACAGAATAATAGGCAAAAGGTTTAATACGTGACACGCTGATTTTCGATTTTATCGACTATTCCGCTTAAATAATCTATCAACTGCCGCTTTTTTTATACCAAATTCCAGGCAAAGCACATTCAGTATCAAAAAGATCAGAAAAGAGGAAGTATCGACCGAAGCGATATCGCCTTTGGCCACACGGTAGAGCATACCGCCAAAGATGAAGAGCACAGTCAGAAACATGGCATTGCGTGTAGCCTGGTTGCGCACACGAACAGTTTCTTCTGTTTCGTTCTTTGTCAGGGCGAAGATGATCATCAGACAGCCCATCATCATCAGCAGTTTGGCACACTCCTTGTAAAAGAGCAGGTTAGCATCGGTCACGCGCCCCATCATCAGCATCAGAAAAGGCAGAAACAAGGCAAGGGCAATCACAAAGTAGCCCAACGGGCGACAGAACACGGGCAGCAAAGCTTTCATAGCGTATTTTTGTTTTTAAGTAAGTATAATAGAGTTTTCCGTGGACAAACTTACGCATTTTCTTCGTATTCCGCTCAAAAAATGTCGGGGAAAACCGCTTTTCCCTCTGCAAACCGATGCTTTGTCCACTCAAAAAAGTATCTTTGCCACCTGATATTAGCAATCAACCATTACAAATCAACGTATGAACAAACAAGAAGTTATCCTCTGCGAAGAACTGAACGGCGCACTGACTGGCGCCATCGCAAAATGTCCGCACGACCGACTTTTCATCCTGACCGATGAACATACCCACCGCTTGTGCCTGCCGCTGCTGGCCGACATTAAAGCCCTGAAGGAAGCCACCGAAATCACAATTGGCGCCGAAGACGTGCACAAAACACTGGAAACGCTGGCCTCGGTGTGGCAAGCCCTGAGCCAACAAGGTGCTACCCGCCACTCGCTCCTCATCAATCTGGGCGGAGGCATGGTAACCGACCTCGGCGGTTTTGCTGCTGCCACTTTCAAGCGCGGCATCGCCTACATCAACATTCCTACCACACTGCTGGCGATGGTCGATGCCTCGGTAGGCGGAAAAACAGGGATCAACTTCAACGGACTAAAGAACGAAATCGGAGCCTTCGCACCCGCAGCCAGTGTGCTGCTCGAAACAGAGTTTCTGCGAAGCCTCGACGCCCACAACTTCTTCTCCGGCTATGCCGAAATGCTGAAGCACGGCCTCATCAGTACCCCGCAACATCTTGACGAATTGTTGGCTTTCGACACCGAATGCCCCGACTACCGCCTGCTGAAGGAAATGGTAGGCCGCTCCGTGCAGGTCAAAGAAGACATCGTAGCCCAAGACCCGCAGGAGCATGGCATCCGCAAAGCCCTCAACCTGGGCCACACCATCGGACACGCTTTCGAAAGCCTGGCCCTGGCCGAGAACCGCCCCGTGCTGCACGGTTACGCCGTGGCGTGGGGACTGGTGTGCGAACTTTACCTGTCCCACCTCAAGACCGGCTTCCCCAAGGAACGCATGCGCCAGGTAGTTCAGTTTGTCCGCCAGAACTACGGTGCCTTCTCCTTCACCTGCAAGCAGTACGACCGCCTCTACGAGCTGATGCTGCACGACAAGAAGAACACCGCAGGCATCATCAACTTCACCCTGCTGAAAGACGTGGGCGACATCTGCCTGAACCAGACTGCCGACAAGGACACCATCTTCGAAACCCTCGACTTCTATCGGGAGTGCATGGGGCTCTGACCCCTGCCATACCCTCTCAGAAGCATGCCTGCACGGCTCGTGAGAGACACTTGCACGGCTCACGAGAAACACTTGCACGGCTCGCGAGAAACACTTGCACGGCTCGCGAGAGACACTTGTACGGCTCGCGAGCCGTACTTGTATGGTTCAGAAGGCCCGCAAACAGTCTTTTCCATCCCCTCTTCTGCCCGCAGTATCCCCGACACGTAAACCAATAAAAAAGTGTTTTCGTAACTCGCTATCAATAAACGAAATAGAAAATAATTCAATAAAAAAATGCCGAAACGCTTGCCAATTCAAAATAAAGCGCTACCTTTGCATCCGCAATTCGGGGTGTAGCTCAGCCCGGTTAGAGTACGCGTCTGGGGGGCGTGTGGTCGCTGGTTCGAATCCAGTCACCCCGACTGGTAAAAAAGCATTGATAATCTGATGATTGTCGATGCTTTTTTGTTTTTAGGCATATTGCTGTAGGCGGCGGTTAATGGGGACCAGCGGATATTCCGGACCAGCGGTTTAATCGAGGAAATTAAACCAGCTGGAATGCTAATACTGATTATCACGATCTTTATCTATATACAATCTTAGTCGTATTTATTTAAAAAGGACGAAGTTTGGAATTTCTGTTATTATCATGCTATTTTCAGAAATAAAGAACTTTGTCCCGTTCCTTAATATACAGTAACTTTCAAAATTTCCATGTAAGAAAAACCACCAATAATGTATATATAAATCTGCCGGAGTATAGTTCCAAACAAAACAGATTTAGGTAACATAATTAGTACTGCATTGGCGCAAGCGTAAGAAAATAATCTCTTTTAAAAGGCATAATATGGCTTGTAGTTATGGTATGTGCAATTTCGCCTACTACAGATATGTTTTGAAACATTTAAAGATGCATTTATCATCGTTTTATATACCACTATTCAAAACCTTTCGTTAGCTTTGCAGCAAATTCAGCAACCTAAAGAGTTAGAGGCTGAAAAAGACATATTATTAACGAAAGGTGTTATTGAAATTATCTTCTACATTCAAACTTCGCAACTTTGATACTTGGAATGAAGATGATGGCAATAGCACCGCACCATTTGATACATACCCACTTCATATCCCTATATGAGGTTTAGATATTATCAATTTGGTGTGGGCTATTGTTTTATCCATTCCAAAGGTAATGCGAAGACCTGAATGTAGGATAAGGCAAATATAGTTCCCACACCATATTTTTTATTGGCTCCTTTTTGGGAACAAAGGGCGCAAAAAAACTGAAATATGCAATATAATGGGCTTAAAAGTGACTTTAATAGCTTATCTAAGTTTGTCTTTATCTACGAAACAAGGATTAAAAGGATGAACAGAGAAAATGAATTTATCCAATTTAGTTCTAATGCTTTTTATTTGTTTAAGCATAAATTGCGAACAAATATAAAGTTTGCTACGATAAGTGAAATTAAAAATATACCAGAACAGACTAAACAAACTTTGTTTTTCACTAAGAAAAGAAATCTGATAATAGATTTTTGTCGTCATTTAAGAAACTCTTTTTCACATGGACTTCTCAAAAAAGAGAATAATAACATGATTATCTCAGACGTTTATAGGAAAAAATACACTTCTAAAGGCTTTCTTGAATATGAAGCCACTATGCAATTTGTAATAGAGATCATCAAAGATTTTGAGAATATCAGACATTAAATTATAAACAAATTATGAAAAAAGGATTATTACTTACAGTCTTCTTAATTATAAGTTTAGCTGTTTTTTCACAAAACCGACCTTCTTTATCACTTACTGAAAAAGAAGAGTTGGAAGGGTATGAATTTATTGAAAATATAGATTATTTGTTAGTTCATGAATCAAACAAAATGATATGTACTGGTTTTAACTGGAAAGTTTATTTATATGGAAAGCCATTTGGAAACACTTATATTTTTAAAATATGTGTAAGGGGAGAAGAATCTAATAAGAATAAGTCCATTTATACATTGACAAAAAATGGTGATAAATATGTTCGGTGGGGAGAATTTGACCGTAACTATAATATAGTATATACTGATGTTGACGTTTCAAGCTACAAATATAAGACCAAAGTTTTGTCTTCTAATGATTATGGATATATAATGTACCTAAATTTACCTTTCTGACTTGTTAACAATATATGATTATTATCACATATAATTGATAATTTTTACATTATTCAAGTGCTTTTTTTCGAGAAAACACTTTATAAACTTAAATATTGTCAGCTTTATGTAAGGTAGTATCAATAGATATATGGACTAAGTTTTAAAGTTGTAAAGCCAACCAAAGCATAAAGAAATTACAGAAAAATCTGATAATCAATGATTATCATGCAATAAATATCAAAGTCTGGGGGGCGTGTGGTCGCTGGTTCGAATCCAGTCACCCCGACTAGTAAAAAGCATTGATAATCTAATGATTGTCGATGCTTTTTTGTTTTTAGGCATATTGCTGTAGGCGGCGGTTTAATCGAGGAAAGGGAGATCTGATAAAATGGTGTTCTTTCTTTATATCTAATAATTAACTATTTATATTTGTAAGTACGCAAATAAGTACATATATCTTTGCGTACTTGCAAAGGAACATTTATGAAGACAGCCAATTTCACAGATTTAAGAGCCAACCTGAAAAGCTACATTGATGCAGTCATTGATGATTATGATACCGTAGTTATCAATCGCGGGAATGGTAAAGGGGTAGTGATGATTTCTTTGGATGAATATAATTCTCTAAAAGAAACAGAATACCTTATGTCGTCGCCCGATACAATGGAAGCAATACATAAAGGTGAAGAGGATATTAAAAACGGTAATTCTATATCCCAGAATGAAGGTGAAAGCATAGAAGATTTCTTAAAACGGGCAGCATGTACAGAATAACATTGTCAGAACAGGCACGGAAAGAATATCTATACTTCACGCAAAGTAGTAACAAGGCCATCTTGAATAAAATTCAAACCCTATTGGAAGATATAGCCGAACACCCTTATCCGGGATAGGAAAACCAGAACCACTTAAATATGAACTGGCCGGGAAATGTCAAGAAGAATCAATGCCGAGCATAGAATTGTTTACTCTGTACATGATGATATAATAGAGGTTTACATATTCTCCATGAGATATCATTACACAAAGAAATAGAAACAAGACATATTCCAATTAAAGAAAGAGGGTGTCAAAACCAAGTGATGGTATCTGACTCCCCTCCTTCAGGAAGGAGGGGTGCCCAACGGGCGGGGTGGTAGGTTTTACGACAAGCCGTATATTAATACTTTATGTTTTCACCTACCACCTCCCCCTTCGGGTACTCCTCCTTCCTGAAGGAGGAGAGTTTCAGATACTTTTATTTTGGCACACCCTCTCAAGATTTTATACTGAGCCCAAAAACTTTCTTAATAGATTCCCGTTTGTTCTCTAACTATGAGAAGAGCATTCTCATAACTGTGAGAAGAATTTTCTCATGCCTATGAGAATGGCTTTCTCACAACTATGAGAAACAGAGAAGACAAAAGGGAAAATATTGCTAACATAGCTGCTACGGGAAAATCACTCTTTAACTTCTCAATAGCCGAAGCGCGACGTATCCACATCCTTGTGTTCCTTCGCCTTGTAGCCACCGAATTTATAGGTAAACGAAAGGGATAGGAAGCGACTGTCCGCGTGCTGGTTTATCTCGAACCGTTGCCCTCTGTCATTCACACGGGCATTGGGTGTCGCACTGTTGAACAGGTCGTTACCCGTCAGGCGGAGTTCGGCTTTCTGGTCGGCAGAGGTCCATTTCAGTCCGGCATCGACTTTCCAGACAGAAGACAAATCGTAATTCCCCTGAACGGAAGGACTGACATACAGGCCGTTTAACTCCAGACTGATGACCGGCTTTGAGGATAGCCGGAAGGTATTGTTCAGCATCACGATTCCTCGCCAAACGCGGTTATCGAAACCGATGGCATGATAATCCTTGCAGGCATCCCTGAGGTAGGAGCCGTCCAGCGTGAGGCGGGAGTTCCAAACGTTGCCGACCATGAACGGAACAATCACCGAAAGACCGAAGCTCTGCTCGTAATCGTAATTCACCGTCTGATAAATCATCGTCAGTTCGTCGGGGCTTTGGTAGGCCAACTGGGCAAACAAGTCTTTTACATGGGTATAATACAGGCTGAAGATGTATTTGCTTTTCAGGATGTAGGTCAGATCGACAGTATAGTCCGTCGAAGGGCGCAGGCCGGGATTTCCTACGACCTTAGCATAACCGTTGAGGTAACTCGTGGCGTCCTGCATACTCCAATAGTCGGGATAGGCCTTATCTGAAGAGAAAGAAAGCTGGAAGATGTGGGAACTTGACGGGATATAGTTCAACTGCATGGAGGGATAAACAGCCCACTGCTTGTAATCGGCCAGGCGGTAATATTCCCCGGCAGCGGACAGAGAGAGCGACAGACGCTCGCCAAAGGCTTTCTCCAGTCCGGCATAGAAGTTGTAGGTCCGTTCGTCCAGCTTCGTCTCAGAATTCAGAGATGACATGTCCCCTCCTTCCTGAGCGTGATAGAACTGGGAACTTTCGTCGTTGGCAAAAGAAAAGTTGATGCCGTAGTTCAAACTCCAATCCTGGGGCAGGACGTGCGTCTGGCCTGCATAGACATTCCATCGGTTGATGCGCTGACGGCTGTCAGCCGAAAAGTTCTGTTCGTCCTCACCTATCCGATTGCTGAACTCCTGCACACTTGGATAGGAATAACAAGTGTAATCCACGCCAATGTTCATTCCCCAACGTGCCGTATAGTCGAGGTTAAAGTTGTGCATCTGCTCGTCTCCTTTCCGGACGTTGGACGATTCCGACAAGGTGCCCTCCGAGTTTTCAACCGTCCACAGACTGGGAGTAATGGCTGCCGTATAAGCCATATTCAAATGATCGTTCTCGGTTATCCGGTACTCCAAGGAGGTGCGGACGTTGTGAGTCAGCTTTCTTCTCAACCCGGTGTTGTATTGCTCCACATCGTGCACCACGCTGTCCAGCGTATGGTGGGAGATAAAATCGTACCCCGTCCGCCGTTTGGTATAGTCAGCAGCATAAAGTACATCCGCCGTCACCTTTCGCCCTCCGAAGGAAAAGTTCATGCGCCCGTTGCCCTGCGTATAGCGAGCTTGTGTAAAGTCGGCTCCGACTTCCCCGCGCAGGAAAGTGTCTTCGGACTTCCGGTCCTTCAGCACCAGATTGATAACCGCCCCTCGCACCCGGTATTTGGCTGGCGCGCTGTACATCACCTCTGCCTTCTCCACATTGCTGACAGGTGTACTCTTCAGCAGACTTACCAGTTGCTCGCTTGACATGGACGAGGGGCGCCCGTTCAGTATCACCGTCACGCTTCCTGCTCCAATCAGGCTCAGGCTTCCGCCCTGCTCCAATACGCCCGGCAGGCGAGTCAAGGCTTCGTAGGCATTGTTAGCCGTCGTCTTTTCGGCCAAGGCTTCCACATCGTAGGTCAAGGCACCGTTCTCGGCTTTCACCAAAGGACGTTGGGCACTGACCACCACTTCATTCAAGGCATAGGCATCCTGTTCGTCCATGGTCACCACACCAATATCACCAGCCACGTTATAGTCTTTCACTACACTCTTATAAAGTAGGTGTTGGAAAATCAAGCGGTATTGCTTCATTTCCCGATGAAAGACGAAACGGCCCAACGAATCGGTAGTTACGCCATCAACAAATACAGAGTCCGGTGTCTGCATCACTACCGTTGCACCCTCAATCGGACATTGGTCCTTATCCGCCACACTTCCTCTTATCTCTTGCGCAGCCAAGCGAGTGGCTGCCACGATCAAACTTACCGTCAGAATAACAATCTGTTTCATAAAGCATCAATTTATTTTGTTTTCATGCCGCAAAATAACGGCCTTTACGGCAGAAAGCTGGTTATGGCCTCGTTATGCTTTCCTTATATTATTGTTAGGAAACACCCGATTGTTAAGAGATTGTTATATCTTTGCCGACAAATCAAGACACTTATGCCCGGCAAATACATCAAAATACTCACCTTTCTGAGCCTGATTGTCATTGTAGCCATCCAAGGCTCGTGGCTGGTCCACACTTACCGGATGATAGAAGCAGAACTGTTGCAGGTCAGCAACCGTCTGTTCCCGCAGGCTGTTGTAGACGAGGCCAAAACACGTCTTGACCGGCTAAGCGATACCCAAGATGAAGATATCACCCTCAGTTTTTCTACTAATTTCGACTATGAAAGAGAAATCGACCAGACGCTGTTCGAATATCTGGCGGTACTCACCAACCATTATGCCGACTCCATTTACCACTCATCCATCTCCTTGCCACTGGCCGACTCCATCTTTACAGCCCGTCTGGCGCAAGAAGGGTATCAGGCCCAGGTGAAATGCCAACTGGTCGACTCTCTTGGTGCGCCTCTTCAGGAAAAGATTGCTTCTGTCTGGAAACATCCGTTCAAGGTGCTTCAGACTAATCCAGTCTATTTGAACAGGGAACATACACAAGCCGTCCGGGCCACCATCCTGAACCCTTATTGGATTGCCTTCCGGCAGATGGGCGTCCTGCTCGTAGCTACCGCCCTACTGCTGGTATTCGTGGCCGGATGCATCGTCTATCAGATACGCATCATCATTCGCCAAGACCGGATAGCCCGCCTGCGGCAGGACTTCACCTACGCCATGATTCACGACATGAAGACGCCCATCACCACCATCTCCATGACCGGACATACGTTGGAAAGCGGTCTGTTGGACCGGAATCCCGAACTGAAGAAACAGTATTTCTCCATCCTGCACGAAGAGAGTGCCCACCTGCTCGGTCTGTCCGAAAAGATTCTGACCATCGCCAAGCTGGAGCAGTCGCGCCTGAAGCTGGCGCAAGAGCCGGTCAACCTGTCTGACCTGTTCGACGAGCTGACACAGAAATACCGGGTCCAGACCGACAAGAAAGTAACCCTTGAAACCCATTGCCCGGACTCCCTCATGGTAACAGCCGATACCGAATACCTGAAGGAAGCCCTTAGCAACCTAATAGACAATTCGCTGAAGTATTCCGACGAATGTGTCACCATCCGCCTCTCGGCCGAAGAACAGAACCGCCACGTCCTCATCCGGGTGTGGGATAACGGCTGGGGCATTCCGCTGAAACAGCAGAAGCATATCTTTGAAAAGTTCGACCGCGGCGGACTGGAATACAAGAAAGAGAAGAAAGTGTCCGGCTTCGGCCTGGGGCTGAACTTTGTCTACAAAGTCATCACGGCCATGGGCGGAAGCGTTTCGGTAAACAGTATAGAAGGCAAGTTCAGTGAATTCACACTGACGCTGCCTGTTCAAGACAAGAAATTATGATACGAGTATTGCTGGTAGAAGACGACAAAAACCTGTGCTTCATCCTGAAGAGCAGCCTGGAGCAGATGATAGGTGGTTACGAAGTAGCCACCGCCCCCAACGGCCGGGAGGGGCTGGAACTGCTGGAGCAGAAGGAGTTCGACGTGATTGTGTCCGACGTAGAGATGCCGGTCATGGACGGCATGACCATGGTGCAGCACATCCGTCAGCGCTATCCCCGGCTAGCTGTCATCTTCATCACGGGACTGACGACTGCACGCGACGTCATCAACGGCTATCAGTCGGGCGCCGACTTCTACATCAAGAAGCCTTTCCTACCCGAAGAGCTGAATGCCCACATCCGGGCCGTACTGAAGATAAAACAGAGTGCCCCTGCCCCACAGACCGTGGACGTTCCCGCAGAAGAAGGATATGCCATCGGCAGTTATCGCTTCCTACCCTTGCAACACCTGCTCTGCCACGGCACAGAGCACCAGGCGTTGACACCCAAAGAAGCAAAAATTCTCGAAATGCTCTGCCGCCGAAAAGGACAAGTAGTCCAGCGCGACGACATCCTGACCACCGTATGGGAAACAGCCGACTTCTACTCTTCGCGCAGCCTGGATGTCTTCATCACCAAGCTCCGCAAGTATCTTTCCCAAGACTCCACCGTCACACTCAAGTCGCTGAAAGGTGTTGGTGTTTGTCTGGAAGACTAAGCCTCATCAACCTTCAACGAAATACAGCATGAGGGTCACGAACCACTGTGTCAGGAAAACATAAAGAACAGGAACTGTACACCTCTATTTAGGGCACGTGTAATAGCCTTTGCCCTGAGTCTTCGAGCCGTAGGCAATGGCATGCGTGGGGCAATAATGGTAACAAACCAGGCAGTTGAGGCACCGACCGTTCCAGACGGGCATGTGTTTGCCCTCACGACGGGGATGCACAGCCGTCAGCGTAATGTTGCTCACGGGACAGACCTCCGCGCAACGGCCGCAACCAATGCAGGCGTCTGCGTCGGCACGGAACGCTTTGTCCGACGTCATGAAGCGGGCGAACAGCGGATAAATTACGTTGGTTTTCAGTCCCGGCAACGTACCTCTCCAGGTAAAATCGCCCCGCACTCCCGCCTTGATTTGTTCTGCTACCTGCCGGACGGCGGCTGGAGCGGCAGCCAGCTTACGGTCGCGCACTTCTGCCTTGTCTACATCGAAGCCGGGAAAGAGGACGTACGTATTGGGCATGAAGACTGTGAAGCCGGCATCAGCCCGTAGTCCTGCCCGACTCACCGTTTCACTCCACATGCGGTACAGGCGGCCTGCATCGTCGCCACAGGTTGCCAGCAGGCCGACGTAGTTTCGCCCGGGCACATAGCCCTGCACGTCCATAGACGCCAGCACGCCCGCCAGATACTTGGGAAGTCCCCACGAATGCACGGGGAAGACGAAGAACAGCGGTTCGCCCTCGGCCAACGTCACCGTCAGCCGTTCTGCTCCCGGCCTCATGTATAGGCCCATATCCATCACCGGCTGACCGCCCAACTCCCGGGCCAGCATAGCCGCCACATAGCGGCTGTTTCCTGTTGCAGAAAAATAGAGTATCATAACGTTTCTATAACAACTACATGCCCCGTTCGTTCATCCGCGGGACTTCTGCCGACAAAAATAAGGATTAATTCTTGTAGAAACATATCCGACAAGTTTTAATCCATCTGAATACTTGAACATTTCATTTATTATCGATTACTTTGTAGCCTGAACAATCCTATTTACAACCATTTTTTAACAGAACCCACAATGAAAAAACTGAAAGGAAACCTGTTGATTTTACTTTTAAGTTTAGCCTGCTTCACAAGCCTGTCGGCACAAACCGATGCCGAACGGAAGTTTCTGGCCTCTGCCGACTCGCTGAACACACAGTTTATCAACGCATATACCGGGAAGGACTATCCGGCTGCCGAAGCCCTCTGCCAAAAGGTTATCGACCTCTACGACGCACATGCGTCGCAACTGGCCGAAGGCTATGCTTACGTCAAATACTCCTATTACTATAACATGGCCAGCGTCCAGGCAATACAGGGGAAAAAGCAAGAAGCCGTCAGCAACCTGTTCAAATCCCTGAACAGCAATAAGATGGAAGTCAGCTACAACAGGGTAGTCAATGATGAGGACCTGAAAGACATTCTGGACGCACCTGAACTACAGCCCGCCCTGCAGCGACTGAAAGAGACCACCGATTACCTCTATATCCTGCAAAATGCGCCGGAATACACCCGCACGCAGCCGGCCGACAGCCTGCCCCGGATTGTCTATGCGCAGGCCGACGAACCCGACTTGAAGCGCGTCCGTAACTATTTCCGGCTGGACAGCGTGGCCGTGGCGGGCGACGAACTGGCCACCATCAAACGCATCCTGACCTATATCCACGACAAGATACGCCACGACGGCGGGAACGGCAATCCGACAGGTGGAAACAACTCCATCAACTTTGCCGAGGCCTGCAAGGACGGCAGCCGGGGCCTGAACTGCCGCGGACTGGCCACGGTGCTGAACGAGTGCTACCTGTCGATGGGTATCCCATCGCGCGTCATCACCTGCATGCCGAAGACGTACATCAGCGACTGCCATGTCATCAACGCCGTTTATTCGTCCACCCTCGGCAAGTGGCTTTGGATAGACCCCACGAACAACGCTTGGGTGACCGACGAACAGGGCAACCTGCTGAGCGTGCAGGAAGTGCGCGCACGCCTCAGAAGTGGGCAGCCCGTCCGGGTGAACGAAGAGGCCAACTGGAACAATGAAAAGAAGACTACGACAGAAGACTATCTGTACGAATACATGGCCAAGAACCTGTTCTATCTGGAAAGCTGGACACGCTACGGGTTCAATACGGAAAGTGACTATGAGAACCTTATCAACTACATCTTCCTGCAACCCACCGGATGCGACAGCAGTCAACGGAATTCGAGGAACCTGTCCGTCAACGACGACCAGTACTTCTGGCAGGCTCCCCGATAAAAAGCAGACTCAAGTGCCTATCGCTACAAAGCCTTCAGCGCAGCCTCGTAGTCAGGCTCGTCGGAAATCACCTTAACCAGCTGCGTGTAGCGCACCTTGCCGTCCTCGCCTATCACCACGACTGCACGTGCCATCAGCCCTTCCAGCGGACCGTCGGCCAGGCGAAGGCCATAGCCTTCTACAAAATCATGGCTGCGGAACAACGAGAGCGGCACTACGTTTTCCAGCCCCTCGGTGGTGCAGAAGCGTGACTGTGCAAAGGGCAAGTCCATCGACAGACAAAGTACCACGGTGTTCTCCAGTTCCGAAGCGCGGGCGTTGAACTGACGGACGGACATGGCACACGTCGGCGTGTCGAGGCTGGGGAAGATGTTCAGTATCAAACGCTTCCCGCGATAAGACGACAGGCTGACTTCCTCCAGCGCAGCATTCACCGCCCGGAAGTCGGGTGCCTCCTGACCTACTTCCACCATTGGGCCACAGGTATGAGCCTCGAACCCGCGACAAATCACAATTTCTCTTTTTTCTCCCTCCGGGTTTCCGTTTCTAACTCCGGCTGTAGTATCAACTGGCGTTGAAGCCAATGTAAAAGCTGTTCCCATACTTACGATAAATTGAAAGATATTCATAAAATAGTTTTTTCCTTTATCAACAATCTCACCCGCCATTTGGTTGCATGCCACAAAGGAAATACCTACATTTGCAAAAATAAAAAGCAAGAAACCGGTTCGCCCGTACCCAAAAAAGGGACAACGGAACGTAGTTGAAACTTCCTCGCCCGAGAGGCCGATATACGACGCTTGCACGGCTCGTGAGAGACACTTGTACGGCTCGCGAGCAACACTTGCACGGCTCACGAGCAACACTTGCACGGCTCACAAGCAACACTTGCACGGCTCAGAAGGCCTATAGGGAAGTACTATGACAAGTTGTTAACAGATTGTTTACCAACTAAATACGTCCTATCAAGCCAGAATCGGGAAACGAAACCGGAAAACAGGAAAAATGAACATTTAAAAACATCAGAAAGAACTATGGGAGCAGGAAAATGGATTAGCGGCATCATCGGCTTTATGGCTGGAGGACCGCTGGGCGCACTGGCAGGATTTGCAGTAGGGTCGTTATTCGACCTCGACCGCCCCGCCGCACAAGGCAGTTACTACGGTGACGAATATCAGACGGCCAACGACACATACCGGGGACAGCGCAACAGCTTTCTCTTCTCCATGCTTGTCATGGCGTCGTACATCATCAAGGCCGACGGTCGCATCATGCACAGCGAAATGGAGTACGTACGCAACTTTCTGCGCACCAATTTCGGCGAAGCAGCCGTCAGCGAAGGACAGCAGATTCTGCTGAACCTCTTCGAACAGCGCAAGCGTATGGACAGTCAGGACCCAATGGCCTTCAAGAATACGATACACGACTGCGGACAGCAGATAGCCACTAACCTGAGCTATGAAGAACGGTTGCAACTGCTCGCCTTCCTGGCCAACATTGCCAAAAGTGACGGCCACGTCTGCACAGCAGAGTTAGAGGCGCTGAAGGAAGTAGCCATTTACATGGGACTGTCGGCGAAAGAAGTGGAGTCGATGCTCAACATGGGCGGCACTTCGCTGGAAGAAGCCTACAAAGTGCTCGAAATCGATCCATCGGCCTCCAACGACGAAGTACGCGCCGCTTATCGCCGCCTTGCCCTGAAGCACCACCCCGACCGTGTAGCTACGCTGGGCGAAGACATCAAGAAGGCAGCCGAAGAGAAATTCCAAAGTATCAACAATGCCAAGGAACTGATTTACAAAGCCCGAGGCATGAAATAAGCAACACCCTTAAAAACAATCGCCATGAACGGAAGAATCACGTCACCCCGCATCACCGAGTTACAGCCCGGTGAAATATTCGTTTTCGGAAGCAACCTCGAAGGCCACCACGGCGGAGGTGCCGCACTGCTGGCCTGGAAAAAGTGGGGAGCCATCTGGGGACAGGGCGCCGGCCTGCAAGGACAGACCTATGGCATCCCGACCATGCACGGAGGTCCCGACCGCATCAAGCCCTATGTGGACGAATTCATCAGCTTCGCCCGCCAACATCCCGAACTGACATTCCTCGTCACCGAAGTAGGCTGCGGCATTGCCGGATTCCGTCCTGCCGAAATAGCTCCGCTGTTCCGTGATGCTGTCGATGTGGAAAACATACACTTGCCACAGCGGTTTTGGGAGGTGTTGAACACAAAGTAAGAGAAAAAAATCTATTGTGGAAATCGTACTTCTACCAGGCTGTACAAGTTAGTACAACGAAAGTACATGTATCAAATAATAAGTCCTAAAATGAAAAACAAGGTCTGGAGAATGCTTTACGTGGTAGGCACTACTTTCCTATTGCTATGTTCATGTGTCTCGAAAGAAACGCCAATTCATGAAAAAGGAAAACGAAAGAAAGCATTAACAGCCGAACAAATCCCCATTCAACCATTGATCGATCCGGACCAGATGGTGGTGTGTGGCGACTACTTAGTTACTTGCAGCAGTCGTTGTGACACCCTATTATCCTTTTTCCTTTGTGACAGTCTGAAGTTCTCGTTCGGCAAAGGCTCGAAAGGAGAAGGCCCAGAAGATTTCACGTCGCCATGGCTATACAACAGTTTCGACCAGCACCTATATGTAAGAGGATACAGCAAAGCCAACATAACAGCAGCATTCGGCATTGCCGATAAAGACTATACCCCTGTGAAACGGTACCTACAGGCCAATGCGCTATTAGGTCTCAATTTCGGCACCGTACTATCCAACGACATCCTGGTGGGCTACAAGCACGATGCAGACATCGCAATATGGATATACGACCTGGCACGGGACACGTTGCTGCAACGCACGCCCCTGGAACTGAATGAACATATTAAAGAAGATTTCTATCAGGAGAACAGAGGTATGACAGCCGCCACTGCCCAAGGTACCATAGCTTATGCCTACCGATACAAAAACCAAATCGACTTTTTCAGACTAAATGAAGAGGGAAAAACACTGCAAATCATCCAAAGAATAGGAGACAAACAAAACACAAATACCAGCTTTGTCAATAATCAAGACCTAAAGCCCTATTATACCAATATCACTTCAACAAAGGACAAGTTTTATGCCCTTTGCCAAAATGGCAATGCCAATTCCCAATGGGAACTGGAAGTCTATTCTTCCGAGGGAGAACCTGTCATCACTTACACCTTCGACACAGCTCCTGTCCTATTGTGCATAGACGAAAAGAACCATTACATTTACGGATATCGTTACGACATGCCGGACACTTTCCTGCGTTATAAGTTGGATGAGTGAAGGTATAAAAAATAGATTAAGAGAGGTCGGCTGCAAAAAAACGGGCAAGTATATCTATTCTGCATCCGACTTTTCTTATTTTTGCAACCGTTAAACCAAAGCAAAAGCCACACATGCAATATCTACTGACCCGCCCCGACAGCCTGAACGCCACCATACAGCTGCCTGCTTCGAAAAGCATCAGCAACCGTGCCCTTATCCTGCACGCCCTCTCGGGCGGCACGACACTGCCCGCCAACCTGAGCGACTGCGACGACACGCGCGTCATGGTTCGTGCCCTCGACGGACATCCTCAACACATCGACATCATGGCTGCCGGAACCGCCATGCGCTTCCTCACCGCTTACCTCAGTGTGACGCCCGGCACACGCGTCATCACCGGCACCGAGCGTATGCAGCAACGCCCCATCCGCATCTTGGTGGATGCCCTGCGCACACTGGGAGCACAAATCGACTACATCGCTAACGAAGGATTTCCGCCCCTGCACATCACCGGCAGCCGCCTGCAAGGACACGAAATCGAACTGGCTGGAAACGTCAGCTCGCAATACATATCGGCCTTGCTGATGATAGGTCCCGTGCTGCCCCGCGGGCTGGAGCTGCATCTGACAGGCGACATCATCTCACGCCCCTACATCAACCTGACCCTGCAACTGATGCACAGCTTCGGAGCCAATGCCCAATGGACCGCCCCCGACCGCATCAAGGTAGAGCCGGGCAGTTACCAAGACGTCCCCTTCACGGTAGAAAGCGACTGGAGCGCTGCTTCCTACTGGTACGAAATGCTGGCCCTTTGGAGCAGCAACACCGACGACACTACTGCCGCCCCCTGCATCGAACTGCCCGGCCTGCTGCCGCACAGCCATCAGGGCGACAGTCGCGGAGCCGAAGTCTTTGCCCGACTAGGCATCCACACCGAATACACGGCACAGGGCGTACGCCTGACCCGTACCTCCACCTGTGCCGACCGCCTTGACGAAGACATGACCGACATCCCCGACCTGGCACAAACCTTCGTCGTGACCTGCTGTCTGAAAGGCATCCCCTTCCGCTTCACAGGTCTGCAAACCCTGAAAATCAAAGAGACCGACCGCATCTGCGCCCTCATCACCGAGTTGCGCAAACTGGGTTACGTAGTACGCTCCGAGCAAGACAGCATCCTGACGTGGGACGGAGAACGCTGCCCCGCCTCCGACGTTCCCGCCATTGACACCTACGAAGACCATCGCATGGCCATGGCCTTCGCCCCTGCCTGCTTGGTGCGTCCCGACATCCGCATCAACCATCCGCAGGTAGTGTCCAAGTCGTACCCCAACTACTGGAAAGACCTGCAAGTGGCAGGTTTCCGCATCACCGAAGGCACAGAAAGCTGAAAAGGACAGTGTGTTTCCGCTTTTTTAAGGCTGTCATGCCTCTTCATGCCCAAAATCTGTGTATCTTTGCGACACTCTATATATTAAATAAGGTATGTGGATACTGATTGTTAGTCTGATAGTTCTGGCCGTGGTAGCAGCCGTAGCCGGAGTAATACGCAACCGCCGCCTGCGCCGTCAGGTAGAAAGCGGAGAACTCGAAGCCATGCCCGAAGTGGTTGAAGTGGACAGCGAATGCTGCGGGCAGCACGAAGTCTGCGAGAAAGAAAGCCTGCTGGCAGCTGTCAGCCGGAAAATAGAATACTACGACGACGAAGAACTGGATAAGTACGCCGGCGTGGCACCTGACTCGTATACCCCTCAGCAGGAAGACGAATTCCGCGACATCTTCTACACCATGCAGGACGAAGACGTGGCTGGCTGGGTACGCAGCCTGCAACTGCGCGGCATTGCCTTGCCGGACAACCTGAAGGATGAAGTGTTCCTCGTTGTCGGCGAACTGAGAGCCAACCCGCACAAAAAGTAAAAAGTTAAAAGGAGGCAAATGGAATAAGAAGGAGCCGAAAGCCAATACAGACCTTCACCATTAACCATTTACCATTCATCATATACCATTAATAAACATGGATCTGTTGCAATATACCTTTTTCCAACATGCCCTCATCGGCAGCCTGCTGGCAAGTATTGTCTGCGGCATGGTGGGCACGTACATCGTCACCCGTCGGCTGGTGTTCATCAGCGGTGGTCTGACCCACGCTTCGTTCGGAGGCATCGGACTGGGACTGTACACCGGCATCCCGCCCATCCTTTCCGCCGCCCTGTTTGCAGTACTGTCGGCCTTCGGTGTCGAATGGCTCAGCAAACGGAAAGACATGCGCGAAGACTCGGCCATCGCCGTCTTCTGGACGTTGGGCATGGCACTGGGCATCATGTTCACTTTCCTTTCGCCCGGTTTTGCGCCCGACCTCTCGGCCTATCTGTTTGGCAACATTCTCACCATCACGCTGGCCGATATTGCCCTGCTGGCAGCACTGGCTGCGGTGCTCACCCTTTTCTTTGCACTCTACCTGCGGCCCATTGTCTACGTAGCTTTCGACCGCGAGTTTGCCCGTTCGCAAGGCATCCCCGTACAACTGTTCGAATATGCGATGATGATGTTCATAGCCCTGTCCATCGTGGCCTGCCTGCGCATGGTAGGCATTGTGCTCGTCATCTCGCTGCTCACCATTCCGCAGATGACGGCCAATCTTTTTTCCTACCGCTTTCACCAGATTATCTGGCTGTCCATCGGTATAGGTTACCTCAGCTGCCTGGGCGGACTGCTGATTTCGTTCTACCTCAACGTGCCGTCGGGAGCCTCCATCATCTTCTTTTCCATCATTATCTATGCGCTTTGCAAGGCTGGAAAGAGTTTTTGGCTATATTTGCGGAAGAAAAACCCGGCCGCCGTTCCGCAGGAAAGGAAATAATACCCCCGACGTCAGGAGCAAGTACGATACGGTTGGGAAACAAACAACGTTCAATTAAAACATATCAGATATGGAAATTACAATTCAGTCATTAGACCAGATTCACGAAGCCGCCCGCCAGTTCATCGAAGCCATGGGCGACAATACCGTCTTTGCCCTCTACGGGAAAATGGGAGCAGGAAAAACCACTTTCATCAAAGCCATCTGCGAAGAGCTGGGAGTATCGGACGTCATCACATCGCCCACCTTTGCCATTGTCAACGAGTATCGTTCCGACATTGCCGGTGAACTGATCTACCATTTCGACTTCTATCGCATCAAGAAACTCGAAGAGGTATACGACATGGGATACGAAGACTATTTCTACAGCGGTGCGCTCTGCTTCATCGAATGGCCCGAACTCATCGAAGAGTTGCTGCCCGGCAACACCATCAAAGTCACCATCGAAGAGGTAGAAAACGGTGCCCGTAAAGTGACCATGGAAGAACTCGGATAAAACCGCGCACCATGAGTCAATACATCATACAAGGCATTTTTGCGGCCGCCGGAGTTACAGCTCTGCTGGCTGCTCTTTTCAATTGGGACTGGTTCTTCACGGCGCGCAACACGCAGTTCATCGTCAACAACGTCGGACGCCGACAGGCACGCTGGTTCTACGGAGTATTGGGCCTCATCCTGATAGGTACTGCCGTATTTTTCTACCTGAACACGCCTGCGGTCTGACCAACCGGTTGAGGATGTTCCTCTTTATCGGTGCGGTTCCCGTCCCTGAAATCCCCCGTTTTTTCCCCAGTTAGAGAAAAAAAATTCCCCAGTTAGAAAAAAAAATTTTCCCAGTTAGGAAAAAAAACTTTCCTAACTGGGAAAAAATATGCCCTTTTCGCCGCATCGTCCCGACAGGGCTACATCGAGGATATATAAAATAAAAAAAGTCTGGTGTGCTTTCGCACGTCAGACTTTCAATTCTCTCTTAAGGTTGCGCTAAAATTATTCAGCTACAACTGCTGCGCTATCTTGAGCAGTAGTGTCAGCGGCTGCTGCTGCGGCTGCTGCTTCAGCTTCTGCTGCGGCTGCTTCAACAGCTGCGATTGAATCAGCGATACGGATAGAATCAGCTGCTGCTTGTTCAGCGTTAGCTGCTTTGTTACCACAAGATGCGAAAGATACTGCTACGATAGCTGCTGCCATCAAAACTAATTTTTTCATTTCCTTTACTTTTTAAAACGTAATACAATCATTTGCTTTATTAAAACGCTGCAAAGGTATGCACTTTTTAAATATGTTGTTCTCCAAACACCCATTTTTTTTAGAGTTTTTTTTGAAGTTTTTCTGTAACTTTTCGCAAATGACTGTATATGAGGATATTCTTTATATGTTAAAAAACATATTACTCTACAGCAATGCTATTATAGAGGTATCTTTTAATACTTCGCTTGGGTGTTTTCTCGAATTCGGTCGGGTAAAGCTGGATTTGGCTGACCTTCTCGTAAGCGGCTACGCTTTCGTTCAGACTCTTCAGATTTTCGTCCATAATGGCTTTCAGGTTATCCGGTTGGTTCAGTCCCAACGAGTCGAGTGCTTCGTAGTCGGCATAAACCAGTGCAACCAGTTTCTTGTTGCGCTCTATTACAAGACTCTCCAACACGAAAGGCAGGTTGTTAAGGCGTGCTTCTATCTCTTCGGGGAAGATATTCTGCCCGTTCGAACCCAAAATCATCGTCTTGCTGCGGCCGCGAATGTAAAGGTTGCCTTTTTCGTCGAGCAAACCAAGGTCGCCGGTACGCAACCAGCCGTCTTCGGTAAATGCCTCGCGGGTAGCTTCGGGGTTCTTGTAATAGCCCACCATTACGTTTTCGCCACGTACCTGGATTTCTCCGTATTTAGCCTCCGGATCTTCTTTCCAGATACGGGCTTCCATAATATCGAGTACCCGGCCCGATGAGGTCGGAACAAATTCTTCGCACGGGGCATAACTGATGAGCGGCGCACACTCGGTCATACCGTAGCCGATGGTGAAAGGAAACTTAATGCGATGGAAAAATTCTTCCACCTCGGGATTCATGGCAGCACCACCGATGATGACTTCCTTGAAACGTCCTCCCAGCGCATCGACCAGCTTCTTACGGATCTGGCCATAAATCTGACTATCCAGCAAGGGAATGTTAAGTGCCCAACGCATACTGCGACGGTTGATGATGGGCTGAATGACATTCTTATAAATCTTCTCGATGACCAACGGCACGGTAATGATCAGATTGGGCTTCACTTCTTCGAATGCTTTCATCAGGATCTTCGGTGAAGGAATCTTACCCAACAGTGTGATGTGGGTTCCGACAGCCGTAGCCGTCAGGAAGTCGAATGCACAGCCGTAAGCATGTGCCAAGGGCAAGAACGACAATACTCTGTCGCCTTTCTTCAACAGCTGTGAACGGATACCGAAAGTCACGTTGCCAGCCAGATTGTTGCCCGTCAGCATCACTCCTTTGCTAAAGCCGGTTGTACCCGAAGTATAGTTGAGCAACATCACTTTGTCATTACTCAATTCTGTGTAAATGACATCTTCTTTATGAAAACCATTAGGATAGTGTTTGTCCATCTCTTCGTTCTGATGTTTAAGGAAGAGCTGGATGGTTTCGCCGTCGCGCTGGTACAGGCACCGGAAGTCGGTAAGTGAAAAAACACCCCGAAGCCCTGCCAGACGTTCTTCCTCCAGATGTTCCCAAATAAGGTCGCTTGTGAAAAGGAAGACCGACTCGGAGTGATTGACAATGTGATGTACATCGTTCGGACTGAAGTCTTGCAGAATGGGCACCACAATTCCTCCGTAGGTAATGACGGCCATATAGGCAATGCACCAACGCGAATTGTTCTTTCCGATGATGGCTATTTTATCGCCACGCCTCAGCTGGCAATACTTGAACAACAGATGCAGACGGGCTATCTCGCGAGCCACGTCACCATACGAATAAGTTGTGTCTTCACCATAATCGGTGTAGCACGGAAGATCCCAGTTCTCGCGGAAGCTGCGTTCGTACAGCTTGATGAAATTTTCTTGTATCATTGCACAGATAATTGATGAGTGTGCAAAAATAGGGATTTTAGATGAATAATATGTATATTTGCGACCTGAAAGTGATTTTTTATAAGTTTATGATAGATACAACTATATTTCAGGATAAGACGGCAGTTTACTATACACTGGGCTGTAAACTGAACTTTTCCGAAACATCGACCATCGGCCGCATCTTGCGCGAAGCGGGCATACGCACCGCACGCAAGGGGGAAAAGGCCGACATCTGTGTAGTGAATACCTGTTCGGTGACGGAAGTGGCCGACAAGAAATGCCGGCAGGCCATCCACCGGCTCATCAAGCAACACCCGGGTGCCTTTGTGGTGGTGACCGGATGCTACGCGCAGCTGAAACCCGACACCGTGGCCGACATCGAAGGTGTGGACGTAGTGCTGGGTGCCGAACAGAAGAAAGACGTGCTGAACTATCTGGGTGACCTGCAAAAACATGCACACGGCGAAGCCCATACCTCGGCACTGAAAGACATCCGCACGTTTGCCCCTTCCTGCTCGCGGGGCGACCGCACACGCTTCTTCCTCAAGGTACAGGACGGATGCGACTATTACTGTTCGTACTGCACCATCCCCTTTGCACGCGGACGCAGCCGCAATGGCAGCATCGCTTCGCTGGTGGAGCAGGCACGCCAGGCCGCTGCCGAGGGCGGGCGTGAAATAGTGCTGACCGGTGTCAACATTGGCGACTTCGGGAAGTCGACCGGTGAAACCTTCTTCGACCTGGTGAAAGCGCTGGACGAAGTAGAGGGCATCGAACGCTACCGCATCTCCTCCATCGAACCCAACCTGCTGACCGATGAAATCATCGACTTTGTGTCGCGTTCGAAACGCTTCATGCCTCACTTCCACATTCCCCTGCAATCGGGTTGCGACGAAGTGCTGAAGCTGATGCGCCGACGCTACGACACCGCCTTGTTTGCCGCCAAAGTACGGAAAATAAAGGAAGTGATGCCCGATGCCTTTATTGGTGTGGACGTAATAGTAGGTACACGTGGCGAAACTGAAGAGTACTTCGAACGCGCGTACGAGTTTATCCGTAGTCTGGACGTCACCCAGCTGCACGTATTCAGCTACTCCGAACGTCCCGGCACACAGGCCTTGAAGATAGACTACATCGTCCCGCCCGAGGAGAAACACCGCCGCAGCCAACGCCTGCTGGAGCTGTCGGACGAAAAGACGCATGCCTTCTACGCACGCCACATCGGACAAACCCTGCCCGTATTGCTGGAACGTTCCAAGGCCGGTGCTCCCATGCATGGCTTCACGGCCAACTACATACGTGTGGAAGTGCCCCACGACGACCGCCTCGACAATCAGGTGATCCCCATCACGCTGGGCGACTTCAACGAAGACGGTACCGCCCTGTTGGGACAAATCAAACTTTAAACCAACCGCCAGCTTTCGAACCTGAATTTTAAGAACAACTGAAACATCCAACCGTGAAATCGAAGCTTATATATCTGCTGACCTATGCCGGAATGTGGCTGCTAGCCCTGCTTCCTTTCAGAGCCATCTACGTTCTGTCCGACGGACTTGCCTTCCTGATGCAGCACGTCATCCACTACCGGCGGAAGGTGGTCCGCACCAACCTGCGCAACTCCTTCCCTGAAAAAAGCGCCAAAGAGCTGAAAGAGATAGAAAACAAATTCTACCACTACATCTGCGACTACATGCTCGAAGAAGTGAAAACCTTGCGAATCTCCTTCGAAGAGCTGACCCGGCGCATGACTTACGAAAACAAGGAAGAGTACCTTAACATGATAGACAAATACGGAGGCATTGTACTCCTGATTCCCCACTACGCCAACTTCGAATGGATTATCGGGATGGGAGCCATCATGCAACCCGGCGACCTTCCGGTACAAGTATACAAACCTCTGCACAATCCCTATCTGGACGAAATGTTCAAACGCATCCGCTCGCGCTTCGGCGGATACAACGTGCCCAAACACTCCACGGCGCGCGAAATGATAAAGCTGCGCCGCGAACACAAGCGCATGGCCGTGGGACTGATTACCGACCAGTCGCCCAACCGCAGCGAAGCGCACTACTGGACTACGTTCCTCCATCAGGACACCGTGTTCATGGACGGAGCCGAACGTATTGCCCGGATGATGGGCTTTCCCGTCTTCTATTGCGAACTGATACGCCAGAAGCGGGGACACTGCCGGGTTATCTTCGACCTGATCACCGAAACGCCCAAGCTAACTGCCGACGGCGAGATAACCGAATGCTTCGCCCGAAGGCTGGAGCAAACCATCCGACGCGACCCGCCCTACTGGTTCTGGTCGCACAAACGCTGGAAACTGAAACGTGAAGACGTCATACAACATGGATAAGAAAATAGCAGTCGTCATTCTGAACTGGAACGGATGCGGGATGCTCCGCTCCTACCTGCCCTCCGTAGTGTCCTATTCCGAGGCTGACGGAGCCACAGTCTACGTGGCCGACAATGGATCGACGGACGATTCCGTTGAGACGGTACGCCGCGAATTTCCCACCGTCCGCCTCATCACGCTGGACCGCAACTACGGTTTTGCCGACGGTTACAACCAAGCCTTGAAGCAGGTGGAGGCCGAATACGTCGTCCTGCTGAACTCCGACGTCGAAGTCACCGAACACTGGCTTGCCCCGCTGGCCGAGTACATGGACGCCCACCCCGAAGTAGCGGGCTGCCAACCTAAAATCAGGAGTCTGCGGCAGAAAGACCTGTTCGAATACGCTGGAGCCGCCGGCGGATACATCGACAAGTACGGTTACCCCTTCTGCCGAGGTCGCATCATGGGGGCAGTCGAGGCCGACAACGGTCAGTACGATACCATCGCTCCCGTATTCTGGGCTACCGGTGCCGCCCTGTTCATCCGTCTGAAGGATTACCGCGAAGCCGGCGGACTGGATGGACGGTTCTTCGCCCATATGGAAGAGATAGACCTGTGCTGGCGACTGCGTGCACGCGGCCGCGAACTGGTATGTATCCCCCAGAGCGTAGTCTACCACCTGGGAGGTGCCACGCTGACCAAGGAAAACCCACGCAAAACCTTCCTGAACTTCCGCAACAACCTGCTGATGCTTTACAAGAACCTGCCCGAAAACGAGCTGAAGAACGTGATGCGCATCCGCACCCTACTCGACTATGTAGCCGCACTGAACTTCCTGCTGAAACTGCAGGGTCCCAACGCAATGGCCGTCCTCCGTGCCCGCCGTGCCTACCACGCCCTGCGCAAGGATTTTGCTGCTTCGCGCGAAGAGAACCAGCAGAAAGCCGTGCTGACACAGATTCACGAACGGATTGGTCAGAGCATTCTGAAAGCCTTCTACCTGCAAGGCAAAAAGACCTTCGCCCGACTGATGAATATCCACCCGGCATAAGGGCGTTCTTACCCTTCCTGACACGACGTACAGGGGCTGTTTTACACGGTCGTGAGAGACACTTGCATGGCTCGCGAGAAACACAAGTGCGGCTCGCGAGAGACACTTGCACGGCTCACGAGCAACACAAGTACGGCTCGCGAACCACACTTGCATGGTTCACGAGCCGTATTTATAGGTTAAAAAATAAAGTCTGTTATAGCTTTCTCCAGGCATTCAAAGCCAGCCTCTGAACACTCAGAGCAGCGGGCAGTCATCGCGTCCGCACTCCAGCTCCACACCTGCTGCCTTGATGTCGGCACCCATCGGCGGATTGCGTTTGGCGAGTTTCAGTTCAATCTGCTCCACCTGCGGAAAATCGGCAAACAGCCGCTTTATAATCCGGCCTGCCACGTGTTCCAACAGTTTGGAAGGGACATCCATCTCGGCCTTCACCGACTGATAAACGTCGGCATAGCTGACCGTATCATCCACCTCATCGGTAGCCGCCGCACGGGCAACGTCTACTTTCAGGCGCAAACTCACAGTAAACTCATTACCCACCAAAGTTTCCTGTCCGCCCACACCGTGATGGGCATAAAAGCAAAGGTCGTCGAGAAAAATATAACTTTTCATCTTAACAGTTTCTACCGGTATTTGCAATCAGACTCTTAATCTTCTCGTTCAGTCCGTCGGCCTGCATCAGCTGTTCCAGCGTCAGATGCATGCGATAGCGCCAGTAATGACGCGGATTGGCCGGCACGTTGATGCGCTCTTCCTGCGCATTGGGGTTACGCAACTTGCCGTCTATCGACAACCAGTCTTGCAAAGAAAGGATGCAAAGAATGGAGTTGCCGTACAGATGGTTGCACACTATCTCCTCGCAGATTTCCGGTGTAGCTTCGGCCGGTGCCGTGCCATACCGTCCCAACACGGAGTTGAAGTAGCGTTGCGTCTGTTGGCTGTTCTCCTCCCACCAACCACGCAGGGTGGACATATCATGGGTCGAAATGGTACATACCGAACGGTAAGGATACCAGTCGGGACGTCCGAACTCCTGTGCCGGATCTTTCGGCATGCGTTGTATTTCGAGCGAAAGGATACGCAAGTCGTTCATTACCCAGGCTACACAATCGGGAATCATACCCAAGTCTTCGCCACAAACCAGCATGCGGGTCGACTGCGTCAGTTGCGGCAACTTCTTCATGGCCTGTTGATGCCAGAACTCGTTGTGACGGCGATAATAATACTGGTCATACAGACGGTTGAAAGCTGCTTTCTCCCAATCGTTCAGTGCACGGTAAACGAAATCGTGCTGCACGCCGATACGCGGATGATACTTATACGGATCGTTACGGTCGGGGACAAAAAGTACGTCGCTAATCAGCGAATAAAGTCCGTCGCGTATCCAAATGCTGTCGGCATCGGTCTTTCCGGCAAAATAGGCCTCAACCTTACGCTGAGTATCAAACTCAGGACGCATGCGATATATCTCGAACGTATCAGTCGGTTCGATGAAAGTCTGCTTCACATAATCGGTATGCGGACCGAACACCTGACCTAAGAAATACTCATGTATATAAGGTTTCAGGAAGAAATCTTCGCGGAAAGGCAGGCCGTAGCTTTCGATTTCCTCGCGCGACATAGGCAGGGCAGGCACAAACTGACCCAACAGCCCATGTACAGCATGCATCGGTATCTCCCAAATGCGGAAGAAGCCAAGAATATGGTCAATGCGATAAGCGTCGAAGTACTCGGACATCTTGCGGAAACGCTTCATCCACCATGCATAACCATCCTTTTCCATCACATCCCAATTGTAAGTCGGGAATCCCCAGTTCTGCCCGTTCACCGAAAAATCATCGGGCGGAGCACCGGCCTGTCCGTTCAGGTTGAAATAGTGAGGTTCTTTCCAGGCTTCCACACTGTTGCGGCTGATGCCGATAGGAATGTCACCTTTCAGCACTACACCGTGTGCACGGGCGTGCTCGGTAGCTGCCAGCAATTGCTTATGCAGATTGAACTGTATGTAATAATAGATGGCAATGCTTGCATACACCTCGGAAGCAGGATCGCAAAGCGCCTCGATTTCATCGGCCTTGTACACCTGATAACGGGGCCATTCGCGGAAGTTCGGTGTGCCGTACGTATCGCGCAGATAGCTGAATGCTGCATAAGGAAGCAACCATTCACGGTTGGCCTCGAAGAAACATTTGAATTCGTCCGAAGCCAATACCTTCTCGCCTTCCTGTTTGAATATCAGACGGAAGTAGTCCCACTTGGCACGGTTTACGGCCTCGTAGTCCACAGCAGGCAAAGCGTTGAGTTCTTTCTGCCGTCTTTCAAAGTCGGCCATCAGTCCGGCATCCTCCAGACTACCCAACTGCTTCAGGTCAGTATACATCGGATGGAAAGCATAAATGGAGATGCTGTTATAAGGATAAGAGTCGACCCACGTATGCGTCATGGTCGTATCGTTGATAGGCAAAATCTGCACAACCTTCTGACTGGTCTTTACAGCCCAGTCTATCATACGTTTCAGGTCACCGAAGTCACCCACACCAAAACTCTGCTCCGAACGAAGCGAGAATACGGGCACGGCTACGCCTGCTCCCTTCCATGCCGGAAGGTTGAAGTAAACGTAACGGTCGCCTACAACCAATGTCTCGCACGGTCCCAGCTTCGGATTGGCCTGATAGCGGTTCGGATTATTTTCCCAGGCTACAGCACGCTGTTCTTTCTTATTGTACAAAATAAACTTGTATTCCAAGGGGAAAGTCAGCTTTTCGACATCCAAGTCAATCTGCCATTCGGGAAAATCAGCATCAGTCATCAGGATAGCCTTATCAGGATCCCAATTGCCCAATGCTTTCTGATTGCCGCAAATACCCAAGCAATGGTCGGCATCGATACAAGGCGCATAAGCCTTGATCAGGATACTGCGCTCGTGACTTGTTACAGCAGCCTGACGCTCTCTGTGTGCCAGCAAAGATTCGGTAAATGCAGAAGTATAAAAATACTGTTGTTCGGGCAGATCCTTCCAACAGTCATACAAGTTATAAACTTTTTCGGCAACAGCGCCCGGCACGTGTAACACACGCGGCAGACTGTTCCATTCGGCACGTACAGACTTACCTTCACGATATACATGATAGCCATACTGCACGCTGCCATTTTCCGGCATCCGGATTTCTATTTCTGCTGTCCAATGAATGCCGTCAACCGTGCTCAAGGGAATTGCTCCTTCTGGCCGGTTTTCACCCAGTTCGGGGACAGAGCCCAAGACTCTGATTTCTTCTCCCCAATTGGTGCGATACTCAATATTAAATGATAGCGTCATATATATTAGATTTAGAAACGACAATAGCTGCATTCGATTATGCAAGTATAAAAATTATAAATCATAATCATGCAGCTATTGTTATCCAAGCCTTTTAAAATCCTATGCAAACGTTTGCTTCATTCCGGTTCTTTATCCGCAACGCGATGCGCCGCAAGTTTTACAAATCAGACAGCCTTCCTGATAAACAAGTGTTTCATTACCGCAGTTCGGACATTTCTTGCCTTTGGCTTCCGTACCGTCAGTTACGTACTTCTTCAAAGCACGTTCCACACCGTTCTTCCAGGTATTGATGCTTTCACTATCCAGTTGCAACGAGCTGACAAGTTTCATCACCTGTTCAATCGGCATACGATAGCGGAGCACACCAGATATCAGTTTGGCATAGTTCCAATACTCTTTATTAAACTTCTCGGACAAGCCTTCAATTGTAACTTTGTATCCTCGTTTGTTCTCAAACTGGAAGTCGTAACGTTTCACTCCGTTTTCATCGACATTCTTTATAATATGTCCCGAAACAACGTTCTTCGGCAAAATAATTCCTTCATCATCGTCCAGCACACCAGTGAAGATTTCGTAAGGATGCCCGTCGAGCAAACCGACAAATGCCACCCATTTTTCCTTGTTGTTCTGGAAACGTACGACATCGGCATACAACACTTTAGGACGCGTTTCGACAACCGTAGGCGGTTTGCAAGGAGGAAGTTCTTCTTTCTTATCGCTCTTTGTAGAAATCAGCACGCCCGAACGAGAGCCATCACGGTAAACCGTACATCCCTTACAACCGGAACGCCATGCCTCTACATACAGACGATTGACAAGTTCCTCATCTACGTCGCTAGGCAAATTGATGGTTACACTGATAGAGTGGTCTACCCATTTCTGAATACGTCCCTGCATCTTGACCTTCATCAGCCAATCCACATCGTTAGAAGTAGCCTTATAATAAGGAGACTTGGCAACCAAAGCATCAATCTCATCCTGCGTATATCTTTTTGCCGGATTATATCCTTGGGCTTCCATCCATGTTACAAACTTGGGATGGAAAACAATATATTCTTCGAAAGCATCACCTGTTTCGTCAATAAAGTCGACGCGGACATTCGTATCATTAGGATTTACTTTACGACGGCGTTTATAAACGGGAAGGAATACCGGTTCGATGCCCGAAGTGGTCTGCGTCATCAGACTGGTTGTTCCTGTAGGAGCAATCGTCAGACAGGCAATGTTACGACGGCCATATTTAGCCATCTCCTCATACAATTCAGGATCAGCCTCACGCAAACGACTGATAAACGGATTATTCTTCTCGCGTTCAGTATCGTATATATCGAAAGCTCCACGTTCTTTGGCCATCTCAACAGAAGAGCGATAAGCACTCAGAGCAATAGTCTTATGAACTTTTTCCGAGAATTCGGTAGCTTCTTCAGTTCCGTAACGCAATCCCAAAGCTGCGAGCATATCACCTTCAGCCGTTATACCTACTCCGGTACGACGTCCCTGTCCACTCTTCTTATAAATCTTCTCCCACAACACACGCTCCGTACGCTTTACATCATCCGATTCGGGATCTGAATCTACCTTAGCCAAAATCTTTTCGATCTTCTCCAACTCCAGATCGATAATATCGTCCATAATGCGTTGCGCCAAAGCCACGTGCTTCTTAAACAATTCAAAATCAAAATAAGCATCAGGCTTAAACGGATTCACCACGTACGAATACAGGTTAATGGCAAGCAAACGACAAGAATCATAGGGACACAACGGAATCTCTCCACACGGATTGGTCGATACTGTACGATAACCCAAGTCTGCATAGCAATCGGGAACCGATTCCCGCAAAATAGTATCCCAGAAAAGCACACCAGGCTCAGCCGACTTCCATGCATTGTGCACAATCTTCTTCCACAACGCCGAAGCATCGATTTCTTTCTTAAATATAGGATTAACCGAGTCTATAGGATATTGCTGAACATAAGGTTTTCCTTCAATAGCAGCCTCCATGAAAGCATCATCCAGCTTCACAGACACATTAGCACCTGTTACTTTACCTTCGGTCATCTTAGCATCTATAAATGCTTCCGAATCAGGATGCTTGATAGAGACACTCAACATCAAGGCTCCCCGGCGTCCGTCTTGAGCAACTTCACGTGTAGAGTTTGAGTAACGTTCCATAAAAGGAACCAAACCCGTAGAAGTCAAAGCAGAGTTTTTAACCGGTGAACCTTTCGGACGAATATGTGATAAATCATGTCCCACACCACCGCGACGTTTCATCAGCTGAACCTGCTCTTCATCAATCTTAAAAATAGCTCCATAAGAATCAGCCTCTCCATCCACACCAATCACAAAGCAATTGGACAAAGAAGCGACCTGATAGTTATTGCCAATACCTGTCATCGGGCTTCCCTGAGGAACAATATATCTGAAATGATCGAATAAAGCGAACAGCTCCTCTGAACTTAACGCATTCGGATATTTGGCCTCAATACGAGCCACCTCATTAGCTATACGCCAATGCATGTCTTCCGGAGATTTTTCGTAAATATTACCGAAAGAGTCCTTGACTGCGTATTTGTTTACCCAAACTCTGGCAGCCAACTCATCACCTTGGAAGTATCGTAAAGATTCTTCAAAAGCTTCTTCATAAGAATAAACTTTCTTTTCCACTATATTTGTATTTTCTTAGATTTATCTGCTATAAGTATTTGTGTAGAAGTCGTACTTATCGTCAACAAATGCGGATGCAAAGCTATGAATGTTTTTCTATTCAGCAAAATAAAAAGCGAACATTTTATCAACAGAATAAGAGTTTTCCATTTAGAGAAAAATCACATCTGATTATAAACAACTTATCTTTTTCAACAAGAAGAAAAGTTTTCCAAAAAGGAAAAGATATATGTATAAAACCAAAGAATAATTATACTTTTCTAAAAAAGGAGGAAGATATTAACAGGAGCTGTGAACAACTTCTATAATTCTTTTCTTATATTTGCAGAAAAAAGACAAAATATGGAAAGCCTAAAAGAAAGAAGAACAATACGGAAATACCAGCCAAAGGATATTCCCGCCGAATTGTTAAATGATTTACTCGAAACAGCCTTTCGAGCCTCTACTGTTGGAAACATGCAAGTCTACAGCGTAATTGTAACAAGAGACGCTGAACGGAAAGCCCGCCTGGCACCGGCACATTTCAACCAGCCCATGGTGCAAAACGCACCCGTCGTACTAACTTTCTGCATCGACTTACGCCGTTTCAGCAAATGGTGCGAGCAACGCAAAGCACAACCTGGCTACAACAACTTCGAATGGTTTATAACCGGAGCCGTCGACACTCTGCTCGCAGCACAGACTTTTTGTGTAGCCGCCGAAGAAAAAGGCCTAGGCATCTGCTATCTGGGAACCACAACCTACAACCCCGACATGATTGTAGAAGCCTTAGAATTACCGGAATTAGTATTCCCGCTTACTACTATTACTGTAGGCTGGCCCGACGAAACGCCCGCACAAACCGACCGTCTGCCACTCGAAGCCATCGTACACGAAGAAGTCTACCACGATTATACTCCTTCCGACATTGACCGCCTGTATGCCTACAAGGAATCGCTGGACGAGAACAAAAAATATATAGAAGAAAACAAAAAAGAAACCCTAGCTCAAGTATTTACAGACGTACGCTACACTAAGAAAGATGCCGAAGCTATGTCTAAAAAACTTTGGGAAGTAATGAAACAACAAGGTTTCTAAACTTCTATTACCCTCTTCAAACTCCTTACAAGAAGGAAAAACAAATTCCCGCAAATCACGCTTAGACAGTTTCAATAACTTTCATCGCAATTTGCGGGAATTAATTTATTAAGAATCAAGAATATTCCGTTTCAATCAGTTTCCTCGTTTCAAGTCTGCCTGTATTTCATCGATTTCAGCACGGAAAGACTTATCTACTTCCGTCAGTTCCTTTATCGTCTTGCAGGCATGAAGCACGGTTGCATGATCCTTATTACCTATCAGCGTACCAATCTTCGCCGTAGAGAAATCCGTATTCTTCTTAGCCAGATACATGGCTATTTGACGCGCCTGTACCACCTCACGCTTTCTGGACTTCGTATGAATCACAGAAGCATCCAGATTAAAGTGGCGACAAACAGTCGTAATAATATCATCCACCGTAACTGCCTTGCTTTCACAATTCACCACTTTGCGAACGATGCGCTGAGCCAACTCCAGGTCAATCTCTTTATTATAGATCGTAGAGTGCGCCATGATGGAAATCACAATGCCTTCCAAATCACGAACACTGTCGCTTACGTTCTCTGCAATGTAGTCGATTACTTCGGACGGGAACTTCAAGCCATCGCGATGAATTTTGTTACGCAGAATATCCTTCCGCAATTCAACCGTCGGTTTTTCCAGTTCCGCCACCATTCCCCATTTGAAACGGGTTATCAGACGTTCTTCCATACCCTGCAATAACACAGGCGCTCTATCGGAAGTCAGAATCAATTGCTTGCCGTTCTGATGCAGATGATTAAAGATATGGAAGAAAGTGTTCTGCGTCTTGGTAACGCCGGCAAATTCCTGAATATCATCAATAATCAATACATCAATTGTCTGGTAGAAGTTTATAAAGTCGTTTGTAGTATTGTTTCGCACCGAATCAGTGTATTGCACCTGAAACAAATGAGCCGACACATACAGCACACGCTTTTCAGGATACAATTCTTTAATCTTTGTTCCAATAGCATTGGCCAGATGGGTTTTTCCCACTCCTGACGCACCGTAGAAGAACAACGGATTAAAGATAGTCTTAGCCGGATTGAGTGCAACTGCTTCGGCTACGCTGCGCGACAGCTTATTGCTTCCACCCTCAATAAAAGTCTCGAAATTATACTCCGGATTCAGATGTGGATCCAAGTCGGACACAGGCACCTGCGGAATCTGCTTGTTTACAACAGGCTTCTGAGGAATAATGGTACGATGAGTCGATTCCAGCTCCACCGTTTTAGGCGGACGGGAACTTCTGTCTACCATTACATTATACATCAGCTTTGTCCCCTCACCTATTACTTTATAAAGAGTCTTTCTCAGCAAGTCTACAAACTTGTCTTCCAGAAACTCATAAAAGAACTGGCTGGGAACCTGTACAACCAAAGTCTTGTCCTCATATTTCAATGGGACAATAGGCAGGAACCAGGTTTTGTACGTCTGCTCCGGAACATTGTCTCTGATAATTTCAAGACAGCGGTTCCACAGTCCGACATGATCAACTACACTCATAACGGCTTCTAAACATTTATTGATTAAGCGAAACTTCTACGATTGCAAAATTCGCAATCTTATTTGAGAAAAACAAATCACTTTTTTCTTGCTTTTTTCAATCGAACAATAAACACTTTACTTTCAGGCACTTATAGAAAAGCATAAAAATAGCCTCCGTAAAGAGGCTATTGTTTATATTCAACTTTCTGATAATCACTACGCTTACATGCTTACCGACAGTATATCCGACTATCGGAAAAGAAACCCATAAATAAGGGTTTAGCGTTCTTTTATAGGCATATCAGAGCTTCTGTTTTATACTGAGCAAGCAGCGTCTCTATTTAGACAAAATCTATATAGTGACTATTTTTCACTTATCCTTCTTACCAAACAGGGAGAAGTGAACGTAACGCTTCGGATGCGCCTTCAGGTCTTCCAACAGACTGGCTGCATTGGCCGTAGTGGCACTCAAATTATTGTAAAGGGTCGGATCGTTGAACAACAGTCCTACCGTATTGTCCGTACGTCCCAACTTGTCTGTAATCATTTTTACGTTGGCAAGCGTAGAGTCTACCCGCTGCATGGCAGCCGCATAATCTATATCTTTCAGATTATTGCTGATTTGGGCAAAATTATCACCAATGGTATTCAGTTTGCCGGTCAGTTGCGGAATATCCTTACTCATCAGCGTCTCCAGATGACGGCTTGTGACAGCCATACTGGCCGTCAGATCGCGAACATTGTGCAGCGTTGCAGGCAGTGCCGGATCGGCCAATACTGCATTCAACGATGCCAATATGGAGTCAAGCTTAGGCAACATCTTCTCAATTTGCGGCACCATGGCGGCAGCCTGTTCCATTATGCCGTTGTTCAACCGTCCGGGAATGGTATCACCAACTTCGTGACGCTCGCGCGGATTGTTGGCCAACAGCAGGGTCATCTTGATGCCTCCCAGCATATCGGAAGTCAACTCAGCCGAACTTCCCTTGGGAATACGCAATTCAGGGTCCACATCAATTTCGGCCACCACCTTGCCAGCCTGATTGTAATCGTAATATAACTCACGCACAATTCCCACCCGGAAACCGTCGGCAAAGACAGGGCTCGATTTAGTCAGTCCGTTGATATTCTGAAACTGTACATAAAAATAGTTCGACGGCTTGAACATGTGAATACCTTTCAGATAATTGATGCCATACACCAGTATGCAAAGCGCTGCAATACCGGCAATACCTATCCTGACTTCTTTGGTTATATACTTCATGACGTTTGATGATTTCTTATTTTTTGTTTCTATTTTGCTTGAATTCCTTAATAGCGGCATTGACGTCCATCTTTTCTCCGTCGCGGAAGGCTATGATGAAGGCGTCCTTAAACTTCGCGGATATGGCGCGCTTGGTACGCAACACCTTATTATAATCCGGCGAATCACCGTACGTATACTTATACAGACCTTTTTCTTTATAATGACCTACATCTTTCAACCCCTTCAAACGCTTGTCGTTCTTGTTCAGGAGCTTCGAAGATGTCAGTATCTGTATTTTAAACACAATTCCGTTGCTTTTGGTTTTCTCGGGCTGCATGGCTTCCCGCGGACGTGGACGATGCTGCGCCGGTTCTTCTACTTTCTCTTTCAAGTCGGCTGCCGCATCCAGTGCTGGCTTTTCAACCGCGGGCTGCGGCTGCGCTTCGGGTACAACAGTGTCCGAAGTACCGTTCAGGCGTATCTCCTGTTCGCGCTTATATGTAAGGAAGGCACGATAGATGCCTTCTGCCAGCGAGGAAGCACCAGTTTCTGAATTCAGATAACGTTCTTCTTCGGGAGTGGAAATGAAACCCAATTCCACCAGAATGCTGGGCATGGCACTTGCCTTGAGCACCAGAAAACCGGCCTGGTGCACACCACGGTCGCTGCGCTTGCAAGTATTACGGAACTGCTTCTGCACGAGCGATGCCAGATGCACACTTTGCGACATATATTTGTCTTGCATGAACTCGAAGATGATGTACGACTCGGAAGAGTTAGGATTGAACCCCGCATAACGTGTCTGATAGTCGCTTTCGTACAGGATGACGGAGTTTTCACGTTTAGCCACTTCCAGATTGGCATCCGACTTGGCCAAACCCAGCGTCCACGTCGAAGCACCCTTGGCGGTGCGGTTGTTGGCTAGCGCATTGGTGTGTATCGAAATGAAGAGATCCGCCTTGGCATTATTGGCTATCTCGGCACGGCGGTCGAGGGGGATAAACACATCACGGTTGCGGGTATAGATCACCTTAACGTCGGAACAGTTCTTCTGAATCAGTTTGCCCAACTTAAGGGCAACATTCAGGTTGATGTTTTTCTCTTTGGAAATGCGCCCTACGGCTCCGGGGTCGTGACCACCGTGTCCGGCATCAATCACTACCACAAAATCCTTCGCTTCCGCATTGCCGATGCAGAAGGGGAAAAACAACAGGCTTAGGCAAATACCTATAAATAATATGTATCGTCGATATGCGTTCATATATAAACTATCGTTTGCAAAGGTAGTGGAAATTTGGAGAAAACTCACTCTTTCGCTTAAGTTTTATCAGAAAGACAGCTTTTTAGCACAGTTTTTCGGGTATAAAAGAACAATTTACGCAAATAGGCAGTAATTTTGCCGTCCGAAAATCGAAATGCAAGCACTATGATTATTCGCTTTTTAAAGAACTGGACACTGCCTGTTGCAATGTTGGCAGGAACGATAGGGTATTTCATCCTTGCCAGAGTGCCCCTACTCGCCCCCACCAAACCTGTGGTAAATGGCATGATTGCCTTCCTGACTCCTTTCCTGATTTTTGCCCAACTGCTGCTTACTTTCTGTAAGGTAGAAGTGCACGAACTGAAGCCGAAAGCATGGCACGGATGGTTGCTGCTGTTTCAGACGGTGTCGTGTCTGGCGGTAGCGGCTCTGCTCATCTGTTGTCCAATGGACGAAGTCTACCGCGAAGTGTTCGAGGGTGCCATGGTCTGCCTCATCTGCCCCACGGCCACTGCCGCTGCTGTTATCACCGGCAAGTTGGGTGGAAGTGCGTCGAGCCTGACTACGTATACGCTGCTCTCCAATCTGCTGGCTGCCGTTGCCGTGCCGCTGGTCTTTCCGCTGGTCGAGCCTCATGCCGACATCAGTTTCTTTTCGGCTTTCCTGAAGATATTGGGCAAGGTGTTCCCGTTGCTGCTCTGCCCTTTCTTCCTGGCCTGGTTCCTGCGGGCTTTCGTGCCGAAGGTACACCATATTCTGCTGGGCTTCCGCGATGCCGCTTTCTACTTGTGGGCCGTAGCGCTGGCCATTGTTTCGGGCCAGACGGTACGTTCGCTGGTCAACAGTGACGCACCCGTCTTTGTAGAAATATTAATAGCCGTTGCCGGACTGATCACCTGCTGCGTACAGTTCTATCTGGGCAAACGCATAGGCGGACACTACCACGAACGTATCAGCGGCGGACAGGCATTGGGACAGAAGAATACCGTGCTTGCCATCTGGATGGCCTACACCTACCTGAATCCATTGTCGTCGGTAGGCCCGGGCTCGTACGTACTGTGGCAAAACATCATCAACTCCTGGCAGCTCTGGAAAAAGAGGAAAAAAGAAGAGGCAGAACAAGCCTGCTGAAAGGCTTCCGAAACATTGCCTGCAACCCGTTTCTGGGACACTTGCACGGCTCGCGAACAACACAAGTGTGGCTCGCGAGCCGTACAAGTGTCGAACACGAGCCGTGCAAGTGTTTCTCAACACCCCCTCCAGAAGGCTTCTGAAGGGGGACTTTTCATTTCTTGAACCGCCTTATGCCGCAAATGAAACAAAACCATTACCTTTGTGCGAAACAACTATACACAAAAATTCTGACGCCATGCCCAGAAACCTTTGGATCGTCCTACTGCTTGCCGGCCTGTACCTGTGTGCCGGTTCTTTATCCGCCGCTCCCCAGCAGCGCAATGTGTCCTACCCAGTCAGTGGTAAAGTAATCGACAAGAAGTCGCGCCAACCCGTAGCCTACGCCAACGTCTTCGTCAACGGTCTGCCGGGCAAAGGCGCATCGACCGACTCGCTCGGCATGTTCCGCATCGAACAGGTGCCGCCGGGCATCTACTGCCTGCAAGCTTCGTGCATCGGCTATCTGACGGTGCTTACCCCCGAATACATTGTATCGGCCTCGACTCCCTTCGTCGAAATCGAGATGGAAGAAGATGCCAACCTGCTCGACGCCGTCGTCGTCAAACCCTCGCCCTTCCGCAAAAGCATCGAAAGCCCCGTGGGAATGCGCATCATCGGCTTGCAGGAGATTGAGAAAAGTCCGGGAGCTAACCGCGACGTGTCGCGCATCGTGCGTGCCTATCCCGGTGTGTCGTTCTCGCCCATCGGCTATCGCAACGACCTCATTGTGCGAGGCGGTTCGCCCTCGGAAAACCGTTTCTACATGGACGGCATCGAGATACCCAACATCAACCACTTTGCCATACAAGGCGCTTCGGGCGGCCCCGTCAGCATTGTCAACGCCGACCTGATACGCGAGATTACTTTCTATACCGGTGTTTTCCCTGCCAACCGCTCGGGAGCCCTCAGTTCGGTGCTCGACTTCCAGCTGAAAGACGGCAACCCCGACAAGCAGACGTTCAAGGCCACACTGGGTGCTTCGGAAGTCTCGCTCAGCGGTGCCGGACACCTGAGCAAACGCACCACTTACCTCTTCTCGGCACGGCAGTCGTACCTGCAAATGCTGTTCAAGGTGCTGGGACTGCCCTTCCTGCCCAACTTCATCGACGGACAGTTCAAGGTGAAGACCCGCTTCTCCGACCACGACGAGCTGACCTTGCTCGGTCTGGTGGGCATCGACAAGATGAAGCTGAATACCGACGAGAAAGGCGAGGATGCCGAATACCTGCTGAGCTACCTGCCTACCATCAATCAGGAGACCTTCACGCTGGGTGCTACCTACAAGCACTACAGCGGCCAGCACGTACAGACCCTGACACTGAGCCACAACTACCTGAACAACCGCAACCTGAAGTATCGCAACAACGACGACTCGTCGGAAAACAACCTTACGCTGCGCCTGCGTTCCATCGAGCAAAAGACAACCCTCCGCTTCGAGAACCAGACCAACCTGAACCTGTGGACCCTGAAAGCCGGAGCCGAACTGAACCACATCACCTACAGCAACGACTCGCGCCAACGGTTCTACACCAACGCCGCACAGCTGCTGACATACGACACCTGGCTGCGCATCTTCAGCTTCGGTGCTTTCGTCACCGGCAACTATACCACGCCCGACAAGCGTTTCTCCCTCTCGGCAGACGTGCGCATGGACGGCAGCAACTACAATAGCGACATGAAACAACTGTGGAAGCAGTTCTCGCCCCGGCTGTCGGCCTCGTACAACCTGACCGACCAATGGAGCCTGAGTGCCAACGCCGGATTGTACTACCAGTTACCGCCCTACACCTCGATGGGATATAAAGACAACGCCGGTGCCTATGTCAACAAGCAATTAAAATACATGCAGGTAGGCGAAACGGCTCTTGGCGTAGACTGGCATCTGCAAGACCGCTTCATGGTGTCGGTCGAAGGCTTCTTCAAGCGTTACGGACACATACCTTATTCGCTGACCGACGATATTCCCCTGCTGTGCAAGGGCAACGACTACGGTGTAGTGGGCAACGAAGCCCTGACCTCCACCGCCCAAGGCCGCGCCTATGGTGTGGAGACCATGTTCCGCTGGCAAGTGCCCGGTCGCTTCAATGTAGTCTCTTCGTTCACCCTCTTCAAAAGCGAATACCGCAACGGACAGAACGATGCCTACATTCCCTCGGCCTGGGACAACCGCTTCATCCTGAACCTGAGTGGCACCTACAACCTGCCCCGCCGCTGGAGCATCGGAGGCAAGCTGAGCTACATCGGTGGTTCGCCCTACACGCCTTACGATGAAGACAAGTCCTCGCTCGTCGAGGCCTGGGATGCCAAAGGACAACCCTACTACGACTACAGCCGCTACAACACCGAACGACTGCCCTCGTTTGCCCAGCTGGACGTGCGTGTGGATAAGTCATTCTACTTCCGCCGCTGTATGTTAGGCCTCTACCTTGACATCCAGAACATCACCGGTAACAAGCTGAAGCAACCCGACGTCATCATGAGCACGGGGGTGATAGAGAACCCGTCGGCACCTGCTTCCGAACAACGTTACAAGATGAAGTATCTGAAACAGGAAAGCGGCACCCTGCTGCCTACACTGGGCGTAACGCTTGAGTTCTGACAACAGCTGTATAGCCCATCATTTTTTCCTAGTTAAGAAAATATTTTTTCCTAACTGGAGAATTATTTTTTCCTAACTGGGAAAAAATAATTGCAAGACGGGTCAGCTTTCACCTCTTTCTGGGAAATCCATTTTACCTGAATTTCCGATAATGCAAATTCCCTTTTTCGGTCCTCTGTTCCGAAAAAGGGAATCTGTATCAGTCGGTCTGATCCGTAGCCAGTCCCGACACTTTTCAATATAATATCGCCTCCGGTTATTTATTAGCTATTTTCACCGAAACTATCGGTTGTTGCTTTTCTGCATCCAGCGGAACGGCGCGATACTTCACTTTGCTGAAATCAATCGTCTTCAGGTCAATGCTGCGGATGGCACTGTTGTACATCGTGCGGTAGTAGATGATGCGGTCGGCCATGTCCGTTGCCGATGTCCACTGCGTAGCGCTCGGAATGTCGGCAGGTATCCTGCCCGCCTGAAACTCGATGCCCACGGGAATATCGAAGTTGTTCAGTATCTGGAAACCTTGAAGCACCGTCTTCAGTGCCGTGTCCTGCACCGGTGCCGTAGCCTGATAGAAAGCTGCCCGCACAAAACGTGAAGGAGGTGTCACGTCGCCCGGTATACCCAGAAAACCGCTGCCCGCACCAAACGAAGCAAGTTTTGTACCGCCCAACGACTGAGCCGGAGCCGTACCCGGATAAAGGTTGACGTAATTGTTCAGGTTGGTAAGCTGCCAGTCGAAACTGGGCGAATTGGTCAGCACACCCAGCGGATTTTCGTAGAACTTGGGCTTTCCATCAATCATTTCCAGCACAATCTGACGTCCCGACGGTTCGGTAAAACGCCAGTGAACGGTAGAGGCACGCGGATCTATATTAATAATGTGTACCTCGCTCACCGCCTGTTTCACTTCGTCCACGGTGGCACACTGGCCCAGTATCCACGATACCAGTTGCAGATCGGCAATACTCTTGTCCTGCAATGCCTCGTCAAACTTCTCGTACTCACCATAATTGGGGAAATAGAACAGCCCGGCCGAAAGCCCCGCTTCGTTCAACCCCTCGGCCACGAAGTCTTTCTGTTCTACAGCCAGTCCCACGTATCCGTAACGCGCCTTGAAGGTCATGCCCGTAACACCCGCAGGCGTGTACGAACGCTGCTCATAGCCGCGGGGCACAATGACGTATTGACTGTTGAGGTCGCTTCCGCCCCACTCGATGGTTCGTGCCACGACAGTAGCACTATCTTTACTTTTCAGGGTAATGCCCGTGCAAGCCTCGGCAGGTAAAGGATAGGCAAACATGCTTCCTATGCCCATTGCAATTGCCAACAAAATCCTTGATTTCATACCCTTATACTTATTTATATATTAAAACTTTATTCATGCCTTATCGACAGAAAACAAACATACAACTTTTTTCAAATCGCTACTGTTCTGTTTTACTCTGCCCTTCGTACAGTTTTAAGTCATTTGAGAAGAAACAAAATCAGAATAGAATATGTTCAGTCATTTCAACAAACCAGCGGCTTTATTCCGAGAGCCGACAAACATCAGGCATCTTTGCGCATAAGCGTTCTTTCGATATTGTATCGGGGTCGGTCTTTTACTTCGATATATATTTTTCCAATATATTCGCCGACAATCCCCAATGCAGCCAGAATAAAACCGCCTACTAACCAGATTGAAATAATCAGTGAAGCCCAGCCAGGTACCGTATCGTGAATGTAATGAGTGTACAGCGTCCATATCGTCACCCCAATCCCGATAAGTATAAAGACACAGCCTAGCCAGAAAATCATACGTACCGGCTTGACGGAAAAAGAAGTTATTCCGTCGATAGCGAAGTCGAGCATCTTCTTTAGCGGATATTTAGATTCTCCAGCCCAACGCTTGGATCGGTTATAATAGACGCACGTAGTCTGATAACCTATCAACGGAACCAAACCACGAAGAAAAAGGTTACGCTCACGGAAACGGGCCAACTGCTGTAACGCCCTCTTACTCATCAGACGATAATCGGCATGGTTATAGACCGTCTTTACGCCCATCATGTTCATCAGCCGATAAAAAGCCTGTGCCGTTTCACGTTTGAACCAGGTATCGGTTTTCCGTTCCTTACGTACTCCGTAAACTATGTCATAGCCTTCCTTATACCGGCGAACCATCTCCGCAATGACAAGGATGTCGTCCTGCAAGTCTGCATCAATGGAAACGGCAATATCACAATAGTCCTTCACCAGATCAAGTCCTGCCATCAAAGCATTCTGATGTCCCACATTTCCGGCCAGATTCAGCCCGCACGCATAAGATTCGTGCTGATACAGGTCTTGAATGATGGGCCAGGTCTGGTCGGTACTACCATCGTTCACATACAATATATAACTGTCAGACGCTATCTGCTTTTCTTCTATCAGCTGATCAAGCAACTGACTCAGCCTTTTGTGGGTTTCATGCAACACAGCCTCTTCTTTATAGCAAGGCACAACAATCGCCAGGCAGGGGATTTCTTTCATACCAAAACCAAGAGTTTATATTACTTTCTGCAATATTCGTAAGAAAACATGAGATTTGCAAATTATCGCCGCCGCTTTTTAGGCTTCCTGCGACTTTCCGTCCAGCCGCTTATTTTTAAAGACGAACCTTACGAGCAGAAAATTGACCGGAATAGCAATGGCAAACACCGGTACGGGCGCCAACGTTTTGGAAATGCCCAGCCACAGAAACAGATTCAGCAGCCCCATGTGAAGCAGGTAATTGACCAGATGCGCACCACCAAAACCGAAAGCTTTGCCCCACGAAGGCTTTTGTCCGAACGTGAAATAAGCCGTCAGATAGAAGTTGGCCACAAAACTGATGGCATAACCCAGCGTATAGGCCACATTGACATTGATGACCCACTGCAAGACAAAATAAACACCGTAATGCAAGGCTGTGGCAAACACGCCCACCATCACAAAACGAAAGAATTCGGGTAATTGTCTCAGCTTCTTTATATCCATATTTCGGTTCATGCTATCATTGCTGGTACAAAGTTAGGTATTGTTTCAGAATTATTCGTACTTTTGCGGCTGGAAAACGTAAATAAGAGACAAAGATTATGCTGGACAAAAAGCAAGCGTTCTGGTTTATCGCCCTACTGAGCATTCTGGTGATACTCCCCTTCATTGGCGAAACCATTTTCTACTCCAAAGGAGAACCGCGTGAAGCCATCGTGGCCGTTTCCATGCTCGAAAGCGGAAACTGGATACTCCCCGTGAACTATGGCACTGACATTGCCTATAAACCGCCCTTCCTGTACTGGTGCATCGCAGCCTTTTCGCTGATACCGGGCGAAGTAACCGAATTTACGTCACGCCTACCGTCTGCCTTATCGTTTCTGGCCATGCAAATGGTCTTCTTCTGGTTCGTAGCCAAGCGGAAAGATACGCAGACTGCCGTACTTACCTCATTGCTTCTACTCACTTCGTTCGAAGTTCACCGTGCAGCAGTAGCCTGCCGGATTGATATGCTTCAGGTATCACTTATCGTTATTTCGTTGTGCCTGCTCTTCCGTTGGGATGAGAAAGGAGCAAAAGGAATACCTTGGGTGGCTGTGTTACTGATGGGCTGTGCCACTCTGACCAAAGGGCCTATCGGCTCCATCTTTCCCTGTACTTGCATCGGAATCTTCCAATTGCTGCGCGGACGGGCATTCTTCAAAACGTTCGGTTCGCTGTTTGTCATCGGCCTGCTGACGCTTATCCCGATGGCCATCTGGTTCTATGCCGCTTATCTGCAAGGCGGACAACCGTTCGTTGATCTGATGCTGGAAGAGAATACCGGACGATTTGCCGGAACGATGTCGTACGAATCACACTATAATCCCGTGTGGTATAACTTCCTGACCATCATTTGGGGATGGATTCCCTGGACGCTGGTACTGGTTATTTCGCTCTTCGGCCTCAACTGGAAAGGCATCCGCCTGCTGCCGGACGGCGACTCGCTGAAGCAGCGCCTTGCCAAGGCTTGGAGTGCTTTCCGTAACCAGTCGCCTCTGCAACTGTTCACATGGGTGGTGATTCTGTTCATCTTTATCTTCTACTGCATCCCCAAGAGCAAACGCAGTGTATACCTGCTGCCCATCTATCCGTTTATGGCTCTGCTCATTGCCCAGTACCTGCTGGCGCTGACAAGCCGCTGGGCCAAGGCGTTCAAAATATCAGCCTACATCTTTGCTTCGCTGTGCTTCCTGCTGACAGTGGTCTTTGCTGCTGTCCGTCTGGGACTGATCCCCGACAGCGTGTGGGGGAGTGGCCGTCATGCAGCCGAAAACATAGGCTTCATGCACGCACTCGAAAACGTCTCACTGCCCGTAGTGAAGTGGCTTATCGTTGCCCTGCCTGTTGTGGCCGGCATCTGCACCTTGCGGGCATTGGCAAAAAAAGCTGACGGTCGCTCGCTGCTCTACGCTACGGCAGGCTGTATGCTGTGCCTGTTCGTATCGCTTGACGGTGTTTACCAACCTGTGGTGCTGGCCGAGAAGTCGGACAAGAAACTGGCCGAATGCTTCAACCAGTATGTACCCCAAGGATACATCTACTCGTACACCGACCGCATGATACGTTTCTACGGCGCCAACTACTACCTGAACGACCGTATGCGCAACTTCACCCTGGAAAATCCCGAAGGCGAAGGCTATGTGGCCGTGTCGGTCAAAGACCAGGAATCCTTCCTGAACTACTGCAACGGTACGTACCAGGTAGAAGAAGTATACCATACGCCCTACCGTAGTTGCGACCTTCGGGCCGAAATACTGATTTACAAGTTTTCGAAACAATAACATTTATACAGTGATTTATGATGTCTCCCGAACTGTTGATTGACAAATATTATCCTGAACCGAACGAACTGAAACATATCTTACTGACTCACAGCCATTCGGTAGCCGACAAAGCCCTGCAAATGGCCGAGAAGCATCCGGAACTGAAGCTGGACAAAGAATTCATCTACGAGGCAGCCATGCTGCACGACATAGGCATCTTCCTGACAGACGCCGACGGCATCTACTGCTTCGGCGACAAGCCCTACATCTGCCACGGCTATCTGGGAGCCGACCTGGTACGCGCCGAAGGCTTCCCGCAGCATGCTTTGGTGTGCGAACGGCATACGGGAGCCGGACTGTCGCTGGACAGAATCATTGCCGACAACCTGCCTGTGCCCCATCGGGAAATGGTGCCCGTCAGCCTGGAAGAACAGATTATCTGCTTTGCCGACAAATTCTATTCGAAGACGCATCTGGACAAAGAAAAGACAGTGGAAAAGGCCCGGAAGAGCCTTGAACGCTACGGCGAAGCCGGACTGCAACGCTTCGACCGCTGGTGCGAACTCTTCTTGTAGCAATCTAAATTTCTTTAAAAAAGAGAATTATACGCATAAAATACGTACTTTTGCCCCTTCAAAGCGGAAACTAATTAGTAAATAACGTCATTGAAACCAAGAATAATCATATCGTTCGTACTGCTGTTCGTCTTGCTTTTCCTCTCGGGTGAGGCCGTGTCGCAACGACGCCGGGGAAAAATGATCCCCCCCAAGAGCCAGACAACCTCTTCGCAGGCTGCAGGCGACTCGCTGACGACAGATTCTCTCAGAACAGATTCGCTGACTGCAAGCCTTTCCGGAAAAGACTCGCTGGCAGCAGACAGTGTACCCGTCGCCCCTAAGAAGGAAGGACTGGACGCACCTGTCACCTACGAAGCTACCGACTCCATCGTATTCACCCAAAGCGGATTCGCCCATCTGTACGGCGAAGGAAAAGTGGTCTACCAGCAACCCCGCAAACCTATCGAACTGACTGCCGATGTCATCACCATGAACATGGACAGCAGCACGGTGTATGCCCACGGCGTGGAAGACTCGTTGGGAAACGTATCGGGTACGCCGGTCTTCAAGGACGGAGAAACACCCTACGAGACAAACACCATACGCTACAACTTCAAGAGCAAGAAGGGACTTATCAGTAACGTGGTGAGCCAGCAGGGCGAAGGATACGTGACCGGAAACAATGCCAAGAAAGGAACCAACGACGAACTTTACATGAAGAAAGGACGTTACACGACGTGCGACAACCACGAGCATCCGCACTTCTACATGCAGATGACCTATGCCAAGGTACGACCCAAGAAGAACGTCGTAACCGGTCCTGCCTATCTGGTAGTAGAGGATGTACCCCTGCCGTTGGCCGTTCCGTTCTTCTTCTTCCCATTCTCAAGCAGTTATCAGTCGGGATTCCTGATGCCGACTTATATGGACGACTCTAACCGTGGTTTCGGTCTGACCGACGGAGGTTACTACTTTGCCATCAGCGACCAGATGGACCTGAAAGTACGGGGAGACATCTTCACCAAAGGTTCGTGGGCACTGAATGCAGAGTCCAACTACATCAAGCGATACAAATACTCCGGTCTGTTGCAGGCCAGCTATCAGGTGACCAAGACGGGCGACAAGGGACTGCCGGACTATTCGGTAGCCAAGGACTTCAAGATTGTGTGGTCGCACCGCCAGGATGCCAAAGCCAACCCCAACCAGACATTCTCGGCCAGTGTGAACTTCGCCACCAGTAGCTACGAGCGTACCAACATCGACAACATGTACAACTCGCAGGCCATGTCGCAGAACACCAAGACCTCCAGTATCAGCTATACACGCTACCTGTTCGACAAGAAACTGACGCTGTCGGCTACATCGAACATTGCACAGAACATGCGCGACTCGTCGATCAACGTGACTTTGCCCGACTTGAACATTTCGCTGACCACTATCTTCCCTTTCAAAAGAAAGAAAGCTGTGGGCGAAGAGAAATGGTACGAAAAGATTTCCGTACGCTACACCGGACGATTGAAGAACAGCATACAAACCAAGGACAACCTGCTCTTCAAGTCGAACCTGATCAGAGACTGGGAGAACGGTATGCAGCACGAAATTCCCATCAGCGCCACCTTTACCCTGTTCAAGTACTTCAACGTGACTCCCAGCGTGAACTACACCGAACGCTGGTACACGCGCAAAGTGATGAAAGACTGGGACCCGACAGCCGGCGCCAACGGTACCGGTGCGGAAGTGAGCGATACGATATACGGCTTCAACCGCGTGTACAACTATAGCGCCAGCATGAGCGTCAACACCAAGATATACGGTATGTACAAGCCACTCATCTTCCCGAAGAAAGCCATACAGATACGTCACGTCATCACGCCGTCCATCTCGTTCAGTGCATCGCCCGACTTCGGAGCCGAGCGTTACGGATACTGGACATCGTATACCAAGCCTAATTCGGACGGTCGTCAGGACACCGTAGTCTACTCACCCTATGCCGGACAGGCCTTCAGCCCACCCAGCCAGGGACGTTCGGGAAACATCTCCTTCAGCGTTTCGAACAACATCGAAATGAAGTTCAAGGATAAGAATGACTCCATCCGTAAGATCAGTCTGATAGACGAACTGGGTGCCAGCATCTCGTACAACACGGCTGCGAAAGTACGTCCGTGGAGTAACCTGAACCTGAACCTGCGTCTGAAACTCAGCAAGAACTATACATTCAGTATGAGCTCCACTTTCGCCACCTACGCCTATGCCTTCGACAAGAACGGTAACGTGGTGCAGAGCGACCGTACCGAATGGTCGTACGGACGATTCGGACGATTCCAGGGATATGGTACATCGTTCAGCTACACCCTGAACAACGACACGTGGAAGAAGCTGAGAGCCCTGTTCACCGGCGAGAAAGCCGATGAAGGTGAAAACAAGAACGGCGAGGGACAAGGCGACGATACCACCGACGGAGATGCCAGCAACGAGGCAAACACATCCAGCCGAAACGAAAAGAAAACCGAAAAGGCCGCAGCCGACAGCGATGGTTATCAGGTGTTCAAGATGCCGTGGTCCATCAACCTCAGCACCGGTTTCAACATCAGCGAGGATACCAGCAAGCCTATTAACCGCAACACCATGCGCTACCCGTACAAGATAAGCCTGAACGCGCTGAACATCAACGGAAACATCAAGATCTCCAATAAGTGGGCCATCAACTTCAACTCGGGTTACGACTTCGAAAGCAAGGAAATCGTACAGACGGCCTTCAACATCACGCGCGACCTGCACTGCTTCAGCATGTCGGCCAGTCTCTCGCCCTTCGGACGCTGGAAGTACTACAACTTCACGATACGTGCCAACGCCAGCATCCTGCAAGACCTGAAGTGGGAGCAACGCAGCCAGACGCAGAGCAACATACAGTGGTATTAATCCAGCCAACAGGCTCCGGCGCATTCTTTCAGCCTGCCCCTCTGGCAGCACACATACGGACGAAATCGGATACACACCTATCATAAAGGCCGGTAACACGAGTTACCGGCTTCCTGATGACTTGCTGCAAACTCACTGCACACAAGTTGCAGCAACGCTGCACACTGGTTGCAGAGTCACTGCAAACGGGTTGCAGAGTCACTGCAAACAAGCTTGCAGTATCGCTGCAAAGCGGTGTGCAGTAACGCTGCAAACAGGCTTGCAGTAACACTGCAACCTGCGTGCAGCAGTTCTGCAGTCAGCAGTTCCCACCGAAGATACTTGATGTTACCACACGATTTCCGCCTCGCCATGCTCGCGCAGATAGGCATTGGCCTGGCTGAAGTGGTGGTTTCCGAAAAAGCCGTGATAAGCAGAAAGGGGCGAAGGATGCGCCGAAGTGAGCACAAGATGCCTGCTACGGTCGATAAAGGCACCTTTTCGCTGCGCATAAGCTCCCCACAGGATGAACACCAGATGCTCGCGCTGCTCGGCCAGCAGGCGTATGACGGCATCGGTAAAGGTTTCCCAACCGCGGTTCTGATGCGAACCCGCCTGATGCGCCCGCACAGTCAGCGTGGCATTGAGCAGCAGTACGCCCTGCTGAGCCCAGCGGGTCAGATTGCCTGTAGCAGGAATGTCGGTTCCTATGTCATCCTTGATTTCCTTGAAGATATTCACCAACGACGGCGGAAAAGGAATACCGTCGTTCACCGAAAAGCAAAGACCATGGGCCTGTCCCGGTCCGTGATAAGGATCTTGCCCGATGATAACTACCTTCACTTTATCGAAGGGGCAAAGATTGAAAGCATTGAAAATCAGCTTTCCCGGAGGATAGACAGGCCCATGGGCATATTCCTGGCGCACGAATTCGGTCAGCGTGCGGAAGTAATCTTTTTCGAACTCAGGCTGCAAACGCGCCTTCCAGCTCTCTTCTATCTGAACATTCATAATATATTTGTACGATTAGCATTTCGGCAGCTAAGATACAAATATTTTTCATCAAATCAGGTGTATGCCGCAAGCCTTGCACTCCTGACGCATGGATTCGGGCCAGATACTTGCCTGAATTTCGCCAATGTGCGCCTTCCGCAAGTAGAACATACACAGACGCGACTGCCCGATACCACCACCGATAGACAGCGGCAGTGTGTCGTCCATCAGTCGTTTGTGGAAGTAAAGTTCCAGGCGTTGTTCCTGTCCTTCTTCCTTCAGCTGTTGCAGCAGTGCCTTCTTGTCCACACGGATACCCATCGACGACAGTTCGATGCTGCGTTGCAACACGTCGTCCCACAACACCAGGTCGCCGTTCAGTCCCGGCAGGTCGTTCAGGCCCGGCGTCGTATAGTCGTCGTAGTCCGGAGCACGTCCGTCGTGCTTCTTCCCGTCGCCCAGTTTGCAACCGATACCGATGATGAACACCGCCCCGTACTTCTTCGTAATGGCATGCTCACGACACTTGGGTTCCATGTCCGGATACAGACGGCGCAATTCCTCGGCATGTATGAAGTGCAGCTTCTGCGGCAGGCAGGGCTTGATTTGCGGGTACATCTCGTACACCATGTATTCCGTACGCACCATGGCAGCATAAATGCGGGTAACGATTTCTTTCAGGAAATCCACGTTGCGGTCGGCCTCGGTAATGACACGTTCCCAGTCCCACTGGTCGACGTACAGCGAGTGCAGATTGCCCAACTCTTCGTCGGCCCGGATAGCGTTCATGTCTGTGTAGATGCCATATCCCGGCTCAATGCAATATTCGGCCAGCGTCAGGCGCTTCCACTTCGCAAGCGAATGCACCACTTCGGCCTGTGCATCGCCCAAGTCTTTTATCGGGAAGGACACAGCACGCTCCACACCATTCAGGTCGTCGTTGATACCCATTCCCTTCAGTACAAACAACGGTGCCGTGACACGGCGCAAACGCAATTCAGACGAAAGGTTCATCTGAAAGAAGTCCTTAATCTGTTTAATGCCAAGCTCCGTCTGCTTCAAATCGAGCAAGGGAGTATAGCCCTCAGGTTTTATCAAGTAACTCATGACTATTTATATCTTTCTTTAATTGTAAATTTGTCCGGCAAAGATAAAAATAATATTGATACATGCTACAATTTACACAAGAAAAACAGCAAAATGAAACACATTCAGCTGTATACATTCCAAAATAACAGCATAAGCAGACAAAAAGAACGACATAAAAAAAGAAAATTGTTAGGATTATGCAGAGATTTTTTATACTTTTGCCCTGCAAACGGCGCCGGTGATACCACCGTGTCTGCCGTCAAGGCATCAAGCACCTGTAGTTCAATGGATAGAATACTGGATTCCGGTTCCAATGATAAGGGTTCGATTCCCTTCGGGTGTACTACTTCCCCTTACATTTTCCCGTTACAGACTTATTGACATGCAAGGCTTTCAAGCCCTGCTATAGTGTTGTGTCCTGCCTTCAACTACAGACCGGTACACCAACAGCCCCCACTTTGCCTTACGACGAAAAGAAACAAAAAAAGGCACATCGTTCGTTACCGATGCGCCTTTCTTACGTATGTTTCAGATAAACTTTCTGCGATTAAGCCTCTTCAGCTACCACTTCGAAAGGAATTTCTACAGAAACTTCCTTGTGAAGCTTAACGATAGCCTTGTAGTTGCCAACTTCTTTCACAGCATCTTTCACAACGATAATCTTGCGGTCGATGTTGTGACCCAGCTTAGCCAGCTCGTCAGCAATCTGAATGCTGCCTACAGAACCGAAGATAGTACCAGTAGAGCTTACCTTTGTAGCGATCTTCAATGATACGCCTTCCAGCTTAGCAGCCAGTTCTTCAGCATCTTTTTTGATTTTCTCCAGCTTGTGAGCACGTTGTTTCAGCTCTTCAGCCAGCATTTTCTTGGCAGCAGGAGAAGCAATGACAGCTTTACCTGTCGGAATGAGGTAGTTACGACCATAACCAGACTTAACAGTCACGATGTCGTTCTTATAACCCAAGTTGATAACGTCTTCTTTCAAAATAATTTCCATACTGTCTCCTCCTTATTATTTCATCATATCGGTTACATAAGGCAGCAATGCCAAGTGACGTGCTCTCTTAACGGCCTGAGCCACGCGACGCTGATACTTCAGTGAAGTACCTGTAATGCGACGGGGAAGGATCTTACCCTGCTCGTTCAGGAATTTCTTCAGGAACTCGGGATCTTTGTAGTCGATGTACTTGATACCGCTCTTTTTGAAACGACAGTATTTTTTCTTCTTAACGTCTACTGAGGGC
>ERZ1673693.153-NODE-153-length-100087-cov-38.427643_pt1 | contig 100087 bp, 98 predicted proteins | sample MGYA00580223_ERZ1673693 | MGnify/ENA primary metagenome ERZ1673693 (study PRJEB41218, sample SAMN15661741) | gut metagenome | host: Homo sapiens | place: Canada: London | collected 2015-08-20/2019-03-30 | study: EMG produced TPA metagenomics assembly of...
GCCTCCTACTCGATTCATGGGCATAATTTCTACAGTATCTAAGCCACTTCGCTATGCGCTTCCGCAAGAGTACGTGTGCGCCACCGGTGCCCGGGGCTTACGTCCCTTACGCTGTGGCGGAAATGTTGTTCAAATCAGTTCAAAGTACTAGACAAATTCCCTAAAATATTAGATAATGTATATAAATAATTTTGATTTTGCACCGCATGAGAATTATTCAAAATTGATGGTTCATAAGTGTATTTATCATAGTATACATATGGGTTTATGATTATGAGATATAATACACATTGAGCGGATGCAGCATAGGAGGTCGGCATGAAGAAGAAAAAAATAGTTATTGCACTCGGACATGATGCTCTTGGAACAACTCTTCCGGAGCAGCACGAGGCTACAAAGCATACAGCAAAGGCAGTTGCAGATTTTATCAGGGACGATTATGAGGTTGTTATCACACACAGCAACGGACCGCAGGTGGGCATGATTCACACCGCTATGTCTGAGTTTTGCAGGATTTATCCTGAGTATACAGCTACACCTACAGCAGTCTGCTCTGCAATGAGCCAGGGCTATATAGGATATGATTTACAGAATGCTATCCGTACAGAGCTTCTTGGCAGAGGAATTTACAAGACCGTTTCAACAATACTTACACAGGTGGTTGTTGACCCATATGATGAGGCTTTTTATCATCCGACAAAGATCATTGGCCGTGTTATGACAGAGGCTGAGGCTGAGGAAGAGGAGAAAAAGGGCAATCATGTGACACAGGTTGAGGGAGGCTACAGAAGAGTTGTGGCAGCTCCAAAGCCTGTTGATATAGTGGAAAAGGATGCTATTAAGGCTCTTGTTGATGCGGATCAGGTTGTTATCGCATGCGGTGGCGGTGGAATTCCTGTTTTAGCACAGGATAATAAGCTTCAGGGCGCAAGTGCTGTTATCGAGAAGGATCTTGCAGCCGGAAAGCTTGCAGATACTCTTGATGCTGACAGACTTGTTATACTTACAAGCGTTGACAAGGTCTGCCTGAACTATGGCAAGGAGGATGAGAAGCCACTTGATACCATGACTGTTGATGAGGCAAAGAAGTATCTTGCAGCAGGCGAGTTTGATGAGGGTACCATGGCTCCAAAGATTGAGGCAGCTATCGACTTTATCGGTGACTCTGCCATCCGTTCAGTGCTTATCACAAAGCTCAATAAAGAGGGCAAGACTGTTTCAGGTGGTATGGGCACTTTAATTACAAAGTAGAGCTTAATTGTTATAATTCACATATATCCCACACGTCTATATGCATTTTGCAGAGCAGATGTGTGGGATTCTAAATAAAAAGAGTAAGATAGAAGGTAACACAAAATGAGTGAGAAAAGGCTTCAAAAGAGAGATGAAATCTCAGACGAGTACAAATGGAAGCTTGAGGATATGTATGAGACAGATGAGCTGTGGGAGGCTGAGTGTGAAAAAGCGTCACAGCTTGCAGAAAAGCTCTCGGGCTTTAAGGGACATCTGGCAGACAGTGCATCAACGCTGCTTGATTTTTTTAAGAAGCAGGATGAGTTGTCTTATTATTTGGAGCGTATAGTGGTTTATGCGAATGAGCGCTCGCATCAGGACACTGCCGTGTCGAAATATCAGGCATATGTGTCAAAGGCAGAGACACTGACTGTTCAGGCATCAGGTGCGCTGGCATTTGCGAGTCCGGAGATTTTGCAGATAGATGATAAAAGGCTTGAGAGCTTTTACAGTGAGAGCAATGAGCTTATGCACTATAAGCGTGCGATTGATGAGATAATGCGTCAGAAAGAGCATACCTTATCGGCTGCAGAGGAGAATATCCTGGCGCAGTGCGGTGAGATGGCTGCAGCACCGGAGAATATATTCAGCATGTTCAACAACGCGGATATCAAATTCCCGTATATCACTGATGTTGAGGGAAATAAAATCCGTATCACGCACGGCAATTTCATAGATTTTTTAAGCAGCAAGGACAGAAGCCTGCGCAAGCAGGTGTTCCGTGGAGTATATGATTCGTACAAGAAGTGGAGCAATACTGTTTCCATGATGTACATCAGCAAGCTGAAAAATGACACTTTTTATGCAAGGGTAAGAAAATATGACAGCGCAAGGGCCATGTATTTATCCGATGGCGATATTCCTGAGAGTGTATATGACAATCTGATCGAGACGGTTCACGCACATCTGCCGGCTCTGCACAGGTACATGGCGCTTAGGAAGAAGCTTTTAGGTGTGGAGCATCTGCATATGTATGATTTGTTTGCACCGATTGTGGACAATGTACAGACCACCTACACCTATGATGAGGCGAAAAAGCTTGTGGCAAAGGCGCTTGAGCCTATGGGCGATGAGTATGTCAGCACACTTAAGGCTGGCATGGAGAGTGGCTGGATAGATGTATATGAGAATGAGAACAAGAGAAGCGGTGCGTATTCATGGGGCGCTTACGGCACTCATCCGTATGTGCTTTTGAACTATGCCGACAATCTGGACAGTGTGTTTACGCTGGCTCATGAGATGGGACATGCGATGCATACATACTATTCAAATGAGCATCAGAGCATCACCTACGCAGGATACCTGATTTTTGTGGCAGAGGTTGCATCCACCTGCAATGAGTCGCTCCTAATGCACTATATGCTTGAGCATTGTGAGGATGAGAATGAGAGAAAATATCTCATGACACATTTTCTGGACGGCTTCAGGACGACACTTTTCAGGCAGGCGCAGTTTGCAGAGTTTGAGCATATAGCTCACCGGAAAATGCAAAAGGGTGAGCCGGTTACCAAGGATGTGCTAAATGAGCTATGGCATGAGCTGAATGTGCAGTACTACGGACCGGATATGCGCGTGGATGATGAGATATCATATGAGTGGATGCGCATACCGCATTTTTACACACCGTACTATGTATATCAGTACTCGACGGGCTATTCGGCAGCAGTTGCTTTCTCAAAAAAGATACTTGAGGAGGGAAAGCCTGCTGTGGATAAGTATATAGGAAATTTCCTGTGCGGTGGATGCTCGAAGAATCCAATCGAGCTGCTAAAGAGTGCCGGTGTCGATATGAGCACACCAAAGCCTGTGGATGATGCACTCAATGTATTTGAGGATTATCTGAAGCAGTTTGAGGCAGCAACTAAGTAAGGAGAAACATTTTTATGGAAAGAATTAAAAGCTTTACAATCAATCATAATATTCTTAAACCTGGATTTTATATTTCAAGAAAAGACGGAGAAATCGTTACATACGACCTTCGTACAAGAAAACCTAATGCAGGCGATTATATGTCCAATTCAGCTATGCACTCAGTGGAGCATATGTTTGCAACATGTGTGAGAAACTCTGAGATTGCAGATGATGTGGTATATTTTGGACCGATGGGCTGTCAGACAGGCTTCTATCTCGTTGTGAGGGATGTCGAGCCGGGAAAGGTTTTTGAAATCACAAAAGAGGTCTTAAAACAGATACTTGAGTATGATGGACCGGTGTTTGGTGCATCAGCCATAGAGTGCGGACATTACGAGAATCTGTCACTTGACGAGGCAAAGAAGGAGTGCCGTGCATATCTAAAGGTGCTTGAGAGCCAGACAAATATGGAGTTTACTTATCCACAGTAAACGAGGACTAAAAATATAATAGCAAGATAGCAGGAATGGAGAAATAAAATGACAATAGGTGTAATTGGTGCAATGCAGATGGAGGTCGATGACTTAAAGGCTCAGATGACAGACACACAGACAGAGGTTTACAGTGGAGTGGAGTTTGTTGAGGGCAAAATCGGTGATCAGTATGTTGTTGCGGCAAAATGCGGAATAGGAAAGGTATTTGCGGCAATATGTGCAGAGGCCATGATTTTGAAATATGATGTCGACATGATTGTCAATATCGGAGTGGCTGGTACTTTGACAAAGGACTTAAACGTGCTTGACGTGGCAGTAGCCACAAACGTGCTGCAGCACGATATGGATACATCGCCAATCGGAGATCCGAAGGGACTTCTCTCAGGCATCAATATGATTCTGCTTCCGGCTGATACAAAAATGGTGGAGCTCATGTGCTCATGCTTAGCTGACAGGAATATCCACTACAAAAAGGGCAATATCGCAACAGGAGATCAGTTTATTGCCACAAAGGAGCAGAAGGATTATATTTCGAATACCTTTGATGCAATCGCAGCAGAGATGGAGGGTGGCAGCATCGGTCATGTGTGCTATGTGAACAAGGTGCCATTTGCCATTCTTCGCTCAATATCAGACGGCGATGGCGGCGAGACAGACTACCAGACCTTTGCGGAGAAGGCTGCGCATCAGTCGATTGAGGTAGTGCTTGAGTTTATCGGAAGGGCAGAAGAACTGAAATAGAGTTATTTCATTATTCATAATTTGTGATAATAAAGAATAGTATATAGCATGAGTGAATACAGAGCATACATGCAAAATACAAAACTACATAATGGGACAAAACGAAAGAAACGCCGACACAGATTCCTTTTTGGAGTGCTGCTGTCGGCGCTTCTTATTACAGGCGCTTTATATGGCAGAGAGTATGACATATCACAGCTGAAAAATATAGAGGTGATGGAGACACTTAGCAGTGCTGTGAGTCAGTTCGGAGACAGAAAGCTGCCTGTATATTCGGTTCAGACAACGGAAAAAAAGATAGCCCTTTCATTTGACTGTGCCTGGGGAGCAGAGGATTTTGACAGTATGATGGAGACACTTGACAAGCACAACGTAAAGGCTACATTTTTTATGACAGGAGGGTTTGTGAGTGATAATCCTGAATGTGTAAAGACGCTGGTTGAAAAAGGGCATGAGCCCGGAAATCACAGTGAGCACCACTATGATATGGCAACAATCACGGCAGGCGAGATGAAGACGGAGATAATGGATGTGCACAAAAAGGTCAAGGAGCTGACCGGAAAGGATATGAAGGTATTCAGACCGCCATACGGCTCGTACAACAATGAACTGATTGACACAGTTTATGGCTGTGACTATTATCCAATCCAGTGGGATGTGGATTCGCTCGACTGGAAAAACTATGGTGTGCAAAACATCATAGATACAGTGTGCAATCACAAAAGCCTGGATTGTGGCTCGATAATACTCTGCCATCTAGGCGCGAAATACACCTCGCAGGCACTCGATGAGATGCTCACGAAGCTTCAGGACATGGGCTATGAGATAGTTCCGGTATCAAAGCTGATCATGACTGAAGGCTATCATATGGATGCAAACGGTATGCAGATCAAGGACTGAGCAATTTCATAAATCAATATTTTAGTCAATATTTAGTCAATAATTTAGCCATTTACGATATTGTTATTTACAGACAAGTGTGTTAAACTAAAGCTATATTTTAAAGAAGCTGTGAGACAGCTATGGGGGTAAATTATATGACAGATACAGGTTTTTTAGTAGCATTCTTTATAGTTATTTTTTTAGTTATCATCTTTGCGCTTGTCGCTGTAATCGGGGCCGTTACAAGTGCTGTTGCAGGTATCAATGATGATGAGGATGAGATTGAGGAAGAGGGCATCTGAAGCTAAAATAAATAAAAGATATTAAAAGATATTAAAAGATATTTAAAGACATTTAAGGACATCGAATTATATTAATCGTATAATTGGGTGTCTTTTTATTGTCAAAATCTCTTAAAAAAGTATAAACCAATTGAGTTGCAATCCGACACATTGTATAATAAAAGTATAACAGCGAATTAAATATATTGTGAAAATCGCAGTAATCATTGTCTATTAAACTAATGCAGGACATTATCAAGAAAAGAAAAAGGAGGGGTTAGATGATATCCAGATATAGTGTAAAAAAGCCTTTTACTGTACTTGTAGGAGTATTGCTGGTAATAGTACTTGGTGTTGTATCGCTTGGCAGGATGACGACAGATCTGCTGCCGGATATGAGCTTTCAGTATGCACTTATCGTGACAACAGATATGGGAGCAAGTCCACAGGAGGTGGAGAGCGATGTCACCGCGCCGCTTGAAGCAGCTATGGCAACTACGTCAAATATCAAAAACGTAAGCTCAATGTCATATAACAGCTATTCGCTGGTGACATGCGAGTATGAGCAGAATGCCAACATGGATTCTGTAGTGATAGAGATGCAGCAGAAAATAGATCAGGTCAAGGCTGGCTGGAAGGATGGAGTGGGTACTCCGACCATTATGAAGATAAATCCGGACATGCTTCCAATCATGATGACTGCTGTGGATATGGATGGGAAAAGCAAGTCGGAAATCACAGACTTTGTGGAAAACACACTTAAGCCTGCAATTGAGAGTACAGAGGGAGTCGCATCAGTGACTGCGACAGGTGAGCTCACCGAGCAGATACAGGTCACGATGAATCAGGCCAAGATAGATGCGCTCAATGAGAAAATAAATAATGCCGTTTCAAAGAAATTTGACGATGCAAAAAGTCAGATGGATGATGCAAGCGCAAAGATAGAGAGCGGACAAAACGCAATCACATCGGCATCGGATCAGATGAGCGCGGGAGTGGATACGCTAAAGGCGCAAAAGGCAAAGCTTGCGGAGCAGAAGACTCAGCTAGAGAGTACTCTTGCAAGCTTAAATGAGCAGAAGAGCCAGCTTGAAACAATTCAGTCAGCTCTTTCAGACTTCATGAATAGTGATACATATACAAAGACAATTCCGTCACTCAAAGAGGGCGCAAATGCACCGGGTGAAGCGGGCACGGCACTTAAAGCACAGCTTGAGCAGGTTAATAAGCAGATTGCAACACAGTTTTCAGGTCTCTCGGCGCTTGGAATCAAGGTAAACACAGCAGATGATCTGCCTGCGGCAGCGTCAGCGATAGCACAGACTCTCATTCAGGTGAATACAGGTATAGAGCAGTGCAGGAGTGGGCTTGACCAGATAGCACAAGGAGAGACAGCACTTTTAGATGCCTATGATAATCTAAACAGTCAGGCAGCTATAAGCTCGATAAGCATAGGACAGCAGTCAGCACAGCTTGCAACAGCAGCGGCATCTCTTGACAGTTCAAAGAAGGAGCTTGAAAAGAGTAAGGATGATGCACTTGACAAGTCAAACTTAAATGCAGTTTTAACAATTGACTCGCTCTCGCAGTTGCTCGTCGCTCAGAATTTTGATATGCCTGCAGGCTATGTAAATGATTCAAATGGCACGCAGTACATAGTACAGGTGGGAGATGAGATAAAATCAATTGATGATTTAACAAATCTGGTACTTATGGATATGAAGCTTGATGGAATAGCTCCTATTCATGTCGGTGATGTGGCAGATGTTGAGATGACTGACAACTCGGATGAGACATATGCGATAGTCAACGGTAATCCCGGAATAATGCTCTCCATGGAGAAGCAGACCGGCTACTCTACAGGAGACGTCACAGACCGTCTTTTAGACAAGCTTGATTTGCTGGAAAAGGAAAATGACGGATTACACACCACAGTGCTTATGAATCAGGGCGTATACATCGACATGGTAGTAAAGAGTGTTATGGAAAATATGATAGTGGGAGCAATACTTGCCATTTTCGTATTGCTTTTGTTCTTAAAGGATATAAAGCCAACACTTGTTATCGCAGCATCTATACCACTATCGGTTATTGTGGCAGTGGTGCTTATGTATTTTACGGATATCACCTTAAATATCATTTCAATGTCGGGACTTGTGCTTGGAATAGGAATGCTGGTGGATAATTCAATAGTAGTAATCGAGAATATCTACAGATTAAGGGGAGAGGGATATTCGGTAAAGAAGGCAGCTGTTGAGGGTGCAAATCAGGTGGCAGGAGCCATTTTTGCCTCTACACTTACCACGGTAAGTGTGTACGCGCCAATCATTTTTACTGATGGAATCACGAGACAGCTCTTTGTAGACCTGGCACTTACGGTAGCGTTTACTCTTATGGCATCTCTTGTAGTGGCACTCACGTTTGTACCGGCAATTGCTTCAGGTATGCTCAAAAAGACGAAGGATATAAAGCATCCATGGTTTGACCGTTTTAAGGACTGGTATGGAAATGTGCTCGGCACATGTCTTAGATTTAAGCCGGTGGTATTTATTGCGGCAGTAGTGCTTTTAGTCGGCAGTGGCGCACTTTGCATGTCAAGGGGAATGACATTTATGGATATGGACATGGAGTCAAATCAGATTTCACTTACCATAGAGGCAAAGGATGACGAAAAGCTTGACTTCAAGCAGCTTACAGAGCTGTCTGATAAGGTCATGGACAAAATATCTGATATAAAGGGCATAGACACAATAGGAGCTACAGCAGGCGGCAGCTCGACCATGAACCTGATGAGCTCAGGAAGCGACAGCGTGAGCATGTATATATTGCTTGATGAGAAGTCGGATGTTTCATCGGATAAGGTAATAGATGAAATTGAAAAACGCACAAAGAATCTGGACTGCAAGGTAACAGCATCTTCGCAGGCTATGGACTCATCAGAGTTTTTCGGAAGTGGTCTCTCTGTCAGGATTAAGGGTAATGATATAGACAAGCTGCAGAAGCTTGCAGGTGATGTGGCAGATATCCTTAAGGACACAAATGGAGTGACAGATATAGATGACGGTCTTGGAGATACAATCAATGAGCTTAAGATAACTGTGGATAAGGAAAAAGCAGCAAAGTATGGCTATACGGTGGCTCAGGTATACCAGCTCGTATCCGGTGAGATATCATCTCAAAAGAGCGCAACAACCATTACGACCGACATAAAGGACTATGAGGTATACTTACAATCCGCAGAGCAGTCTGATGTGACTGTGGACGACATCAAAAACCTTACATTTACCTATAAGGATAATGATGGCAGTGAAAAGGAGATTCCGCTCAGTGATATCTGCACTATTTCACAGGAACAGACCCTGAGTACCATTCATCGAGATGCTCAGACCAGATATATTACAGTATCAGGTGCGGTTGATGAAAACCATAATGTAACATTACTAAGCAATAAAATTAAATCGAAAATTGATAAACTTAGCATTCCTGATGGCTATTCAATAGACATGGAGGGCGAGGATGAGACAATAAATGAGTCAATGAGTCAGCTTGGACTTATGCTTGTGCTTGCAGTGATATTTATCTATCTTATCATGGTGGCGCAGTTCCAGTCATTGCTTTCACCGTTTATTATCATGTTCTGTATACCTCTTGCGTTTACAGGAGGCTTTATAGCTCTTTTCATCACGGGAAATGAGCTCGGAATCATATCAATGCTTGGCTTTATCATGCTGGCAGGTCTCATTGTAAATAATGGAATCGTGCTCATTGATTACATCAATCAGGCTAGGAGAGAGGGCATGAGCAAGCATGAGGCAATCATAGACGCAGGCCGTACAAGGCTTCGTCCAATACTGATGACAGCGATGACCACCATACTTGCAATGTTTACATCAGCGATAGGTATCGGAGATGGCTCAGATATGATAAAGCCGATGGCAATCGCAATAATAGGAGGTCTCGTATACGGAACCATCCTTACGCTTATAGTAATTCCATGTATCTATGATGCGTTCAACAGAGAGAAGAGCATGGTAGAGGAAGAGCTGTAGCAAGATAGAAGGAAAAAGCTGGAAATATAGAGAGTTGGAGGATTTTTACATGGCAAAGTATATTATGGCATTAGATGCGGGCACGACCAGCAACAGATGTATACTTTTCAATGAGAAGGGCGAGATGTGCAGTGTGGCACAGAAGGAATTTACGCAGTTTTTTCCAAAGCCGGGCTGGGTGGAGCATGATGCAGAGGAAATCTGGGCCACACAGCTTGAGGTGGCAAAGGAGGCAATGGCCAATATCCAGGCTACGGCAGCCGACATATGTGCGATAGGCATTACTAACCAGAGAGAGACTACAATTGTATGGGACAAAAATACAGGTGAGCCGGTTTATCACGCGATAGTATGGCAGTGCAGACGCACGGCAGAGTATGCGGATTCACTGAAGGAAAAGGGGCTTACCGGGACCTTCAGAAAAAAGACAGGGCTTGTGATAGATGCTTATTTTTCGGCAACTAAGCTCAAGTGGCTCCTTGACAATGTGCCGGGAGCGAGGGAGAGAGCCGAAAGAGGCGAGCTTTTGTTTGGAACAGTCGAGACATGGCTTATATGGAAGCTCACTCAGGGACAGGTGCATGTCACGGATTATTCCAATGCTTCAAGAACCATGATGTTTAATATCAATACCTTAAAGTGGGATGATGAGATACTTAAGGAGCTTGATATACCAAAGAGCATGCTTCCAAAGCCAATGCCGTCAAGCTGTGTATATGGTGAGGTGAATCCTGTGTTTTTCGGGGGTCCGATTCCAATCGCAGGAGCGGCAGGAGACCAGCAGGCTGCGCTTTTTGGCCAGACTTGCTTTAGGGCAGGAGAAGCCAAAAATACATACGGTACAGGCTGTTTTCTGCTGATGAACACAGGTGAGATGCCGGTATCCTCAAAGAACGGACTTGTTACCACTATAGCCTGGGGCATAGACGGCAAGGTGGTATATGCGCTGGAGGGATCAATATTTGTGGCAGGAGCCTCTATCCAGTGGCTACGCGATGAAATGAAATTTATCGATTCCTCAACAGATTCAGAGTACATGGCGAGAAAGGTAAAAGACACAAACGGCTGCTACGTGGTGCCGGCATTTACAGGGCTTGGAGCACCGTACTGGGACCAGTATGCCAGAGGAACAATTGTGGGGCTTACGAGAGGTGTAAACAAGTATCATGTCATAAGGGCAACTCTGGAATCAATGGCATTTCAGGTAAATGATGTGCTTGAGGCAATGAAGGCTGATTCGGGCATCAATCTCACATCACTTAAGGTAGACGGCGGTGCCAGTGCCAATAATCTGCTCATGCAGATGCAGGCTGATATCAGCAATGCACCGGTCAACAGGCCTGTGTGCGTGGAGACAACAGCCATGGGCGCAGCGTACCTCGCAGGGCTTGCGGTGGGCTACTGGGAGAGCATGGATGATATAAAGAGAAACTGGTCTATTGACCGTGTGTTTGAGCCGGAGATAGCGGCTGATTTGAGAGAAAAGAAGCTTAAAATGTGGAAAAAGGCTGTCGCCTGCGCATTTAACTGGGCGAAGGATGAATAATAGCTTATGCTTGCATTGTTTTAAATGAGCTTAGTGATACGGCAATTAAACAATGCATGGAAATTGGTAGGAGAAAATAACATGTATGATGTAGTAATTATAGGAGCGGGAGTATCGGGAAGCGCCTGTGCCAGAGAGCTTTCGAAATATAACCTGTCCATCTGTGTGGTGGAAAAGGAGGAGGACGTGTGCTGTGGCACCTCAAAGGCAAACAGTGCTATTGTCCATTCCGGAATTGATTGTAAGACCGGTACACTTATGGCACAGATGAATATCCGTGGAAATGAGATGATGGACGAGCTTTCGAAGCAGCTTGATTTTGAGTTTAGAAGAAACGGCTCACTGATAGTGTGCTTTAGCGATGACGATATGCCAAGGCTTAAGGAGCTTTACAATCAGGGAATCGCAAACGGGGTGCCGGGACTTGAAATTCTTGATGCAGGCGAAGCGCATGAGATGGAGCCGAAGCTGTCTGATGAAGTTGTGGCAGCTATTTACTGCCCGACAGGAGGCATTTTATGTCCGTTTGGCATGAATATCGCATTTGCTGAGAATGCGGCAGCAAACGGTGTGGAGTTCTTATTTAATACAGAGGTGAAGGCAATACAAAAGGAGCAGACAGGCTATATTCTCATCACTCAAAATGGCGAAATTCATGCACGCTGCATTGTAAATGCAGCAGGTGTGTATGCTGATGTGTTTCACAACATGGTGAGTGAAAACAAAATCCATATCACACCAAGGCGCGGAGAGTACGAGCTTTTAGACAGAGCTGCGGGAGGTATCGTTGACAAGACTATTTTCCAGCTCCCGGGTAAATACGGCAAAGGTGTGCTTGTAACCCCGACAGTACACGGAAATATTTTAATCGGACCTACAGCAGATGACCATGAGGACAAGGATGGTACAAATACAACGAGAGCAGGCTTAGAGCATGTTGTGACATCCGGCACACGTTCGGTGCCGTCACTTCCTATGCGTCAGGTCATAACCTCGTTTGCAGGAAACCGTGCACATGAGGACGGACATGAGTTTATCATCGAGGAGCTTTCTGACGCACCGTATTTTATTGACTGCGCAGGTATAGAGTCACCGGGCTTATCAAGTGCGCCGGCTATCGGTGAGAGAGTGGCAGCAATAGTTGATGGGCTTTTTAATCCATCTAAAAATGCGGATTTCATCGAGACAAGAAAAGGTATTTTAAATCCAAAGAAGCTTTCAGAGGATGAGTATAAAAAGCTGATAAAAGAAAAGCCTGAGTATGGCAATATAATCTGCCGCTGTGAGATGATTACGGAGGGCGAGATAATGGATGCGGTAAACAGACCACTTGGCGCAAAGTCACTTGATGGTGTGAAGAGACGCACCAGAGCCGGAATGGGCAGATGTCAGGCGGGCTTTTGTTCTCCGAGAACTATGGAGATTATCGCCAGAGAGAAGGGAATTTCGCAGCTTGACATCACCAAAAGCGGTGGAAAGTCAAAGATAGTTGTTGGAATGAGCAGGAATCGCGGATAGTCTGTCTTACTTCAAAGAGACAGGTAACGATAGATTGATATTGGATTAATATCAGATTAACATAGGGGGACAATATGGAATTTTACGATATTGTGATAGTAGGAGGAGGTCCGGCAGGTCTTGCGGCAGCAGCTTCCGCTAAGAAAAATAAAATAGATAAAATACTTATACTGGAAAGAGACTGTGAGCTTGGCGGTATATTAAATCAGTGTATACACAACGGCTTTGGCCTGCACACCTTTAAGGAGGAACTCACAGGCCCTGAATATGCCGGCCGATTTATCGAAGAGGTCAAAGAGCTTGGCATAGAGTACAGGCTCAATATGATGGTCATGGATATCTCAACCGGTGACGAGTTTGAAAACGGGGCAGATGACAGGCATGATGTAAAGATAAAAGATGAGGCAAACGATAAAATAGTTACAGCTATGAACCGCACAGACGGACTTTTCCATATCGCTGCAAAGACCGTAATACTTGCGATGGGCTGCAGGGAGAGAGCAAGGGGTGCTCTTAACATACCCGGCTACAGACCTGCAGGAATTTTCTCAGCGGGTACAGCTCAGAGACTGGTGAATATAGAGGGATACATGCCGGGACGAAAGGTAGTAATACTTGGCTCAGGAGATATCGGTCTTATCATGGCAAGAAGAATGACCTTGGAGGGTGCCAAGGTGCAGGTGGTTGCAGAACTCATGCCGTATTCAGGAGGCTTGAAGCGTAATATTGTGCAGTGCCTTGATGATTTTAATATCCCGCTTAAGCTTAGCCACACAGTGGTTGATATAAAGGGCAGGGAGCGTGTGGAGGGCATCACTCTCGCTCAGGTTGACGAGCATAACAAGCCTATTGAGGGAACAGAGGAGTTTTACGAGTGCGATACACTTTTACTTTCATGCGGACTCATTCCGGAAAATGAGATTTCAAAAACAGCAGGTGTAGAGCTCAATCCTGTAACAAGCGGACCTGTTGTAAACGAAAGCCTTGAGACCAATGTGCCGGGTGTATTTGCCTGTGGAAATGTGCTTCATGTGCACGACCTCGTGGATTATGTGTCAGAGGAAGCAACAGCAGCAGGCCGCCATGCCGCAGAGTATGTGAAAAACGGCGGTGATAAGAGTGATGATGGCAAAGAAATATCGATAACTGCTACAGGCGGAGTCAGATATACTGTCCCAAGCACTATAAATACTGCACAGATGGATGATACTGCAACGGTTAGATTTCGAGTTGGAGCTGTGTATAAGAATTGTTATATTGCGGTATATCTGGATGATAAACAATTACAGCACCGCAAGCACCCTGTAATGGCACCGGGTGAGATGGAGCAGGTGGTGCTGCAGAAGAAGCAGCTCATCGAAACGGAAAATCCCCGCACAATTACGATAAAGATTGAGGAGGCATAGTATCATGGAAGAAAGAAATTTGACATGTATAGGCTGCCCTCTGGGCTGTGCCCTTAAGGTGACAATAGATGGAGATAATGTCACAGTAACCGGAAATACCTGTAAGCGCGGAGCAGACTACGGAGCAAATGAAGTGACACATCCGACGCGAATCGTGACAAGCACAGTCTGTGTGAAAAATGGCACAATACCGATGGTATCCGTAAAGACGGCACAGGATATTCCAAAGGAAAAGATAATGGATGTGATGGAGTGTATCAACCAAATCACGGTAGAGGCACCGGTGCATATAGGTGATGTACTGCTAAGCGATGTTGCAGCAACCGGTGTGGATATAGTCGCAACTAAGAATGTTGAATATAAGTAAAGAAAAAATAAAGAAATCTTATTGATATTTTCTTTATTGTTGCATATACTATAAGCAAGAAAGGAGTGTTGTATATGTCACAGTCAGTTAATGTTAATTTTAAATTGGATGCAGATGTAAAAAAAAGCATGGAACAGGTGTGTTCGGAATTAGGTCTTTCTATGAGTGCAGCGTTCACCGTTTTTGCAAAAAAAGTAGGCAGAGAAAAGCGTATTCCTTTTGAGGTATCGGTAGATCCGTTTTATTCTGATAGCAATATCCGTTATTTGGAAAATATCGTGCGCGATATTAAGGATGGCAAAGCTCACTTCGCAGAGCATGATTTGATAGAGGAGGACTAATGAGGTTACTATGGGAAGATAGGGCATGGAGCGATTATTTATACTGGCAGACGCAGGATAAGAAAACACTGAAAAGAATTAATGGACTTATCAAGGATATTCAGCGAAGTACGTTTGAGGGTATAGGTAAACCGGAACCATTAAAGGAAAATCTTAGTGGTATGTGGAGCAGACGCATTGATGACACTAATCGAATTGTTTATTATGAAAAAGATGAGATAATTTATATTGTTTCATGTAAAGGTCATTATGATGATTGAAAAATCATATTGACAAATCACCCAATGCACTTTAATATTGTAGAAAGAAACAGGCAAATATTTAAAGGCATAAGAAAGAGGAGTACATGACGAAAGCTTTCAGAGAGAGCATCCGGTCCGTAAGATGGTGATACATTTTGGGCAGGCTGAAAGGTGCTTAAGACAGAAATCATGGAAGGTAGCTTTTGAGCTGAAGAACCCAGAAAGCCGCAAGCGGCATAAGTTCTTCCGATTCGTCCACGTTACAGGACAAGAGGCATTCGAGTTTATATGCATATATATGCTCCGATGTAAACGAAGGTGGTACAGCGCTAATTCGCCCTTCCGGTCAATGATCGGGAGGGTCTTTTTATGTACCCAGACCGGAAGATTGCGCATGCAATCCAATCGGTCGCCCATAGCTAAATGAAAAGAAAAACAGCAAAAGCTCACAGCCTGAATTATCAGGCCGCGCATTATGTATGGAATTATGTGATTTATGGAGCTGCCTAGAGACTGTTAAAATTATGTACACAGCCCAGCAACGCACGTACATGGACGTGCGGGCGAGGCGTTAGCGCCATGGACGGCGCTAAAAGCCGGTTGCGTCATGGTCTAAGCAATCCCTAATCATAATTTTTACAGTGTCTTGGCAGCGTAATCATGAACATAATTCCATACATAATGCGCGACCTGACACAACAAAGCCCCCAAAGCTTTTGCGTCATTCATATAAAAGGAGGAAAACATGAGCAAAGAACTAAACAAAACCTACGATCCAAAGGACATCGAGGACCGTCTTTACAAAAAGTGGGAAGACAACGGCTACTTCCATGCAGAGGTAGACCGCAGCAAAAAACCATTCACAATCGTGATGCCACCACCAAACATCACAGGACAGCTGCACATGGGACATGCCCTTGACAACACCATGCAGGATATCCTTATCAGATACAAGAGAATGCAGGGCTACAATGCACTCTGGCAGCCGGGAACAGACCACGCATCCATCGCAACAGAGGTAAAGGTCATCCAGGCACTTAAAGAGCAGGGAATCAACAAGGCAGACCTTACAAGAGAAGAGTTCCTGGAGAAATGCTGGGACTGGAGAAAAGAGTACGGCGGACGTATCGTAAAGCAGCTTCGTAAGCTTGGATCATCGGCAGACTGGCAGCGTGAGAGATTTACCATGGATGAGGGATGCTCACACGCAGTACAGGAGGTATTTACAAAGCTTTATAAGAAGGGCTGGATTTATAAGGGCTCAAGAATCGTAAACTGGTGTCCGGTATGTAAGACATCTATTTCAGATGCAGAGGTAGAGCATGAGGAGCAGGACGGCTTCTTCTGGCACATTAACTATCCTGTAGTTGGCGAGGAAGGCAGATTTGTAGAGATAGCAACAACACGTCCGGAGACACTTTTCGGAGATACAGCCGTAGCTGTAAACCCTGATGATGAGCGCTATCAGGATATCATCGGAAAGACCTTAAAGCTTCCATGCACAGACAGAGAGATTCCTGTAATCGCAGATTCATACGTAGATAAAGAATTTGGAACAGGCTGTGTAAAGATTACACCTGCACACGACCCTAACGATTTCGAGGTAGGAAAACGCCACAGCTTAGAGGAAATCGTTGTAATCAATGATGATGCCACAATGAATGAAAAGGCCGGAAAATATGCCGGAATGGACAGATACGAGTGCAGAAAGGCACTGGTTGAGGACCTTAAGGAGCAGGGCCTTTTAGTAAAGGTTGTACCACACTCACACAATGTAGGTGTGCATGACCGCTGTCACACAACAGTTGAGCCAATGATCAAGCAGCAGTGGTTCGTCAAGATGGACGAGATGATCAAGCCTGCAGTTGAGGGAGTAAAGAACGGAGAAATCAAGCTTCTTCCTTCAAGAATGGACAAGACATACTTCAACTGGACAGACAATATCCGCGACTGGTGCATCAGCCGTCAGCTCTGGTGGGGACACAGAATACCTGCATGGTACTGTGATGACTGTGGAGAGATGGTAGTTTCAATAGAAAAGCCTGGCAAATGTCCTAAGTGTGGCAAGGAGCACTGGACACAGGATCCTGATACACTTGATACATGGTTCTCATCAGCGCTCTGGCCATTCTCAACACTCGGCTGGCCTGAAAAGACAGAGGATCTTGACTATTTCTATCCAAACGATGTGCTCGTAACAGGCTACGATATCATTTTCTTCTGGGTAATCAGAATGATTTTCTCAGGCTATGAGCAGATGGGCAAGGCACCATTCCACACAGTGCTTTTCCATGGACTCGTAAGAGATTCTCAGGGCCGCAAGATGAGTAAATCACTCGGAAACGGAATTGATCCGCTTGAGGTTATCGACAAGTATGGTGCAGATGCGCTTCGTCTGACACTTATCACAGGAAATGCACCGGGAAATGATATGCGTTTCTACTGGGAGAGAGTTGAGGCTTCAAGAAACTTCGCCAACAAGGTATGGAATGCATCTAGATTTATCATGATGAACCTTGAAGGTGTAGAGCTTAGAGAACCAAAGCTTGATGAGCTTCATGCAGCAGACAAGTGGATTCTTTCAAGGGTAAATACTCTCGCAAAAGATGCCACAGAAAACATGGACAAGTTCGAGCTTGGAATCGCAGTACAAAAGGTATACGACTTCATCTGGGATGAGTTCTGTGACTGGTATATCGAGATTGCAAAGGTTCGTACCTACAAGAAGGATGAAAATCCAGAGTCAGCAAATGCAGCACTCTGGACACTTAAGACAGTACTTGTAAATGCACTGAAGCTCCTTCATCCATATATGCCGTTTATCACAGAGGAAATCTTCTGCACACTTCAGTCAGACGAGGAGACTATCATGCTCTCTAAATGGCCTGAGTACAAGGAAGAGTGGAATTTCCCGGCAGAAGAAGCCGCAATCGAGCACTGCAAGGATCTCGTAAAGGGTATCAGAAATGTCCGTACACAGATGGATGTTCCACCTTCAAGAAAGGCAAAGCTTTTCATCACAAGTGATGATGAGTCAGTCAGAAAGGTATTCGAGGACAACAAGGAGGTATATGTAAATCTTGCATTTACCAGCGAGATTACAGTACAGCAGGGCAAGGCCGGTATTGGAGATGACGCTGTATCAGTAGTGATACCTGATGCGGTTGCATACCTGCCGCTTGAGGACCTTGTTGATTTCGAGAAGGAAAAGGAAAGACTCAATAAAGAAAAGGATAAGCTTACAAAGGAGCTTGCGCGCTCAAGGGGCATGCTCTCAAATGAGAAATTCTTAAACAATGCAAAGCCTGAAAAGGTTCAGGAGGAAAAGGACAAGCTTGCAAAGTATGAGCAGATGATGGCTCAGGTAGAGGAACGTCTGGCTCAGTTTAAATAATTAAATACAGATTATATTTTGTGAACACTGTTTTCCTGGGGCAAGGATGCAAAGGAGGCCGTCCACAATGCGGTGGTTCTTGAATAGAATAGAACAAAGAAAGAATATGGAGATAAAACAGAAAGGAATAAACAATGAATGTAAATCCTATAACAAGATTGGATTATCCAGATCCGGACGTGATCCGCGTAGAAGACACCTATTATATGGTATCCACAACCATGCACTTTATGCCGGGCTGTGAGATTCTGCAGTCTTTTGATCTGGTGCACTGGGAGCATGTGACTTATGTCTATGAGACGTTGGATCATACGGATGCGCAGCAACTGAAAAGCGGTCAGAATATTTACGGACAGGGCATGTGGGCAGCTTCCCTGCGCTATCATGAAGGCCGATTTTATATCTGCTTTGTGGCAAATGATACCCGTAAGACTTATTTGTATACTTCGGAAAAAATAGATGGTCCATGGAAAAAGCAGCTGATAGAAGGCTTTTATCATGACGGCTCTTTATTATTTGATGAGGATGGCAGAAATTATATTGTATATGGAAATGATGAAATCTGGATTACAGAATTGAATGAAGATTTGACTGCACCAAAGAAGGACGGATTACATCGTCTTTTAGTCAGTGATCATAAGAACCCGGAGCTAGGCTATGAGGGTTCTCATATTCAAAAAATAAACGGCTATTATTATATTTTTCTGGTTCATTCCCTGAGAGACCGCTGGATGCGGACGGAAGCATGCTTTTACAGTGATTCTCTGGAAGGAGAATTCACGGGTGGAGATGTACTTTGTGATGATCGTGGATATTGTGGACAGGGCGTGGCACAGGGAGGAATAGTGGATACGCCGGATGGAAAGTGGTATGCAATGCTGTTTCAGGATTCCGGAGCAGTTGGACGGATTCCTATTCTGCTTCCGGTTACCTGGAAGGATCATTTTCCGGTTTTTGGACAGAACGGACATGTGCCGGAAGAAATAGAGGTTCACAGTACCAGACCAGGATATATTTATCAGCCATTAGTGGGAAGTGATGATTTCTGTAATGGGCTGCTTCCGCGCTGGCAGTTTAATCATGATCCAGATCCACGGTATTATCATCTGGATGCATCGCAGGGAACCTATACAATTACAACACGGGAAGTTTGTACAGAGCTTACACAGGCAGTAAATACGCTTACGCAAAGGATGAGTTATCCGTCCTGCGCAGCTGAGGTTACTGTTGATGCTTCTGCATTGAAAGAGGGCGATGTCGCAGGTTTGTGTGCGTTGCAGGGCTGTTATGCTGCAGTTGGCATTACAAAACATCATGGAAAATATGAAGTCCTTATGCTGGATAAAAAAGAAGATGGTATATTGGATATGACGGAAGGAACTGTTGTTGAATCACACCAGATGGATTTTCGTCTTGAAGCAGATTTCTGTAACATGAAGGATGAAGCACGCTGCTATTACCGGGTAAATAAGGGAGACTGGCTACCCATCGGAACCGTGCATAAGCTGTACTTCAAACTGGATCATTTTACTGGTTGCCGGTTTGGTCTGTTCTGCTATGCGGCAGAGGAAACAGGAGGAAGTGCCTGCTTCCGGGATTTTAAGTATTATGATGTTGATGAAATCTCATAAAGATAGAACTGCATAAAATAAGTGTCGGAATTTACTCAAATTCCGTAAAAGATTCAGATTGCAGAAAAATCCGGGCATAGTATCAATGAATGATATTGCCCGGATTTTTTATATTTAGTGGCTTTTCTTAAAATTTAAATGATGATATAATGAGTGAAAGTGAGAATAATACATAAATGCATTTATTAAAGAAATAGCAGGATAGTTATACTTTAGCAGGAACAAAAAGGCCGATATATAGTGAGGAAAAAATATGGATGATACCGGTATAAAGAGAGAGCCAGTTATCAGAATAAGCAACGACAGGATGGAGGCATTTATCATGCTGCCCACTGTTGAAGAAGAATACCACTATACAGTGGATGAGGTGCTTGAAGCTGTAAACCGCAATGGTGTGATATACGGCATCAATTGCGAGACCATTTCAGATATGGTAGAAAAAAGACTTATGGGCAGGGAAGTGCTTTTTGCAAAGGGAAAGCCGGCTGTTGACGGGGCTGATGGATACTTTGATTTTTACTTCGACAGTGACTTGAACCACCGCCCAACGGTTAAGAGTGATGGCTCAGTGGATTACTGGAGTGTGCACTCGGTTGAGGTGGTCAAAAAAGGCCAGACGATTGCAAACTATTGTGAGCCTGTTGCAGGTGAGGATGGTATTGATGTGCTTGGCAGGGTAATTGCCGCAAAGAAAGGCAAGGGACTGCCACCGCTTGTGGGGCGTGGCTTTGACAAATCTGTCGATGGACTTACATATACAGCTGCTATCGATGGCAAAATTGAAAGGCACAAGAATCGAATTATTATTCTTCCTATTCTTGAAATAAACGGTGATGTGGATGTGGGAACAGGAAATATAGATTTTGTCGGGGACGTGGTCATACATGGCAGTGTGAAGACCGGAGCCAGAATAAGGGCTGCAAAGTCCATCACGATAGATGGTGTTTGCGAGGGCTGTGTGCTTGAGGCCGGCAATGACCTGATTCTAAGGAATGGCATGATTGGTATGGGAAAGGCCCGGATTATTGTAAAAGGCAATCTGTTTGCCAAGTTCATGGAGTATACCGATGTGGAGGTAGATGGCTTTGTGGAGGCTGATTCTGCAATCAACTGCAATGTGGTCAGCAATGATAAGGTAATCTTCAATGGTGGACATGCAAGCATAGTCGGTGGAAAAGTATATGGCTGTGCAGGCATTGAGGTGCAAAACCTGGGTAATGATGCCTTTATCAAGACTGAGGTGCATGTGGGCGTGCATAAAAAGATTAAGATAAAGATAGCAGAGCTTGAAAAGCTTGTTGATCAAAAGCAGATGCTTCTCGACAATATAAAAGCCGGCATAAAGCAGATAGAACAGATGATGGGCAGTGCTGCTGACGGTATGAATCTTGAGGAAAAGAAGCTTGCGCTTGTCAGGGCAAAAATTGAGAAAACAGCAGAGCTTACCGAAGATAAGGAGGAGCTGGAGCGGCTTAAGGGCATAGTGGAGCGCTCGACAGGCGCGACAGTACAGGTTTTGGAGCATGTATATCCAAATGTCGAGGTGTGTATTAACAACTCAAAGCTCGTCACCAAGGAGGAATTCGACAAGATTGAGTTCAAGGAGAAGGACAAGGCAGTCGTGATGCTGTCGATGAAATAAAAAAATTGCGATATTTTTATTAAATCTTAATGGAAATATACTTGCATAAAGGGGTTACTTTATTATAATATATAGTGACCCTTTTTTGATGGGATTATTTAGCAGGTAATTATGGAGGCAGGATTATGATAAATTTTGATGAAGAAATAAAGAACTATGAGCCAAGTCTAGAGATAGAGGAGGCTGAATCTGCGATTTACAGCCACGATCTGACAGATGTCACAGATATCATTGCACAGTTATTACGTGAGCAGGACAAAAGGCAGGGTGAATTAAGATGATTTGTTATAAATGCGGACAAGATGCAGGCTGGAACGATAAATGCCCTGTATGTGGGGCTGATCTTTCACTTTTTAAAAGAGCTGTTAGAATATCCAACTCATACTACAATGATGGTTTACAAAAGGCACAGGTGAGAAATCTGTCCGGAGCGATTATCTCTCTCAGGCAGAGTCTTAAGTTTTATAAGTACAATATCCAGGCAAGGAATCTGTTAGGTCTCATATACTATGAGATGGGTGAGATGGTTGACGCCTTAAGTGAGTGGGTCATCAGTGCAAACTATCAGCCTGATGATAATCTGGCAAAGAAGTATATAGATCAGATTCATAATAACAGAAATCAGCTCGAAACAATCAATCAGACCATTAAAAAATATAATCAGGCTTTAACTTATTGCAAGCAGGACAGTAAGGACCTTGCGGTTATACAGCTTCGAAAGGTGTTATCCTTAAATCCAAAGCTTGTAAAGGGACATCAGCTTTTGGCTCTTTTATATCTGGAGGAGGGACATCTGGATAAGGCAAAGAAAGCCTTACGCGATGCAGGCAAGATAGATACAGACAATACCACTACCCTCAGATACTTAAAAGAAGTGAACAGGCGTCTCAAGGAAAAAGGAACAGAGAGAAAAAAGAAAAATGATGATTTAATTTCCTACCAGAGTGGAAACGAAACAATCATTATGCCAAAGCGATTCAGGGAGAGCTCAATGTGGGCAAATATACTCTATATTATAATCGGTCTGGTAGTCGGAGTGGCGGTTACGTGCTTCCTTGTGGTTCCGGGTATAAAAAGCCAGTCGAAAACAGATGCAAAGAAGCAGCTATTATCGGCCAATGATACGATTTCCACAAATGGGCAGACCATCAGTGGACTTAATGATCAGATAGACAAGCTAAAGAAGGAGCTTGAGGACGAGAAGAAGAAAAATGATGGAGTATCAGACCAGATTTCCACATATGAGGCTTTGCTCAATGCCTATGTATACTATACAACCAATGATGTAATAAAGGCAGGAGAAGCACTTGAAAATATCAACACAAGCTACCTGAGTGACTCGGCTAAGCAGACATATGATACGCTCAATGGTTCAATTGCAGATTCATATAAGGAAGCACTGTACAGTCAGGCATACTCATCATACAGCAGTGGCGATTATCAGAGTGCAATCCCTACATTCCAGAAGCTTGTCGGCATGGATGAGGCATACAGGGATGGTTCAGTTGCATATTACCTGGCGCAGTCGTTCAGGAAGTCAGGTGACTTAGCATCTGCAAAGCCATATTATCAGTATGTGGTAGACAACTACGCAGGCACTGAGAAGGCCAGAACATCAAAGAATTATCTGGCACAGGAACAGCAGTAAAACAACTGCTGCGAGGCAATAATTAAATATAGAATTACGAAAGACACCAGATAATCTCCGGTGTCTTTTTTATATGAGCAGGAAAGGAAGAGTGTGACATGATAGAAAATTATATCAAGGAAGCAGACCGGGTGACATACCTTATGCCAAAGGAGGTGGATCACCACTGCGCCGGGCAGATAATCGCAGAGCTTGATGCACTTATAGAGGGCTGTGGTGTCAGAAAAATAGTATTTGACATGAAACAGACAGAATTTATGGACAGCTCCGGCATTGGGGTGATAATAGGAAGAATAAAGAAGCTTAAGTACTTTAATGACAGCTCGGTGTCAGTTTGCAATATGTCGGACAGAGTGGACAAGCTTTTGAAATGTGCCGGCATTTACACTATTATACATAAGCTTTAAAACTGAATTAAATTAAAATATAATCAGACAGAAAGGGAGCATAATGAACGCAGCAAAAACAAATCATATATCGCTTAGCTTTGATGCAATTTCAGAGAATGAGGCATTTGCGAGAATGACAGCAGCCATGTTTATGGCACAATTAAACCCCACACTAGATGACGTGGAGGACGTAAAGACAGCAGTGTCAGAGGCGGTGACAAACGCAATTATCCATGGCTATGAGATGGGGGATGACAATATTTCATCCGGTCAGGCAGATCACCAGGCAGCAGAAGAAAAAAGTTGTCCACAGGTACATATGAATTGCAGCTACATAGGCAGGGAGCTTTACATAGAAATATCAGATAGCGGAGTAGGCATACAGGATGTGGCAAAAGCAATGGAACCGTTATACACATCCAAACCACAGCTTGACAGATCAGGCATGGGTTTTTCATTCATGGAAGCATTTATGGACGCGCTGACAGTTACATCAGAACCGGGACACGGAACAACAGTAAAGATGAAAAAAGTACTATGAAGAGTGACAAAATCAGCAGACTTGTCACAGAAAATATAAACCTGATTTATTTAGTTATGAAACGCTTTAGAAACAGAGGCGTTGACCGGGAGGATTTATTTCAGATAGGAGCAGTTGGGCTGACAAAGGCAGCGCAGCGATTTGATGAAAGTAAAGGCTTTGCCTTTTCTACATACGCAGTACCGTTGATAATAGGGGAAATACAGCGCTTTCTACGTGATGATGGAATGGTACATATCAGTCGAAAAATACTGGATGATGCAAGAAAAATTGCAATTATCAGAGAAAAATACAGAATGAATGAAAATAGTGAAATATCACTTGAAAAAATGGAAAATATTTCCGGTATGTCAAAACAGGATATAATAATTGCCATGGAAGCTGATAAAAATGCATCGTCAATAGAAAATGAAAGTGTGCTTGATTATTTGGACAATAAAATGAGTGCAGAAGCATCAGACAAGCCATCGGAGACAGATAAAGTGATAAATCACATTGCAATGCAGCAGGCGTTTAACTCACTGGATGATAGCGAGCGCAGACTGATTATGCTCCGCTATATGCAGGATAAGACACAGAAGCAGGTGGCAGAAGTGCTTGGACGCAACCAGGTGGCCATATCACGAATGGAGAAGAATACATTGGCGAAGCTTCGCAGGGCGATGATGTGAGTGGGAAGCAGTGGAGGTTTTGAGCTTCCCACGTGCAGGCTGAGAGGATGCCGGGGTGGCATGTAGTATATTCTTCAGAAAATTATGAAGTCAGCCCCGAGCCCATGTGCTGATAGATTGTGGATATGCTGGGGCTTTTTGTGTTATTAGGGAATATGGAACCTCGTGGCAGTTCATAATTTTCTTCAGAACACACTGCATGCCATCCGGCGAATAAAGTGTGTCAAGTGGGAAGCATCGTAGGATGGGAGCTTCCCACATGCAGGCTGAGAGCGCCGTGCCGTCCGAACCGCAGGTGAGGACCAGCACATTATATCTCAGCGTAAGTGGCGTAAGCCGGTGGTGTGGGCAGGCGGTACTGTCGGGTGGGCGAATAGCGCAGCTGTTTAGTGTCTGTAGAATTATGCTGTAAAGCACAGAAATGCCGAGGCATGGACGCCGAGGCAAGGAGAAATCGAGCCATGGATGGCGAGTTTCGACGGTTTCGTCGGGCATAGAAAACCTGCGGGCATAATTCGTACAGACACTTAACAGCGAAGCGTAGCCAGCACGACAGTACCGCCTGCCCCAACCACCGGCTTATGCCACGTATTATTGAAATTACTGGAAACTATTGAAAAAAGAAAAGTACTTGCACTCAAGCCACAAAGCATATTACAATGGGTGGTAAGGAATATAATTGGATTGTCGAAAGGAAAAAAGCATGAAACTTCCACTCACATATGATAACTATATATTTGACCTCTACGGTACGCTCGTGGATATTCACACAGACGAGAGCGACACTGCAATCTGGGAAAAGCTCGCCATGTTCTATGGCTATTACGGAGCACTGTATGAGGCAAAGGAGCTTAAGGAGCGCTATGAGACACTTGTAAAGAGCAGCGAGGCAGAGCTGAAGAAGAAAATTGAAAAGTCTGATGCAGATGCGCAGTTTGCCATCTCATATGCCCATGAAGCATCACCGGAGATACATATAGAGGCTGTATTTGAAAAGCTTTATGAGGAAAAGGGCGTGAATCCGACAAAGGAGCTTTCAGTGCATACAGGTCAGTTTTTCAGGGTGATGAGCACCGAATACATAAAGCTTTATCCGGGCACAAAGGAGATGCTTAAGGAACTTAAGAAGGCGGGAAAGAATGTATATCTGCTTTCAAATGCGCAGCGTATATTTACAGCCTATGAGATGAGAAGACTTGATATCTTTGATTTGTTTGATGACGTATTTATCTCATCCGATTATAATACCAAAAAGCCTGATATCAGATTTTATAAGGAGCTGATAAAAAAGCATGATATTGACGTATCAAAATCGCTTTTTATAGGAAATGATTCGACTACCGATATCAAGGGTGCAAAGGAATGCCGGATGGATGCATTTTATGTGAAATCGAATATTTCACCAAAGGATGATATGGCTCATGATGCAGACTATATTATAGATAATTTTACCAACTGGTAATGCGTTATTGTTTATAAAAATGTGAATACTACATAAAAAACATATATAAATTAAAATTTTTTTATAAACAGTTGCAAATAAAAAATAATGGTGTAAAATGAACTAGATTTGAATTAGTTTATTTTTTAACAAAGTAGAGGTGAAAAGAATGTCAAACACATTATTAATGTTGTGTATCCCATTTGCGGGCTTATTGCTGTGCATAGCAGTTATGCCGCTTGTGAAGCCTGAATGGTGGGAGAAGCATCAAGCTCATGCAGTTATCTTATGGTCACTGCTTTTTGCCATTCCGTTCGCGCTGTTCTATGGAGCACCAAAAGCCGTAGAGACGGTACTGGAGTGTCTGATAGGCGACTATCTGACCTTTATCGTGCTGCTCTTTGGACTGTTCTGCGTAGCCGGAAATATCAAGCTGGAGGGAAGTCTGGTCGGCAACCCAAAGGTAAACGTTATCATGCTTGCTGTTGGAACTTTTTTTTCAAGCTGTATAGGAACTACAGGAGCCAGTATGCTTTTTGTAAGGCCGATTATACAGATGAACTCATGGAGAAAGAACAAGCGTCACATCATGGTATTTTTCATTTTTCTTGTGTCAAATATCGGAGGATGTCTTACACCTATCGGAGATCCGCCGCTGCTCATGGGATTTTCAAGAGGAGTATCGTTCTTCTGGAGCATGAGGCTGTTTCCTGTTCTCGTATTAAATATGATACTGCTTCTTACCATATTTTATCATTTGGACAAGAAGGCATACCAGAAGGATATCACTAAGGGACTTATGCCTGAGGTGAAGGAAAATGAGCCTCTTATCAGGATAAAGGGTGCCCACAACTTTTTATATATCGTAATGATTGTTATAGCTGTTATACTAAGCGGTGTGCTTCCTAAGCTTTCTGCATTCCAGAACGCTGCAGGAGAGGTTATCGGTATTCCGATATTCAGGGAGGTTACACTCACTGTGCCTGCAATTATTGAGATTGCTATTATTCTGCTTGCAGCCCTGCTTTCCTTCAAGACAACACCGAAGGAGGTTCGTGTGCAGAACCATTTCACATGGGGAGCAATTCAGGAGGTTGCGGTGCTTTTTATCGGAATCTTCATCACCATGCAGCCTGCTCTTATGGTATTAAAGAGTGCAGGTTCAGGTCTTGGAATCACAAAGCCGTTTGAGATGTTCTGGGCAACAGGAGCACTTTCAAGCTTCCTCGACAATACACCGACATATCTGGTTTTCCTTACTACAGCGGGAGCCATGCACTTTACTACAGGTGTCGCAACCACACTGGGAATGGTGCCGGTCAAGATGCTTATGGCAATTTCGTGTGGCGCTGTATTTATGGGAGCCAACACATATATTGGAAATGCACCGAACTTTATGGTCAAGTCATTATCAGACGAAAACGGTATCAACATGCCATCGTTCTTTGGTTACATGTGGTGGTCATTGCGTTATCTGATACCTGTTTTCATCATAGATATGATCATATTCTTTTTATAGGAGGGATGAATTATGGAATTTTATGACGAGAAAATTAAAGCTCTTGCCATCGAAATCTATGAGCTTGATGCTGAAGTATACAAGAAATTAGGCTCATCCCTCGGCAGGGTATTTGGTGGCGAGAAGGATATATGTATCCGTAACATCATGGAGGATCTGCACTCAAGGCAGAACAGCTCAAGAATCCGAAGCGAGCTTGCCCTGATAAGCAACATGGCAAGAACAATACCTGATCACGATACAAGGCATGATATCATGGTCAGATACAACAACATAGTAGAGGAGATAGCGGAGCTCCCGACAGGTTTTGCTGACGGAGATATCCTCGATCCAAAGATAGCGGATTTAAATACCGTAAACCTGAAGGATCGTTTCAAGACGGGCGATCATCTGATTATCTGTATAGGACGTTCCTGCGGATGTGGTGGAAATGAGATTGGATTTGCACTTGCAGACAAGCTTCGTATGAATTTCTATGATGTGTCTGTCATGAATGAGGTGTTCAGACAGAAGGATGGAGAGGAAGCAGCCCAGGCTACAGCTACCTTCCAGAAAAAAGAGCGAATGGGAATCAAAAAGCGCATAAAAGCTTTTAGAAAATACCACGGACTTTCATCAGAGGATGTGCTTTTCTTTGATACAAGCAAGTTCCTTGTAGAGAAGGCAAAGCAGGAGGACTTCATTGTTATGGGACGTTTTGCAGATGCAATTCTGACAAACAATCATATTCCTCACATAAGTATTTTTATCACAGCACCGGAGAAGAGAAGAATCCAGCGTTTCCTTGAGATAAATAAGAATGTGACTCCGAACCAGGCAAAGAAATGGATAGAATCTGAGGATAAGAGACATCTGAAGACCTACAAATTCTATACCGGCAGAAAGTGGAGCAAGGCAAGTAACTATGATATCTGTATCAACAGTGCCAGCTACGGTATTAAGGGCTCAATAGAGCTTATCATCCGTATGCTTCAGCTCGATGACCGCGTGAAGCAGCTGATTGAGTAATTTTTTAAAGCGTGTTTTATTGACGTAAAACACGCTTTTTTTATATATTTGACATTTTTGAAAAAATCCTCTTACAAAATTCGTGAAAAAGTGATAAAATGATAACGTATAACGAAAGAGGTGTGATATGTTCGAAATAGGTGATTACGTATTAAATGCTACAAATGGAATTTGCAAAATAAGCGAAATCGTGGAGTTAGACATGTCAGGAGACAAGCAGCTCAAGTCATATTTTTTACTCCGCCCTGTTGAGGAGGAGAATGACAGAGTGTATATACCTGTTGACAATGCTGATAAGAGGATGCGTAAGGTAATAACACAGGATGAGGCACAGGCGGTGCTCGATAGAGTACCTGAGATAGAGGCGCTCGCGGTAAACAATGAGAAGGAGCGCGAAACGCGCTATAAGGAGGCAGTCAGAAGCTGTGAGCCGGATAGTGTGATCAGTCTCTTAAAGTGTTTACATATCAGAAATGAGCAGCGTGCACAGGCAGGCAAGAAGTCTACAGCCGTCGATGAGCGCTATGGCAAGATGGCAGAGCACAATTTAAATGCAGAGCTTGCATTTGTTCTTGAAAAGGACAAGCAGGAGATTAAAGATATAATTCATGATATGCTATAGTATGTGGGCAGAATCAGAAAGCGGGTTCTGCCTTGTTTTTTGCTAAAAATAAGAGATATTAAGAAAAGTTTAAACAAATAATTAATGAGTTTATGTCATGAATATGTTATTATATATCAGGTAAGGGCATATAATATTACCGGTTAAGGGTAAATGAGAAAACTTATCATGTTTTATCTGATAAAAACAAAAGAATGAAAGTAAGGGAATCAATATGAATAATATGAATATTAATTCTGCAATAGCAGATACTCTGGATATAGGGAATACAGACACAGAGAAAAAGACAGGGCTCATAGGCTTTTATAATTACACGGTAGTGCTTACATACATAGGCATGTGGATAGGCTTCCTTGGAGTTATGCTTGCCATAAAGGATAGGTATGTGGGGTCATTAATCTGCCTTATGCTGGCCGGTGTCTGTGATATGTTTGACGGCACCATTGCATCCACAAAGAAGGATCGTACCAGGGACGAGCGCACATTTGGCATACAGATAGATTCGTTAAGTGATATCATATGCTTCGGTGTGCTTCCGGCAGTGTGGGTATTTTGTGTGACTCCAAAGATTTCAATAGCATTTATCGCCATATTTGTATTCATTCTTTGCGGGCTTATCCGTATGGCATACTTTAATGTGGATGAGGCCAACAGGCAGGCAGCGACAGCAGAGCGCAGACAGTATTATCTGGGGCTTCCAATCACATCAAGTGCGCTTGCTATCCCGGCGGTATATCTGATTGGAGAGTTCACAGCTATACATACACAGACAATCGCGGCACTTGCCCTTTTAATCATTGGCATTTGCTACGTGCTCCCTGTAAAGCTCAAAAAGCCATCTCTTTTTGGAGAGGTTCTGCTTGTAGGTATAGGAGCAGTTGAGTTTTGTATTCTCATTGCGGAGGTTCTTATTTAATGGCAAAAAAATCGTTTGTAGACTGGCTTTACACCACGGCACCTGGGCGTGTGACACTTAAGGTGCTTCTGCATACAGGTGCACTTAAGCTCGGAGAAATAGTAGCACGCTCCCCGCTGTCTAAGCCGTTTATCAGCCGGTATATAAAGAATAACAATATAGACATGTCTGATTTTAAGGGTCAGAAATATAACAGCTTTCAGGACTTTTTCTCCAGAAAGCGTGATGATATTGAGGTGGACAGGCAGGCTGAGCATCTTATCAGTCCGTGTGACGGCTACCTGAGTGCATACAGGATAAAAAGCAACAACAGCTTTCACATCAAGGGCTCATGGTACAAGGTGACGGACCTTGTCACCGACAAAAAAATTGCAAAGGAATTTGTTGGAGGAGACTGCGTGATACTGCGTCTTTGTGCCAATGATTATCATCATTACTGCTATATAGATGATGGATTTCAGGGAAGGAATCATTTTGTGAAGGGACTGCTTCACAGTGTACAGCCTATTGCACTGGAAAATGCTCCTGTATATAGGCAAAACAGGCGTATGTGGACAATTCTTGATACAGTTAATTTTGGCAAGGTGGCACAGATTGAAATAGGTGCGCTGCTTGTGGGAGGCATAGTCAATGACCACGAGAATGTTATGATGAGAAAGGGCGCAGAGATGGGGCACTTTGAGCTGATTGGCTCCACAATAGTGCTTTTGTTTAAAAAAGGTCATATTGACCTGCTTCCGGAAATTAAAGAGTGTATAAAAGGAGACAAAGAAGTACGTGTTATCCAGGGACAGCATATCGCAAACAGGACAGTTTTTTAACAGAATACTTCCAAAATACAGTCGTATTCCGCTGCTTTTTACAGTAGTGCTCAATTTCAGTGTATACTGGGGCGCACGTGCTATTGCAGGCAGTTTTATCCATCACAATATAGAGACCTCGCTTGATGATATGATACCGGTTGTGTACCCTACAGTAGTCATTTATTTTGGCTGCTATATTTTTTGGATTATAGGATATCTGTACAATGCAGCGATGGATAAAAGGCACTGTTATCGTTTTCTCATGGCAGACTGGCTGGCAAAGGCAGTCTGTTTTATCTGTTATGTCGTGTATCCTACAACCAATACCCGCCCGGAAATAGTGGGCTCAGACATATGGGCACAGCTCATGCGCTTTTTATATAGTATGGATGCAGCGGACAATCTTTTTCCATCTATACACTGCCTTGTAAGCTGGCTGTGCTATATTGGCATTCGTGGCAACAAAAAAGTACCGCAGTGGATACGTACAACCTTCTGTATTTGCGCTATAGCAGTATTCATATCCACATTGACTACGAAGCAGCATGTGATATATGATGTAGTTGCAGGAGTGATTCTCATCGAAGTAACATACCGAATTTCACGGCTGTTACTTACTAAATTAAGTAAATAATTAATTGGAATGCAGCTTCCCACTCGTAAACCTTCTGCCGGAGAGTATGCGGTGTGTTCCGAAGGAAAATTATGAACTGTCACGAGGTTCCATAAAAATAGTAGTTGAAAGAAATGATAAAATAAAAACCATCTAATTCTATGTGTGCTCGTGACTGACTTCATAATTTTACAGAGGAATATACTGCATGCTATGCCGGCTTGCATAGATTATAAAGTGGGAAGCGGAAATATATTATATGTAAGGGGGGTAAACATGGATGATACACAAATAGAGATGCTGCCGATGTTGGGCGAATTCAGTTCAATTGCCTCGCAGTATGAACACATCATGTTCTACTACGAATCGGGTATACAGCAGATAGTAGCAAAGCTGCAGATATTAAATAATGAATTCAAAAACAATCACGAAAGAAATCCAATCGAGAACATAAAGAGCCGTGTAAAGTCGCTTGACAGCATAATAGACAAAATGAAGCGAAAGGGCATTCCGCTCACCACCAACGCCATGAAGCGTGAGATAAAGGATATAGCCGGCGTCAGGGTCATTTGTCCATTTATATCCGATGTATATCAGGTGGCCAATATGCTTGTGAATCAGGCGGATGTCGAGATTGTCACAATAAAGGACTACATAAAAAAACCGAAGGAGAATGGCTACAGGAGTCTTCATATGATAGTGCTGGTTGATGTGTATTTTTCGGATCACAAGGACAAGGTGCCGATAGAGATACAGTTTCGTACCATTGCCATGAATTTCTGGGCCAGCACAGAGCATCAGCTCCGCTACAAGAAGAGCCGTATATTCACGGAGGAGATGCAGCAGGAGCTCAAGAAATGCGCGGATATCATGGCTGACGCTGATGACAAGATGCAGAATCTGGCAAATGTTTCGGGGATTGTGCAGCCGATTGAGTAAAAGAGAGTGATGTAAATCACTCTTTTTTGCTTGTAAATCAAAAGTTTATATTTATTTAATAAAAATTGTTAGCACTCTCACTTGACGAGTGCTAATCTGCGTGCTATAACATAGTCACAAGGAATATTGAAGAATTATTTAAAGGATTATTTAGAGATAAAATTTTGATATTACCTGTATAACACATAAGAATCATATTTATGGATAACATAGTAGAAGGGAGTGAGACTATGAACATTCAAAAATTTACACAGAAATCAATAGAGGCAGTCAATGACTGCGAGAAGCTTGCATATGATTATGGCAATCAGGAGATAGAACAGGAGCACCTGCTTGTGGCATTACTTTCACAGGAGGACGGACTGATACCGAAGCTGATTGACAAGATGGAGATAAACGTAGAGCATTTTACAGAGAATGCAAAGCGCCATCTGGCAGCGCGCACAAAGGTAAGCGGCAGCAGTGCACAGGTCTATGTGGGCAATGATTTAAACAAGGTTCTTATCCATGCTGAGGACGAGGCAAAGGCAATGGGAGATGAGTATGTTTCGGTAGAGCATCTTTTCCTGTGTCTGCTGAAGTATCCAAACAAGGCAATGAAGGAGCTGATTAAGGAGTACGGTCTCACAAGAGACAGATTCCTCACAGCGCTTTCTACGGTCAGGGGCAATCAGAAGGTCACATCAGATAACCCTGAGGCCACATATGATACACTTGAGAAATACGGCTACGACATGGTGGAGCGTGCAAGACAGCAGAAGCTTGATCCTGTTATCGGCCGTGATGATGAGATACGAAATGTAGTGCGTATTCTCTCGCGTAAGACTAAAAATAATCCGGTACTTATCGGTGAGCCGGGTGTTGGTAAAACGGCAGTCGTTGAGGGACTGGCGCAGCGTATCGTAAAGGGCGATGTGCCTGAGGGCTTAAAGGACAAAAAACTGTTTGCACTCGATATGGGCTCTCTGATTGCAGGAGCCAAGTACAGGGGCGAGTTTGAGGAGAGACTTAAGGCAGTGCTTGAGGAGGTAAAAGCCTCTGAAGGACAGATAATTCTCTTTATCGATGAGCTTCACACAATAGTAGGAGCAGGAAAGACAGACGGAGCCATGGATGCAGGACAGCTTCTTAAGCCAATGCTTGCAAGAGGTGAGCTGCACTGCGTGGGCGCCACCACACTCGATGAGTACCGTGAGTACATTGAGAAGGATGCAGCCCTTGAGAGACGTTTCCAGCCTGTTATGGTAGATGAGCCGACAGTAGAGGACACTATCTCAATACTTCGTGGCCTTAAGGACAGATACGAGGTATTCCACGGCGTTAAAATCACAGACTCGGCACTTGTCACAGCGGCAGTGCTTTCAAACAGATACATTACAGACAGATTTCTGCCTGATAAGGCAATAGACCTGGTGGATGAGGCATGCGCCATGATAAAGACGGAGCTTGATTCAATGCCGGCAGAGCTTGATGAGCAGAATCGTAAGATTATGCAGCTTGAGATAGAGGAGACAGCTCTAAAGAAAGAGACAGACCACTTAAGTCAGGACAGGCTCGCAGCACTCCAGAAGGAGCTTGCAGAGCTGCGTGATGACTTCAATGCAAAAAAGGCTCAGTGGCAGAACGAGAAGGGCGCTGTTGACAAGGTCAGCAAGCTTCGTGAAAAGATTGAGTCCACAAAGAATGAAATCAAGACAGCACAGCAGAACTATGACCTGGAAAAGGCAGCAGAGCTGCAGTACGGCGTGCTTCCAAATTTGCAGAAGGAGCTGGAATCAGAGGAAGCACTGCTTAAGGACAGAGACTTATCGCTTGTACGTGAGAACGTGGGCGATGAGGAGATTGCACTCATTATCTCGCGCTGGACAGGAATACCTGTTGCAAAGCTTACGGAGAGTGAGCGTAATAAGACACTTCACCTCGATGAGGAGCTGCACAAGAGGGTAATAGGACAGGATGACGGAGTCACAAAGGTGACAGAGGCTATCATCAGATCAAAGGCAGGCATCAAGGATCCTACAAAGCCGATAGGTTCGTTTATGTTCCTCGGACCTACAGGTGTAGGTAAGACAGAGCTTGCAAAGGCACTTGCAGCAAGTCTTTTTGATGATGAAAACAACATGGTCAGACTCGATATGAGTGAGTACATGGAGAAGTACTCAGTGTCACGACTCATCGGAGCGCCTCCTGGATATGTAGGCTATGATGAGGGTGGACAGCTCACAGAGGCTGTAAGGCGTAAGCCATACTCAGTAGTACTCTTTGATGAGGTGGAAAAAGCCCATCCGGATGTATTCAACGTACTGCTTCAGGTGCTTGATGACGGACGAATCACTGACTCACAGGGACGTACCGTGGATTTCAAAAACACTATCATCATTATGACAAGCAACCTCGGCTCACAGGAGCTTCTTGAGGGCATAGAAGCAGACGGCAGCATCAGCACAGAGTGTGAGAACCGCGTCATGGATGAACTTAAGGGTCATTTCAGACCGGAGTTTTTAAACAGACTTGATGAGATCATCATGTTCAAGCCTCTCACAAAGGATAACATTGGTCATATCATCACCCTGCTCATGGCAGACTTAAACAAGCGTCTTGTAGACAAGGAAATCACAGTCGAGCTGACAGACACTGCAAAGCAGTTTATCACCGACAATGGCTACGATCCGGTATACGGAGCAAGACCACTCAAGAGATATCTGCAGAAGCATGTCGAGACACTCGCGGCAAAGCTGATTCTGGCAGATGGTGTGAGAGCAGGAGATACCATTCTTATAGATGTGAAGGATGGCAAACTTAGTGCATCGGCAGTGCAGAAAAATGCATAAGTGAATGTATAGAAATTAACAACTCTTTCTCTTTACAATTTCTGTGCTTATTTCAATTTTTACATGGCTTGCAGAGGTAGAATTTATTAACTCTGCAAGCCTTTTTACTGCAATTTCACCCATGTACTGTTTAGGCACATGCACAGTCGAAAGAGGCGGTGTAATGTAGGTACACATTGGCATATCATCAAAGCCTATTACTGATATGTCTTCAGGGATACGATAGCCTTCCTCTGAAAGTGCACGCATAGCTCCGGCAGCAATCAGGTCATTGTCGGCAAAGTAGCATCGGACAAGCTCATCACCGCTTTTTATAACTGCCTTCATATCACAGTAAGCACCGTCAACTGAAGGGGAGAGGTGATGTACGACTGAGCGCGAGGTTGACATACCGTTTTTGCGTATTGCTTTATAGAAGCCGTCGGCTCTTTCCTCAAAGCCGGTTATACTGTATGCGGAATGCAGATATCCGGGCTGTGCATGTGTTTGCTTGATCAGGTAGTCTGTGGCAAGATAGGCACCCTGAAGGTTATTTATAGTCACGCAATCGAGGTTTAAGGCTTCGAAATAGTTGTCTATTAGCACAACAGGCAGACCGCACCTTGTAAAGGGCTTTATGTCATGCTCTTCCATCTCGGTTCCAAGCAGCAGGATACCCTTTGCTCCAAGCCTTTTCCACTCAGATAGCAAAGCCTCAATATCGTCATTTTCGTATATGTAGCTGATATTCAGGTAGTAGTGGCAGTGCCTGCAGCCCAAATCAATACCCTCTGACAGCTGTGAAAAGAATGGAACATCCTGTACCAAAACGCCGTGCTCTGTATGTGTGTAAACAGGAGAATTAGGAACTACAGCGCCATTCTTTCTGTATATTACAAAATATAATGTGCCATTGGAGGCCGGCGCTTCATTGGTATTTGATATTCTTGAAAAATCATATCCGGCAGAGGCCGCAGCTTCGAGCACACGTTTTCTGGTGAGTGTGCTGACACCGGGCTTATTATTAAGTGCCATCGATATAGCTGCTTCAGAAAGATTAAGTTGTTTGGCAAGTTCTTTTGCTGTGATAGACATGGCATGGCTCCTTATGTTTTATTTGCCTCATTATAACATGACAATATAGTATTAACATTATAATTTAGTAAATTAAGTTGAAAAATACACTAAATTTACTAAATTATAGGTATCAATTAAGCTGGACCGGATATATACTTAGCACATAAGAACAATAAATCTGTCCGATGGGGCATATGAGAGAAGGAGATTTACACTATGAACAATATTCCAAAAATGAAAATCGGTATAGTTGCGGTAAGCCGTGACTGTTTTCCGGAAAGTCTGTCAGTAAACAGAAGAAAAGCACTTGTCGATGCATACGCTGCAAAATATGATGCAGCAGACATATACGAGTGTCCTGTATGTATCGTGGAGAGCGAAATACATATGGTACAGGCACTTGAGGACATAAAGGCAGCAGGCTGCAATGCACTTTGTGTTTACCTTGGAAACTTTGGACCGGAGATTTCAGAGACTCTTCTTGCAAAGCACTTTGACGGACCAAAGATGTTTGTTGCAGCAGCAGAGGAGACACAGGAGAACTTAATTCAGGGACGTGGAGATGCATACTGTGGTATGTTAAACGCAAGCTACAATCTGGCACTCAGAAATATAGGAGCGTATATTCCGGAGTATCCTGTGGGCGATGCAGATGACTGCGCAGATATGATACATGAATTCCTGCCAATAGCAAGGGCTATATACGGACTTAATAATCTTAAGATTATTTCATTCGGACCAAGACCACTCAATTTCCTTGCATGCAATGCGCCAATCAAGCAGCTCTACAACGTGGGTGTTGAGATTGAGGAAAATTCAGAGCTTGATTTGTTTGAGGCATTTAACAAGCATGCTGGTGATGAGAGAATACCGGATGTGGTAAAGGATATGGAAAAGGAGCTTGGCGAGGGCAACAAAAAGCCTGAGATTCTTGAGAAGCTTGCACAGTATGAACTCACACTTTTAGACTGGGTTGATGAGCATAAGGGCTACAGAAAGTATGTGGCAATCGCAGGAAAATGCTGGCCTGCCTTCCAGACACAGTTTGGATTTGTACCATGCTATGTAAACAGCCGTCTTACAGGAAGAGGTATCCCGGTTTCATGCGAGGTTGACATCTATGGAGTGCTCAGTGAGTTTATCGGAACCTGCGTCAGCGAGGATGCAGTAACACTTCTCGACATCAACAACTCAGTGCCGAAGGATATGTACAAGGAGTCAATCGAGGGCAGATTTGACTACAAGCATACAGATACATTTATGGGCTTCCATTGTGGAAACACCTGTTCAAGCAAGGTTTGCAACCCACAGATGAAGTATCAGATGATTATGGCAAGAAGCCTTCCTATAGAGGTGACAAACGGAACTCTCGAGGGAGATATAGTGCCGGGAGATATTACATTTTACCGTCTTCAGTCTACAGCAGACTGTAAGATTCGCGCTTATGTGGCTCAGGGTGAGGTGCTTCCTGTTGCAACACGCTCATTCGGCAGTATCGGAGTGTTTGCGATAAAGGAGATGGGACGTTTCTACCGTCATGTGCTTATTGAGAAGAATTATCCTCATCACGGAGCTGTAGCTTTCGGTCATTACGGAAAAGCCCTTTTTGAGGTATTTAAATATATTGGCGTGCCAGTTGAGGATATTAACTACAACCAGCCGGCATCACTGCCATACAAGACAGAAAATCCTTTCTGTTAGTGGGTTCTGAATAGTTACGTTATCTGATGTAAACATATTACGTGAATGGAGAATAGATATGCTATATATAGGTGTGGATTTAGGCACAAGTGCAGTAAAGCTTCTGCTCATGGATGAGAGCGGAAAGGTATTAAATATAGTCTCAAAGGAGTATCCAATCAGCTTTCCAAAGCCGGGTTGGTCAGAGCAGAATCCATGTGACTGGTGGGAGCAGACCGTGGCTGGACTTATAGAGCTGACTAAGGATTTTGACAGGAGCGCTGTTGCGGGAATCAGCTTCGGCGGTCAGATGCATGGACTTGTCGTATTGGATGAAAACGACAATGTAATAAGACCTGCTATACTTTGGAATGACGGAAGAACACAGAAGGAGACAGACTATTTAAATAATGTAATAGGAAAAGAAAAGCTGTCTGAGCTCACCGGAAATATAGCGTTTGCCGGATTTACAGCGCCAAAGATTTTATGGCTAAAAGCAAATGAACCGGAAAACTTTGCCAGAATAAAAAAGCTTATGCTGCCAAAGGATTATATTGCATACCGCATGACAGGTGTATTTAGTACCGATTATTCTGATGCATCGGGAATGCTTCTTCTGGATGTCAAAAACAAGTGCTGGTCAAAGGAGATGCTTGACATATGCGATGTAAGAGAGGAGTGGCTTCCTGGGCTTTATGAGAGCAGTGAAAAGACAGGCACTCTGAAAGCTGATGTGGCATGTGAGCTTGGCTTTCCTAAAGACTGCATAGTTGCAGCCGGGGCAGGAGATAATGCGGCTGCAGCTATAGGCACAGGTACAGTCGGAGCCGGAAAGTGCAACCTCTCTCTTGGAACAAGCGGCACACTTTTTATCACAAGTGATGAGTTCAGAGTGGATTCGCACAATGCGCTTCATTCGTTTGACCATGCTGACGGCGGCTATCATCTGATGGGCTGCATGCTCTCGGCTGCAAGCTGCAACAACTGGTGGATGAAGGATATCCTTCATTCCGATGACTTTGTGAATGAGCAGAAGCCTCTTGAGGAGGATGGCAGACTTGGTGAGAATCATGTGTATTTTCTGCCTTATCTGATGGGAGAGCGCTCTCCGCACAATGATCCGTCTGCAAGGGCAGCGTTTATCGGGATGAGCATGGATACTGACAGAGCCGACATGCTGCAGGCTGTGTTTGAGGGTGTGGCATATGGTCTTCGAGATTCACTTGAGGTGGCAAAGAGCCTTGGTGTGGCACCAAAAAGCACAACAATCTGTGGTGGGGGTGCAAAGAGTGTGCTTTGGAGAAAGATAGTTGCAAACGTCATGAATATGCAGGTTGACACGGTAGAGGTCGAGGAAGGACCGGCATACGGCGGTGCAATACTGGCTGCAGTTGCAAACGGCTGCTTTGAAAATGTGGAGGCTGCGGCAGCGGCTATTGTGAGAAAGAAGGATACAACCATGCCAAGTCCACAGCTTGTCGAAAAATATGAGAAGGGCTATGCAAAATTTAAGCAGTTTTATCCTGCATTAAAGGGCAAATATTAGTCATTTCGTAGAAAATTAAATTTTGTGTTGTAAAGTGGTGCAAATTCATGTATCTTATTATAAGGAAATGAATTTTGCACCACTTTTTTATGCATAATTAGCACTTATAAAACACGTAATTGCCGATTATATCAATGCAAAATGAATTTTTTGCTAAAAGAAATTGCAAAATGATATAACAGGTATATCAAATATGCATTTCAGGCGGGGATGATATGGATTTATTTGATTACATGAGAGAACAGAATAAGGAGACAAGCGGTCCCTTAGCTTCAAGGATGCGTCCGACAACACTTGATGAGGTGGTCGGGCAGCAGCACATAGTTGGGAAGGACAAGCTTTTGTATCGTGCGATTAAAGCCGATAAGCTCAGCTCCATCATCTTTTACGGGCCGCCGGGCACCGGAAAGACTACTTTGGCAAAGGTCATAGCCCACACTACCAGTGCTGAGTTTATGCAGATTAATGCAACCTCTGCAGGCAAGAAGGACATGGAAGAGGTCGTGGAGCAGGCGAAGAATAATCAGGGAATGTATCAGAAGAAGACGATACTTTTTATCGACGAGATACATCGCTTCAACAAGGGGCAGCAGGATTATCTGCTTCCGTTTGTGGAGGATGGCACCATTATTCTGATAGGAGCTACCACTGAGAATCCTTACTTTGAGGTAAACGGTGCTTTGCTTTCACGCTCAGTTATTTTTGAGCTTAAAAAGCTGTCAACGGATGATATAAAGGTACTTCTTAAGAGAGCACTGACTGACACAGAAAAGGGCATGGGTGCATACAATGCACAGATAGATGATGATGCACTTGATTTCCTTGCAGATGTGTCAAACGGAGATGCGAGAGCGGCGCTCACAGCGATAGAGCTTGGTGTACTGACCACGGACAGGTCAGACGATGGCATCATTCATATCACTATCGATGTGGCGAGCGAATGTATACAAAAAAGAGTTATCTCCTATGATAAGAAGGGGGATAACCATTACGATACCATCTCTGCTTTTATAAAGAGCATGCGCGGCTCAGACCCGGATGCGGCGGTCTATTATCTGGCGAGGATGCTTTATGCCGGAGAAGATGTGAAATTTATCGCAAGACGAATCATGATACTTGCATCGGAGGATATAGGCAATGCAGACCCGATGGCTATGGTTGTAGCGGCATCGGCGGCGGCAGAGGTCGAGCGCGTTGGAATGCCGGAGGCACAGATTATTCTGTCACAGGCTGTCACATACATGGCATGCGCGCCAAAGAGCAATGCATCATATAATGCGATATCGGCAGCAATGAGCTGCGTGAAGCAGACTAAGACACCGGCTGTTCCGGCACATCTGCAGGATGCCCATTACGGCGCGGCAGAAAAGCTCGGGCACGGAGTCGGGTACAAATACGCACACGACTATCCAAATCACTATGTGAAGCAGCAGTATCTGCCGGATGGCCTTACAGACAGAGTGTTTTACAAGCCTACGGATATAGGCTATGAGGCAAAGATAAAAGCACACATGGATGAGCTTCACAGAGACTGTGATACATGAAAGTGCATAGATGAAGCTTGAATAATTGCAAATAGTTGATAATAACATAAATATTTAGAAAAATCAGACCAGGAGGATCTTTAAATGAAAAAGTATACAGAAATGACAAAGGAAGAGTTAATGCAGGAAAAGACAGCACTTGAGGCTGAGTACGAGAAGATTAAGAATCTTGGCTTAAGCCTTGACATGTCGCGTGGAAAGCCGGGAGCAGACCAGCTTGACCTCTCACTCCCTATGCTCGATGTCTTGAAATCAGACAGTGATATGAAAAGTGAATCAGGACTTGATGTGAGAAACTATGCATGTCTGGACGGAATTCCTGAGGCAAAGGCCCTTATCGCAGGCATGGTAGGAGCAAAGCCTGAGCAGGCTATAGTATATGGAAACTCAAGTCTAAATATCATGTATGATCAGGTTGCACGTGCATTTATCTTTGGTATTTGCGGCAATACACCATGGTGCAAGCTTGACAAGGTGAAGTTCCTCTGTCCTGTACCGGGCTATGACAGGCACTTTGCAATCACAGAGGAGTTTGGAGTTGAGATGATAAACATCCCTATGACTGAGGATGGTCCTGACATGGATATGGTTGAGAAATATGTCAATAACGATGCCTCTGTAAAGGGAATCTGGTGTGTTCCAAAATACTCTAACCCACAGGGTGTTGTATACTCTGATGAGACAGTTGAGCGCTTTGCAAAGCTTAAGCCTGCAGCAGATGATTTTAGAATCTTCTGGGACAATGCATACACAGTTCATCATCTCTATGATGATAAGCAGGCAGAGATTCCAAATATCCTTGAGCTCTGCGAGAAAGAGGGAAGCCCTGATATGGTATTTGAGTTCTGCTCAACAAGTAAGGTGACATTCCCTGGTGCAGGCGTGGCAGGTATATGCACATCTGAGAAAAACCGTGAGGATATCAAGAAGCGCCTTACTATACAGACAATCGGACACGACAAGATTAATCAGCTTCGTCATGCGAGATTCTTTAAGGATGTAGATGGTATCAAGGCTCATATGGCAAAGCATGCAGCTCTTATCAGACCTAAATTCGAGCTGGTTGAGAATATCCTCACAGATGAAATTGCTTCAAGAGGCATCGGAACATGGGTTAAGCCGCTTGGTGGATACTTCTTCGGATTTGAGGCTCTTTCAGGCTGTGCAAAGGAAATCGTTGCAAAGTGCAAGGAAGCTGGTGTCACAATGACAGGTGCAGGCTCTCCTTTCCCTTACAAGAAGGATCCGGATGACAGCGTGATAAGAATTGCTCCGACATATCCATCACTTGATGAGCTGAAAAAGGCTGCAGAGGTGTTTGTTGTTGTCACACGTCTTGTCAGCGTAAATAAGCTGCTTGAGGCATAAAATCACTGTTATGTCTTAACGGACAGACGTGCAATTCACTGTTATGTCTTAACGGATAGATATGCAATTCTCTGTTATGTCCTAACGGGTAGATTTATAATTGGCATATTTATCTAAAATAAGTATGTGATATATGTATAAATCACAAAGTAATTTTTGACTATCTTTTCAAAAGTTCTTATATGCCGGTATAGCCTATTGTTACAGGCTTTTCCGGCATTTTTCGTTATGGAAGATATTCTCAAATCTTCTTATATCCCCGTATGTTTTGGTATTCAAAAGTAGTATGTGGAGTAGTAAATTCTCCGTTTACTACTTATGCAATCAGCCGCTTCATTTCTGTTATCGACGTTTCGGAAGTCGTATGCGCGTAATAGTTCAGCGTCATATTGATGTTGGAATGTCCCATGATGTACTGCAATGCTTTAGGGTTCATTCCCGCATTTGCTAACGTGGTGCAGAATGTGTGGCGTAAGGTATGCGGTGTCATTACCTTTGGCAATGCTACCTTTTGCGTTTTGTTGTATTTCCTTACAAGCCCCCGGAACATACTTTCATAGTTGACTGCCACTTTTGGCAAGCCGTTCCGGTTAAGGAACAGAAACTTTGTGTAGCCCTCCAAAATAACAGGCTGTGCATATTTCCGTTTGTTCAGCACCCGTTGAAATGCTTCCAACACTTTTTCACTCATAGGAATAACCCGGTTGCCGCTTTTTGTCTTAGGCGTTTCCACATAGTAGCCCACGTCTGCAATCTTCAAAAGTTGGTGGTCTACATTGATAAGCTGTTTGTCTAAGTCAATGTCAGCTTCCGTCAGTCCGCAGAGTTCCGAAATGCGAAGCCCTGTCCCTAACAGTATGATAATCTCGTCGTAGTATTTCTGATAGACTTTATCATGCTGCACAAAGGACAGAAAAGCCGCTTCCTGCATAGGGGATAGAGGTTCCTTTGGTTCCGTATCATCTTCAAGGACTGTGTTCAACTGGAAGTCAAATGGATTTTTACGAATACAATCGTCCTGTATGGCTGTGTAAAAGGCAGCCTTTAAGGAACGCTTGTGGTTGTTGATAGTCTTGAAGCCGTAACCTTTTTCTTTCATGCGTAACGCCCATTCCTTTGCGTCGGAGAGCTTCACATTTTCAATCCGGCAGGCTCCAAGTTTATCCTCCTGCAAAATCCGCATGAGCTGTTTTCGCCCCTGCTTTGTACCATGCCGCACATTTGCCCGGTGGCGTATCTGCTTTGCGTAGAGCTGGCAGACTGTCATTTTCTTTCCGATATGGTCGATACCGTCGTCAAGGTCTTTTTGGATTTCTTTCTCTTTTTCCCTCAACGCTATATCGTCGCGCTTTCCCGCCGGGGTTTTGTCCGTAGGTACTAACTTCCAAGAATAAACAAACTGCGGTTTTCCAAAGGTATCTATATATTTGTAGGCATATCTCCCGTCTTTTCTCTGGCTCTCTCCGGTGCGGAGAATACGATTTTTATTATCCCGTCTTTTTTCCGACATCGTTATGCTCCTTTCCATAATGGAAAGAGCCTTGATATGCTTGACTATATTGTACCACATTCAAGGCTCGATTTCACTATCAGATTGCGTCCACCGTATCAATCATTTTTTCAAACTGTTTCCGCTTAATCTGAATACGGTTTCCGTTCATCATTACCCAGTCCGGGACGGGATTTTCTTCTGCCAGTTTCCGCAGCTTGCTTTCTCCGATACGAAAATATTTTGCTGCTTCTTCTATGGTAAGCGTGTACTTTTCCCAAATCGGCACGTCGTTATTATTCAATTTGTCGTCCCCCTTTCTTAATGGGTCAAAAATCAATCTGTAACATAGGCTTTAATCGGACGGCTATTAGCGTAACCTCATGGGACTTGCACCCCTCCGGCGGTCTGCCGAAGCCCTACCCATTGCCTGCGACGCTTCTAACGCTCGGACTATGGCTATAAGGAAGTATCATTATGTATTCTGTGTGTTATCGCCCGCAGGCTGCTATCCCTGCTTTACGGTGTGGTATTTCTCGCTCACTTTTCTATTAAGAGAAAGGTCATGGCGTACCCACCGCATGGCTCGGCACAAAAGGAACGTATCCGATTTGCCTTATGCTGCGTCGCCGTTCTATTGCGCCGCTTTCTTTGTCAAGGTTCAAAATGGCTGTACTGCCACATTAGCAGCGGAACGGAAAAGGGGGAGTAAAGACGTTCCACCGCCAGTTGCAGTTATTCCTCTGTTCTAAAATTGAGGACAGCTATCATCAGTTTAGCTTGCAGCCGTTCCCGAATATCGTGGTCTATGCCAAAATAGACATTCCCACGCTCGTCGTACAACTTCCGCATGGATAGGCGGGCTATGTAACCGCTGAAATGCTGCAAGACCATTTTCATAGCGTCCGGGTCACCCTTTGTCGCTGCCACAATGACAGGATAAGGAACAAGGGCATTTTCCGGGTAGCCGGGTTGATTACCATTCGTCCCATTCATCAGCATTTTCCTCCAAATATTTTCTTAATTGTTCAAAAGAGCTTGTCCGTCTGTACTGTATTGTGCTTCTCGGTGTATTGAGCAACTCTGCAATTTCTGTATCGCTCATTCCCTCGAAATAATACAGCAATATGGCTTTGCGCTTTTCTTCCGGCAAAGTACGGATTGCTTCAAGAAGCAGCTTCGGCGTGATTTTCTTTCCGGCTTTTTCAAAGACGGTTTCAGCAGTTTCCCGTTTGAAATATTCGTCAAAGGTATGAAGCTGCCGCGCTTCATCTAAGGTCATGTCGGAAAAGGTTACTTCCTTTGCCTTATGAGTGCGAAGCTCTCTGTGAGCGTCGCACGCTTCATTGTGCAGTACCGTATTACAATACTTCTGAAAAGAGCATTGCTTATAAAATTCCCTGCTGTTAGGTTCCACATTCTCACCTCCTTTCTCGCTGAAAGTTGGTGGTGCTTCCCCCTTTTCGCGGGGCAATACGGAGCTTTGAAAAAATGCCAAATATTTTCGGAAATTTTTTCAAAAAAATTTTTAAGCATACAAAATGCGCCCGTCCGCAAAAAGACGCGGACAGGCGCATGAAAATAATGGGAATAATAAAAAGTATTTAGATGATTTAATAGTTCATATCTAAGGGTAGAAATGTTCCCGGCGGCGGTCGGGCTTTTTTTGATAAGTCAAAGAATGTAAGAATTTGTCGATATGGTTTATAACTCATGGCAGCTACCTCCTAAAGCCGCCATGTTCACATGGTTAAGGGTCGTCGTACAGACAAAAAGAAACGGCGGCTCTGAAAATCAAAGCCGCCGAAATAGAATAGGCGCGTGAAAATCTATCTGCGATACGACGGCTTTTTTTCTTTTGCCGTCGTCCGGCAGAAAATTATTCAATATTCATTTCTATTTTTCCGGTAAAATCTTCGCATTCAATACCGATATAATTTCCACCATCGGGAAGTGTAATAGTATCGCTGTATGTTCCCGTTGTTTCAAGTAAAGTTACTGCTTCGTCAGCTCCCGAAATCCAAAATACTTTTGCAGTACCACTTGAAACTTCCAACGTACAAGTAACTGATATATCTTTTCCGGCTTCCCTTTTTATTGAAGTTCCTCCGAACAAATACTCCGTATTTGAAAAATTTTCATAATCAGCTTGATAGGTTCCTGTATAATCATCAATTCCTTTTTCTTTTTTCCCTTGTAGGGACGATTTCCCTGTAAGCTCTATGGAACCCGCAGACTGAACAACATTATTATAATGGTTGAGAATTTCATCTTTTGTGCAGCCGGAAAGCATGAACACTCCCAAAAGAATTAGTACCAATGATAAAACTGTTTTTTTCATGGAAATTCCTACCACCCTTTCTTTGGTGCTGTCTTTTTTGCTTTTTTCTTTGCTTGTTTTTGTTCCTTTTCTTTCATGCAAAGAACTAATACAACGGAAATAGCAACAACAACTGTAAGACTGCAAATACAAGTTATGATGTTCCAGTTGACTGCGGTATCATAACTACGATAACCAATCATTCCAAGACTTGCTGTAATCGGATAAAGATTTGCTAATGTCATATTTCCTGCGGCAAACATACCTCCATATCCATAAACAAAGGCAATAATAACACCGACTAAAAAGCTGCCTGCCTTACGACAGGTAATTACGATAATCGGTAAAACCGCAAGATATAAAAAGAAATTAACTGCGGTTATTTGCAATGTTGCTTTTAAGGCTAAAGCCATTTGAAAACCCGGAAATCCTACAATCATTTCTGCTACGATTGTAAACAAACTGCATATCAAACCAAAGGCAATGGATAGTACACCACATACAATCAATTTTCCGGTCAATAACCGCTTAAATGAAACTGGTACAGTTAAAATATTTTTTAATGTATCGTCTGTTTGCTCGCGTGAAATCATATATCCGGCAATCAAGCTAATGCACATAGGGAAAATCATGGACATATTATTTTTGATAACTTGTTCTGTGAGATAGGTAAAATCCCATACGGAGCCGTCATTTGCCATAGATGTAAATAAAGTCAGCAAAACAGATAGAAGCATGAGTGCAACTCCCGCCCAAAGGATATGATACCTTTTTAGTTTGTAAAATTCTGTTTTCACGATACGAACCATAATTATTCCCCCCTTTGTTTGTATAATCTATCAATCAACCAAAATGAAACAATCGCCATAATTCCAAGTATCAGCACGACTTGAAATGTTGAGGGAATAAGTCCCGTCATTTGTTCCAAATCCATTTTTATTCCATGTGCAGCCATATCCCCGGCACTCCAAAATGTAGTCAGTGGTGTAGGTAGTAACCACAATATTGTTTTGGGAAGTGCGTCAAACAATGCAGTTGTACTCATATTTAATACGCTATAAAAAACACATAGCAGGATTGAAAATACATAAGTCTTACTAAAAAAGACAACAAGCACAATCAGCGGTAATGTACCTGCCGTAATAAAAATCCCTGTTTCAATGGCTAAAAATAATTTATAGCCAATTCCGTAAACCTCTAATGTTCCAAAACCGCAAAGAATAGTCGCAATCGTGGACGCCACACAAAAGATAACGCCAAATAAAAACAGTACAAGTATTTTAGCAAGTACCATTTGGGTACTGGTTACAGGAATGGTGCGAAGATTTTTGAATGTATCGTTGTCCCGTTCCATAAAAAACAGCATAGCTGCAATGACACCGATAATACAGGGAAGAAGAAATTGTATGCCATACCCAAGTACCATATTGAAAAGTCCGTCAAATGCGTCTGCTTTATCGGTATATCGTTCCATAATAGACGGAGTTGTCATTAAATAAGTCAGTGGGATAGGGAACATAAAGGCTGATAAGATAACCAGTGGAATAAACTTTTTCCGTTTCAATTTCAAAAATTCACATTTTATCAATTTAAGCAATTCCCTCGCCTCCCGTCACTCGCTTGAAATAATCTTCAAGACTTTCTTCGCAGGTATGGGCTTCTGATACCTCCAATCCATTTTCCACAAAGGCGGTTACAATTTTTCCTACGGATAAGTCAAGGTTGTGTAAACGTAAGTTATGGTCGTCCTGTATAGAAAAATGGCTTTCGTGGAAAGTGCGTTCCAAAATTCTTGCTGCCTGTGCAGTATCAGAAAGTGTAAATCGGATATGCTTACTACTTTTTTGTTCCAGTTCTGCAAGACTTTCTTCTTCCAATAGTGCGCCATGGTCGATAATACCAATATCATCAGCCAGTAATGCAATTTCGGAAAGAATATGACTGGAAATTAAAATTGTTTTTCCTCTTGCGTCACAAAGCTCACGAATAAAAGAACGAACTTCCGCAATACCGATAGGGTCAAGCCCGTTGATAGGTTCGTCTAAAATTAAAAGCTCCGGGTCGTGCATGATAGCAAGTGCAATAGCAAGCCGCTGTTTCATACCAAGCGAATACTGGGAAAACAGTTTTTTGTCCTTATAAGGCAATCCTACTAAATCCAACGCGTCTTTAATTGCATGATTGTTTGGTACACCCCGTAAGGTTGCAAAGATACGCAAATTTTCCGTAGCAGTCAGATTAGGATAAAAGCCGGGGGACTCAATCAAGCTACCGATACGGGGCAAAAGTTTCTTTTCATTCCCCTGCAAAGCCTTTCCCCATATTTTTACTTCGCCGGAAGTAGGCTTTGTCAATCCAAGCAGCATTTTCATAGTAGTTGTTTTTCCGGCTCCGTTTCTTCCAAGCAGTCCATAAATTCTTCCTCTCTGTACATGGATATTTAAGTCAGCCACACTCTTTTGTGAGCCGTACTGCTTTGTAAGATTTTTTGTTTCAATGATATAATTTTTGTCCATATTCAAACCTCCTGTTCTGTAAAGTATTCTATCACTCCAATCTTGCATTAACCTTGCAACAACCTTGCATTAACCTTGCAATTTCAAATATAGCTTCCGAAAGTAATTAAGGCTCCCGCCATAAAGACGGAAAAGCCTTAATCTATCAACGGAAAAAGCAAAGTAAATTTAGTTCCTTTTTCCGGTACGCTATCTGCTGTTATTGTGCCATTCATCTTTTCCACAAGCTGATGAACGATAGATAAGCCAAGACCGCTACCTTTTTCAGCACGCCCTTTATCACATTTATAAAGCCTCTCGAAAATATGTTTCAAATCTTCTTTTTCAATGCCTATCCCGTTATCAGTTAATCGAATTTGCATATTTTTTTCCTGCTTTGATAGGAATATTTCTATTTTGTCTGCATGACTGTGGGAAATTACATTCTGAATAAGATTATTCAATATCCGCATATAACCGTCCGTATCAAGTTTTACCCGGAAAGGCTGTTCGGGAATATCAATGTTATAATCTATCTGCCTATCTTCAAATATAGGTATCCAGTCAATCAAAATATTTCGTGTTAGTTCCGCAGCTTCAACGGTATTTATATCCATAGCAAACTCATTAGAGTTTAATTTGAACCAGTCAAAAAGAATATCTATATATTCTTTCAAATCGTGAGCTTTACGACGGGCAGTTTCGATATAGTCGTCCTTGTCTTTTCCTGTGACAATTTCTTTATGTGCGGCGTCAAGATACCCAATAAGTGTTGTAAGCGGTGTCCGAACATCATGGGAAAGGCTTGTCATAAGCTGGCGGTTCGTTTCTTCTGCCTGCCGGACAGTAGACAACCTTTTCTCATAAGATACAACAATCTCATTGATTTCATAAGCAAGAGGAGCTACCAGTTCATTTGTTGCTGATAAAATCCGCCTGTTTCCATTCCCATTTTTTACATCAGCCAATGCGTCTGTTATTTCTGCTATTTGCTTTTTTACACGCCGGATAACAAGGCAAGAAACAAAAATAGAAAAAAGTGCAATGATAATTGATAGAAAAATAATCGCTTCCATAAAAAATCAAACCTCCTTGCTAAAGCGATAACCAATTCCCTTAATTGTCTGAATGTATTTGGGGTTTCCGGGATTAACTTCTAATTTTTTACGAAGTCGGCTAATAATCGCCATAATGTTACTGTCATCATAAACATATTCTTCTCCCCACACTTCTTCATAAATCTGTTGCTTTGTCAAAATTTTTCCTTGATGTTTCGCGCAGTATAAAAGCAGGTCAAATTCCTTTGGGGGCAACTCAAAAGTTCCATTTTCCGTAATAATAGAACGATTTTCAAGGTCTATTTTCAATCCGTCAAATTCAAGCTGCTGTGTTATTCCGTCTGTTTGATTGAAACGGGTATAACGCCGTATAAGAGAAATAATACGGGCTATTAGTTCGTCCATATCAAAAGGCTTTGTTAAATAATCATCGGCTCCTGCTCGTAAGCCGCGCACTTTGGAAGCACTGTCATTTTTAGAGGTAAACATCAAAATCGGCAGACTGTTTTCTTTTCTGATTTCTTCCAGTGTTTCAAATCCGTCCATACCGGGCATCATAACGTCCAGTATCACAAGTTGATATTCTTTTTCTTTTAATTTTTGTAATCCCTCTTTTCCTGTATTACAAAAATCAGCTTCTATATCTTCTGATAAAACGCTTCGCTTAATCAGCGCACAAAGCTCTTTATCATCATCTATAATCAAAACTTTATTCATGGTGTAGCTCCTTTCCTTGTTTTGTTCTCCCGTCAATCGGTTTTTCCGCGTCCTTTGGTATCAGCCACATATATCCAAGTTTTGAAACACCCGGTATGCGGTTTTCTCTGCAAAGTACCTGTACCCGCCTTTCAGAAATCCCCCATTTCTTCGCTGCTTCGGGGCAAGACATATATTCCATAACACCCAAGTCCTTTCTACAAATCATATCAGTATAATTATAGTCGGATACACGAACAATAGCAAGTATATCGATATGAATTATTATGGCTAATTAGTGGAACTGTATAGGCATATCCAAGAAGAAAGGGGAACAGTAAAATGTAACTGGGTGAATAAATATGGCAAAAAGACCAGTAGAAAAATATGACTTCAAAGCATTTGGAGAAGCAATAAAAGCTGCGCGGACGGGACGCAAGGAAAGCCGTAAACAGGTAAGTGATGAAATGTATATTTCCCCTCGCTACCTTGCGAATATTGAAAATAAAGGACAACACCCCAGTCTGCAAATCTTTTTTGAGCTTATGCTCCGTTACAATATATCCGTAGACCAGTTTCTTTTAGATACGCCCGCCGGAAAAGATACAAAGCGGCGGCAACTCGACGCTCTCCTTGATGATATGAGCGATAACGGCATACGGATTGTAACAGCAACCGCAAAAGAAATTTCAGAAGTCGAAAAAGAGGACAAATAAAAACGTCCGGCAAAATTGAATATGGATTTTCGGAAGCGTTGTAATCTTTTTTAAGATTACAGCGTTTTTCTTTTGCATAAGTTCGGCAAAATGGTTTTTTCTCCGTAGAGGGAAATAAGGACATAAAAGATAAAAAACTTTCTTAGCAAGCATAGGAAAAGAGTACCCTTTTCCGTATTTTCTCCCTCCTGCCTTGCGGTGTGTCGGTTGAAAATTGCTTGTTGGGAAGTGTCCCAAACCCTCGGAACAGAAAGGAGCGATTGCATGAACGGACGCAAAAGAAAAGTACAAATCAAATTCTATGTAACAGAGGAAGAAAGGGCATTGATTGAGCAGAAAATGAAGCTCGTCCCCACCCGGAACATGGCGGCGTATCTTCGCAAGATTGCCATTGACGGGTATATCATTCAGACAGACCATAGCGACATAAAAGCCATGACAGCGGAGATACAGAAAATCGGGGTCAACATCAATCAGATTGCAAAGCGTGTCAATACGACAGGCAGCGTCTACCAAGAGGACATAGAGGAAATAAAGGGGGTGCTTGCAGAGATATGGCGGTTACAAAGATTAAGCCTATTAAAAGCACGTTGAGCAAAGCCCTTGACTATATCCAAAACCCGGATAAAACAGACGGGAAAACGCTTGTGTCCTCCTTTGGGTGCAGCTATGAAACGGCAGACATTGAGTTCGGATTTACGCTTGCACAAGCCATAGAGAAAGGGAACAATCTCGCCCACCATTTGATACAGTCCTTTGAGCCGGGAGAAGTAGACTATGAGAAAGCCCACGAAATCGGAAAACAGCTTGCCGACGCGGTAACAAAGGGACAGCATGAATACGTCTTGACTACCCACATAGACAAAGGGCATATCCATAACCATATCATTTTTTGTGCGGTCAATTTTGTTGACTACCATAAGTACAATTCCAATAAGCGCAGCTACTACGGCATACGGAACATGAGCGATAAGCTGTGTCGAGAAAACGGGCTGTCTGTCGTCGTTCCGGGCAAAGGCAGCAAGGGAAAAAGCTATGCGGAGTATCAAGCGGAAAAGGTCGGTACAAGTTGGAAAGGCAAGCTGAAAATTGCCGTTGATACGCTTATCCCCCAAGTGGCAAGTTTTGAAGAATTGTTGCAGCGGTTACAGGCAGCGGGCTATGAGATAAAGACGGGAAAATATATCTCCTGCCGCGCTCCCGGACAGGAACGCTTTACCCGCTTAAAAACCCTCGGTGCAGACTATACAGAGGAAGCAATCAAAGAACGGATTGCAGGCAAGCGCACAAAGGCGGCGAAAGCTCCCAAAGAGCAGCGCGGCGTATCGCTGCTTATTGACATTGAAAACAGTATCAAGGCACAAGAGAGCCGGGGCTATGAACAGTGGGCGAAAATCCATAATCTGAAACTGGCTGCAAAGACCATGAATTTCTTGACGGAACATAAGATTGAGCAGTACGCAGATTTAGTCAGCCGGATTGAGGAAGTAAATGCGGAAAATGAAAAGACAGCAGACGCATTAAAGAGCGTGGAAAAGCGTCTTGCAGATATATCGGTGCTGATGAAGCACATTACTACCTACCAAAAGACAAAACCTGTCTATGAAGCATACCGCAGAGCAAAGGATAAGGACGCATACCGGGCAAAGCAGGAAAGCAGTCTGATACTCCATGAAGCGGCAGTAAAGACACTGAAAGCGGCGGGCGTTACTAAACTCCCCAACCTTGCCGCCATGCAGGAAGAATACGGGAAACTACAAGCGCAAAAAGAAGCTCTTTACACTGATTATGGCAAGCTGAAAAAACAGGTCAAGGAATACGACGTTATCAAGCAGAACATAGACAGCATTTTGCGGCAGGGCAAAGAACAGCAACGGGAGAAAGGAACGGAACGCGGATAAGCATTGTTTTGTTCATATCCATATGATATAATAATTCATACCAAAAAAGAATTTAGTGATATAAATTTGAATTTTTTGATGAATGGATAAAACTAAAACTTAATTAAAAAAAAGGGCGGTGAAGACATGATTTTGCTTAACCAGATAACAAGTGCTGTTTTACAACTTTTGATTTTTTCAAGTGTTCCCTTTGTTTGGTATGTTATCACACATAAAAGGATACGTGGATTTTTTGAATGGATAGGATTTAGGCTAGCACCGAAACCACCTTTGAAAATCATGCTTTGCATACTTATAGGTTTTTTTGTTGCAGTTATTTTGCCGTATATGTGGCTTTATCAATCTGGAAATTTGAATTATCAAGGTTTTACTGTTGACGCATTCCAGCAAAGTGGTTGGAGTATACAAACATTTAGCGTCATATTGGTGTGGGCTGTGCTTCAAACTTCCCTATCTGAAGAAATTATGTTTCGAGGATTTCTTTGCAAACGCTTTTGTAAGAAATTTGGAGAAAAGATAGGTAATATAGTTCAAGCTTTAATTTTTGGCGTAGTACATATTGCAGCATTGCCCGACAAAAATATTCTCGCAATGCTCATTGTAGTATTATTAACTGGAGGAATAGGGTATGCGTTGGGGTGGCTTTCATTAAAAAAAGTTCAAGGAAGTATTTTATATGGTTGGGCAATCCATGCAACAGTTAATATCCTTTCGCCAATTATTGTTTTCACATTTTTATTGCCAAATTATATGCCACGATGAAATATCAAATCAAGCAAAAATGTTGGGAGGTAAAGTATGGCAAAAAAAGTATATTTAGCTATTACAATTTTAATGATTTTAGCATTACTGAGTGGAATTCCACACTTGATAGATGGAATTTGCGCTAGAAGTATGACCGAAGTTAATTATGGTATCGTTGGATTTCCAATATTCATAGGTATATGGAGTTTCTATAAGTACAAAAAAACAGAATAAACAGCAAAAAATGGTAGTGATAAATCCTAGCTTGCAGTATTGAAAAAACAAAAACAGGGCGCAGACAGCCAACAAAAGACTGTCCGCGCCCTGTTTTATGTAGGTGTGTTTTTGATATTTGTTACGCAGTAGAACGTCATTTTGAGGGGATAAGGTATACAACCCTTGCCACGTCATTTTCAAACACTGAAAGCCCCTTAAATCAAGGCTTTTTTGCCCTTACTGCGTAACAAGGGCGCGCCGTTTCCTCATGCGCTCCGCTGCCTGTCTGCGAGTAATACGCTTCCGGCAGTCCGGGCAGTATTTGACGCTGTTAGAGGTGGACGCAAAAGAAGCTCCGCACTCGGTACAACGCTTTTTATCCTCGGTCTTGAAAAGCTCTGCATACAGCAGCTTATCAAGGGGCAATACGGCGGTCTGAAACCATTTGCAAAGAAGCGAATAGGAAATAAGCTGCGGGCAGACACATTCCTCCCCGTCGTCCAGTAAAATACAGTGTCCGTTATCGCAGTTGCAGCACTCCTTTTTTATAAGGCTGTTGACTTTCCGGCTTTGGGGTGGTGTAAGCCGCTTTATCCCGGTCATACCTCATCAGCGGCGCAAATAGCAAGCTCCGCATATTCATTTTCTGTCAGAGGAGCGATTTTCGCAAGGGTGCGTTTCGCCAGTTCCCGCATATCCTCGTCCATGAACGGCAGCGCAGCGTTGATGTTTTCTGTAAGCCCACGTTTGCCGTCCTCATTGTAAACGCTCAACAGGTTTGTTTCTTCAACTGTCAGTCTAATCATGCTCATACCTCCAATTCGTGATTTTTTGATTTTACAGCCGCCTTTTTCGGGGCGGCTTTTCTTTTGTCAGCGGCAAGCTGCGCTCGGATTGAGGGGCGCACCCTACGAATATCTGTGTCCCGGTTTTCATTTTTATCAATCAAGGCGGATGTTCCATGTTTGCCCTCGATTTTGGAAAAGGAAAGTGTCTTATAGGGCAGCATGGAAAACAGACGGTCGGTGTCCTTAGAGGACGCAAGCTGCATAAATGTCGGGGACAGCTCCACTATGAAATGTGTCCTATTAGGGCTATTGGGCGTGTCCCTGCGCTTCATTTCCTGCACAATGCGCCGCGCTTCGGCTTCAATCAGCCCAGCACGCAGGGCGGCGGTATGTTCCTTGAAGTCGCCCGGTGTCAGTTTATCCCGTTTTTGCTTTTCTTCCCGTAAAAGGAATTGCAGCGCGTCCGGGTCGTTGGGTACTGCTTCAAAGTGTTCAAACTTCCCTAAAGAAGTATCGGGATTTCCGTTAAAATGCCGTCCGGCGGGTATCTCCCTTGTCCCATGCTCATAAATCAACTTGACTGTGTCGGCGGCAAGCGCATTGTCCTTAACACACTCATACTGCCTTGCATAGTCAAGCTCATAAAGATTGCCTTTGATTTTCCCGCGTTCCCTGCCCGTCAGCTCGACGGCATAGGCAAGAACGCGGTCGCAGGTCTGCTCTTTGTAAAAACACCATGTATTGTGGGCGGCAGTATCCTTTAGGAACACGTCGCGCTCCTTAAAACAATGCGTCCCGGACGGGCGGCAAAACCATAGCAGCGTCTTATCCTCTCTGTTAGGGCTTGCCGCTGCTTTTGCGATAATCTCCTTGTCAATGTCAAAATCACTTTGGAAAAATCCTGTATTCTGCCGCATGATAGCGTCAAGATAAGCGAAAATATCCACGTTTTCAAACTTATTCATGCGTCAGCTCCTTTCCAAATCCTGTGTTTTCTGTTTTGCCTGTTTCTTCGGTGTCTGTTCTTTCGCTGCTTTAAGCTGCGCCCGGATAGAGGGCTTCTTTTCCGTTTTTGCTGCCTTGCCGCGTTCCTTGTCAGCCTTGACAGCTTCCGCAAGGTCAACAAGGGAAATGGTTTCTCCTGTCTTTACCTTTGCTTCCAATTCTGCGACGGTCGGGGTGTTGTTTATCTGCCCGTCAATCATGTTGTAGTTTTGCTCGGTGGTCTGCTCGGCAGTTTTCAGATAGTTTTCCGGCTGCAAAAACTCCGGCACTTCCTTATAACCAAAGCTGTCTACATAGTGGGCGGTGTCCTGCCCGTTCTGATGAAGTACCACCACGTCGGAAACGGAAAGGCTGTGTCCCTTAAAATCTTTTGGGTGGTCGATATTGAAGCGGGTGTAAATATCTTCAAGGGAAGTCCCCGGCGTAAGCTCTGCGGAATAGACAAGCGCATAGTTTTTCGGGTCTACCCGGTGTCCTGTGGCAGTCAGACGGTCGTAAGGTTCAAAGCGCAAATCTCTTGTTTCGTCCCCGCCTTTTATCTGATAAATGGAAAAGGTATCTTTGTCCTGTGGGGCTTTCTGTTCCGGCTGCTCCTGTACGGGTTGTTCTTGTGCAGCTACCTTTTGCTGCCGGATATGCGCCCGCTGTAACTCGGTAGGCTTTTCCCCGGTAAGGGGTGCAATCGCCTTGACATAATCAGCCGCATAGTAGGCGTTACTGGTAAGCTGCCGCTGCCATGCCCCTGCTTTTGGCGACCAACGGAAACCATTACTTTTTAAGGCTTCCCGCGTGACTTCGTCCGGCTTATCCTCAAAGAAGATTTGCAGTCGGTTCGCTTCGGTGTTTACTTCCACCTTGCCGCCGTCAAATTCCCAACCCACGAAACCGATTTCTTTTTGCTGTGAAAGGGATTTGATACGGTCTTTCACGCGCCGGATTTCTGCGCTGTTGTTGGATAACGCCCAAGTCGCAAAGGGCTTGTCCCCTAAATGCCAACTGCTCGCCATGTCTGCTTTTAATTTTTCAAGCTGTTCCGGCGACAAATGCGGGCAGCCGTCAAGGGTCTTATGCTTGCGGTAATAGGCGTTTACGGCTTTCATGGTTTCCTGCGATTTTTCAAGGCTTTCCAGTTTCTTTTCTAACTTCTGTACTGCCTGCGGGTCGTCTGCGCTGATACCGCCCATGCCGGTGCTGCGGATTTTATCAAGAAGCCCTTGTATGTCCTGCCATTCCCGGTAATTGCTGTCGCGGGCTGCGTTCTGCTTTTCTTTCTTCCTTGTGGGGAAGTTAGAACCGCCCGCAATCAGGATAGAGGGAACACGCGCGTCAATCTCATAGCCTTTGTTTATGTTCGCCGCCAGTTTCCGGGCGTAGGTATCAAGCAGGCTGTCGATTTTCTCATGGTACATCGGGTCTACCCGCTGTTTCTGCCGTTCTGCAAGCTGTACGGCTTCATCTACATAATGCCTGTATTCAGCCGTCGCGCTGCCTTGCTTATAATCGGAAAAGCTGTTCATATCCTTTGCACGTTTGGCGGCAGCTTCATTGATAGGATAATAAGGGGCGGCGGGGGCTGCTTGTTCCGGCTGTGTGGTCTGCGGTGTTTCGCTACTTGCGCCTGTATCAGCTTCCGGCTCGGTTTGTGCTGCCTTTTCCTGTACCGGGGCTGTTTCTTCGGGAAGCTCCGGCGCGGCTGCTTCTGCTTCGGGCTGTTTGGCGGCTTCCTGTTCGGGCTGTGCCTGTTCGGTGGTCTGTTCTTTATCCTGTGCCTTTTGGATTTCTGCAAAATGCCCGTCTATGGTATCAATCAGCTTCGCGGCGGTGCTGCGGATTGTTTCAAGAGAGCCTTTCAGTTCTGCAAGTTCTTTTCCGCTGCTCCACCCGGCGATATATCCAAAAGAATAGTCCGACGTATCAAGCCCGTAATGTTGGCAGACAGCATAGGCGACGCTTTCCGCCTGTACTTCGCGGGTGCGGCGGTCGGGGCGTTCCGGTATAGCAAGGGCGGTATCATGCAGCGTGGCGTGGGCGATTTCATGGATTGCGGTCTTGATATTCTGCAATTCGTCCATACCCTCGTTGATGATGATACGCTTTTCCTCATAATTGCAGCGTCCCTTTACGCCGCCGCTTAGTGCTTCAAATCCCATAGCAAAGGGGGAAGTCTTTTCAAGGGCAGCGAAAAAATCCTTGTATTGTTCCACATTGCCCGTCAGCTCATAGGTAAGGGCAGGAAGCTCCTTTCCCTCGGTCTGTGAAATATCAAAGACAGATACCACACGAAAAGCGGGTATCTTGATTTCCTTTTCCTCGGTAACAGGCTTCCCGTCTTTATCGAAAACAGGCTTTTGAGTGTCCGGGTCGATTTTTTCCACCTGTTTCTTAATGGTAAACGGGGACGGTGCAAGTATCTTGATAGCTTTTTCTCCCGGCTTTACATGGCGGTCAAATTCCTTTTCCCATTGTTTATAGCCTTTCACAAGGTTGCCGCCCTGCATGGCGATAAGGATTGTATTGTTAAGGCTGTAATCATGGAATTTTGACATAGTACGCAGATAATCGGCGTAACGGTCGCTTTCATACAGTCCTAAAATCCCTTGTTCCAGTCGGTCGGTAATCTCTTTCATTTTGTCAGCGGGCTTTTCAGAAGATAAGATAATCGGGAGAACCGGGGGCTGCTCTGTGGCGGCGGTCGGTATGGCTGCGGAAGCGTCAAGGTCTGCCTGTTCCTTTTCTTGTACTGGCGGCTGCGGCGTTACCCGGTATTCCTCCGGCACGTCGCGCCCGTCGTACCACTGTGTAAAGGTGTTGCGGTTATTGTAGATATAGCCCTGCTCGGTAAATCTGCCCCCGTCATTGATAGCAGCGTCCCGCCCGTATTCCTCATACAGGAAATATTTTTTTGCTTCTTCGGGCAGCTCCAACTCGTCCAGTTCTTCAATCAGATAACGCCCGTAATCTTCCTCACTCTGTACGGACGGATAAAGCCAGTAACAATCAAGGTTTTGTGCAAGGTTGATGATGTCCTGCAAGTCCCTTGTATGGTCGCCGTATTCCATAGCTGCAACAAATTTTTCCCGGTCGTCGTCAAACTGCATTTTCAAAAGTTCGCTCAAATAGTTCAGTTCGTCAAGGCTTTCAAGCTCGGTCAATTTTCCTGCCAGTCCTGCAATAGAGGACTGGTATTCTGTGATATGCAGCTCCCCGTAGTTTTTGCCGTCTATCCCGATACGGTCAAAGACTTCTTTCAAATGCTCGGCAGTCGTGGGGAATGATACCCATTCGCCCGCAGGTCTGCCCTCGGTGTACTTTCCAAGATTAGAAAGATACCCGCTTAAAATCGTTTCTACCATGCGTTCGCTCCTTTCGTTTTCAATCATACGGTGCATAAGTTCGTAGTCCTCCATGCTCATGCTCCCGTCAAATAGATAGGGGTCGGGTTCTTCGCCGTCCCGGTAGGCTTTTTCAGAGAAAGGAAGCCCCGCAGCGTGGGCGGCGGCTCTTGCTTCCTTGATAAACTCCGGCGGCAGCCTGTTGTCGTGGGCTTCGATAAATTCCCCGATATTGCTATATCCGTTTTCGTAGTGGCGGCGCACTCCGGCGGTCAGCTCGTCAAGGTTCATATCCTCGCCAAGATAGCCGGAATAATACCCGTTTACCACAACGGCGGCAGGGTCAGCCTGCTTGATTTCTTCCATGCGGCTTCTGTCCTCCGGGTAAAGATAGTCGCCCATTTCAAGGTGGAAATATTCGGCGTTCCAAGAACGTCCCGTTTTCCAAAACGCCACCCAAGTGATACCGTCCCTTAATTCTTCTTGATAGTCCTTTACGGTGTCCCGTAAACTTGCCATGTGTAACCTCCTTTCTTCGCTCTTAAAGGGTTTGGGAAACTTCCCAACAAGCAAAAATCCCCGCCGTTCTCGGTAGAGAAAGCAGGGATTTTACGGAAAAGGGTACTCTTTTCCTATGCTTGCTATTCAGTTATTTTTTCTTCGGAAGCTCCACCCGGTAGTTGACATATTTCCCGCCCGTATCAGCCAATACGATAGTTCCGTCGTAGGTTTTGCCCGTCTTTGGGGAATAGAGCTTTTTCACATTTACTTTGCCGGATTTTAAGAGTGCAGCGGCAATTTTGGGGGTAAAGGTTACTTTTCGTTCTTCAAAGAAACGGTCATTTTTCCACATGGTAAAGATACATTCTTTATTGCTGCAATAGTAGTTTTTCTTTCCCTCATAGACAGGAGAACCGCAGCGGGGGCAGCTTCCCAACGCTTCCCGTTCCGGCTTGAACATCTGCGCTTTATCATCAGAAAGAAACGGATAGGTCTTTACCAGTTCCCGCGCCATATCCTCGATACCCTCCATAAATGCGGCGGGGTCTGCCTTGCCTTTAGCAATCTGCGTTAGATTGTTTTCCCATTCTGCGGTAAGCTGCGGGCTTGTCAAGGTGTCCGGCAGGACGCACACAAGGTTGATACCGTCCTTTGTGGGAAGTAGCTGCTTGCCTTTTCGCTCCACAAAACCGCCCTTTACCAGTTTTTCAATGACGGCGGCGCGGGTGGCGGGAGTTCCAAGCCCTTTGCGTTCTGCGTCCGGGTCGGTGTCCTCGCTTCCGGCGCGCTCCATAGCAGAGAGCAGCGACGCTTCGTTGTGAGGTTTTGGCGGTGTTGTGTCATGCTCCGTTACCGTTGCCGCCGGATTTTCAAAGGTCTGTCCCTCGGTAAACGGCGGCAGGGTCTTTTCTGTGTCGCTGTCTGCGTCGTCCGTTTCGGGCTTGTTCTTTAAGGCTGCCCTGTATTTTCGGTCAATCTCTTTCCACCCGTCGGACAGTACCGTTTTTCCCCTTGCGGTAAAGGACTGTCCGGCACATTCAAAAACTGCTGTAACCGTTTCAAAGGTATGCGGTGCAGCGGTCGCCATGAGCAGACGCGCCCCGGCAAGGGTAAGGATATTCCTTTCGCTTTCCGGCAGCGCGGCAAGGTCGGTCTTTGCAAGCTCCATAGTCGGGATAATGGCATGGTGGTCTGATACCTTTTTACTGTTCAGAGCCTTTCCAAGCTCCGGCGTGAAGTCTTTTCCCGCCATAAAAGAAAATTTCCCACAAAGCAGCTTGATAATGCCCGCCGCTGTGTCGCCCATGTCGTCAGTCAGATAGCTGCTGTCGGTTCTCGGATAAGTAAGAAGTCTTTTTTCATACAGGGCTTGTGCAAGGTCAAGGGTCTGCTTTGCGGTATATCCGAACAGGCGGTTTGCTTCCCTCTGTAAAGAGGTAAGGTCAAAGAGCTTTGGCGGGGCTGCGGTCTTTTTCTCTTTCACAAGGGAAGTGCAGACTGCTTTTGACGCTTCACAAGTCGTTTTTAATGCGTCGGCTTCTGCCTTATCTGAAATTCTTTCACTTGCAGCTTCCGCGCCGGATAAGGCAAGGCGCACATGGTAGTATTTCTCTTTCTTAAACGTGGTAATCGCTGCGTCCCGGTCAACAAGCATTTTTAAGGTCGGGGTCTGTACGCGCCCCACATTCAAGGTATGATTGTAAAGGACAGAAAAAAGCCGGGTGGCGTTAATGCCGATTAACCAGTCAGCCTTTGCCCTGCATAATGCGGAAGCAAAGAGCGCGTCGTATTCCTCGCCGTTCTTCAGACGGGAAAAGCCATCTTTGATTGCGCTGTCCTCCATAGAAGAAATCCAAAGGCGGCGCATAGGTTTCTTGCAGCCCGCCATTTCATAGACAAAGCGAAAAATCAGTTCTCCCTCGCGCCCTGCGTCGCAGGCGTTTACCACTTCCGAAACGTCTGCCCGGTGCATAAGCTCCTTTAAGGTCTTGAATTGCTTTTCCTTGTCAGCGGCAACAGTATATTTCCATTCCTGCGGCAAAATCGGTAAGCTGTCATAACTCCACTTTTTATACTGCTCCCCGTAGGCGGCAGCTTCGGAAAGCCCTACCAAATGTCCCACACACCAAGAAACGATATAGCCGTTTCCTGTAAGAAATCCGTCTTTTTTCTCCTTTGCCCCAAGTACGGCGGCGATAGTCTGCGCCACACTGGGCTTTTCTGCGATAACTAAGATATGTGAAGTCAATAAAAAATCCTCCTTTCAGTGTTCCGGCTCGGTTTTCTTTTTCTCCTGTACCTGTTTCAGACAGTACCCCACACAAGGGGACTGTCCCTTGTAAGGGCAGGAAGCGCAAGCCGGGGGATAAGGAACAGGCGGCGCATTATCACGCCGCCCGTTCGGTTTCTGTATCATCATTTTTTCAAAGGGATTGTCGGTAAACAGGGTCATAGGGCTTCTTCCTCCGTTTCTTCCTCTTTGGAAACTTCCCCGGTATCTGCTTCCGGCTCGTCCTCGTCGTAGTCCTCAAAGTCAAAATCTTCAAGGTCGGTGTTCCCTTTCACGTTTTGCTTCGGCTTCACAAACTTAAAATAGTAGAACGCTGCGCCGCCACCAAGCAGCACAAAGAAGACTAAGGCAAGCACCGCGCCGGGATTGCCCCCTTTTTCTTTCGGTTCTTCCGGCTGCTCTGTGGGTGTTGGGGTCGGTTCTTTGCCTGTGCAGCCTGTCATACTGGTAACACATACCGGGCAGGACGTGTTTACCTTTCCGGCTTCGCATTTCTCCGTACAGTTGCAGACTTCCGGCTTTTTCGTGGCTTCCCCGGTTTCTGTCAGTGCCATAAGGTCGGCTTCGTCTACTTGATTAAGGAAATGTACGGTCTGTTCGCCCTCGGCTGCCCGGTCAATGAGGATATAGAAGTAGTTGCCGCCTTTGGTGGTAACAGTGATAAGCTGCTTATTGCCGCCGAAATCGTCCACCAATGTAGCGTTGCCCTTTGGGGTAAGGGGCGGCGTTTCCGGTTCTTCCAGCACTACATTGCTGTCGTTAGTCGCGTCCTCTGTGGGCGGCTCTGCGGCGGTTCCCTGTGCGTAGGCAGGAACAGAAAAACCGCCCATAAGGATAAGGGCGGCACAAAGGGCAGTCATGGTCTGTCTGAATTTATTCTTCATCTGCATTTTCCTCCTGTTCATTTTCTCCTGCAGGTGCGGCTGTCATGCCGGGGATAGTATCGCATTTGAGCATGGCGTTCAGTTCCTGTGGGGTCATACGCATAGCGCGTACAAGCTGCACGATTTCAAGGTTTTCCGCTTCGATTTTCTGTGCTTCCAAGCCTTTTAACTTGTTCTGATACTCTGTGATTTTCTCGCGGGTCTTTGCGATTTCCTTATTGATACGGTCAATTTTATTGTTTGCCATAAATAAAATTCTCCTTTCTTTTTGGGGCTGCTTACCAGTTCATCAGCCCATAGCCTTTGATACATTGATAGTTAAGGTCATAGCTCTTTATCTTGCAGGCGTCGCCGGAATTGCCCTCAACGGTATAGACGCGGCTTTCGTCCCTGCCAAGCACAAGCCCCACATGGTCTGCAACACCGTCTAAATCCCAATCGAAAAAGATAGCGTCGCCCGGTGCGATATTCTCATAGCCCCGCGCGCCCCATTGTCCCCTTGACTGGAACCAAGGAACGCCCTGCCATTCGCAGCCTGCAAAGCGGGGTTCGCTTTTTCCGGCTTGATTGTAGCACCATGACACAAAGCAGGCGCACCATTCCACGCGGCTGTTAAATCCATACCAACTCCAATAAGGATAACCGCCCACGTTTCCGACTTGCTGTTTTGCAAGCTCCATAAGCTCCGGGTTTCCGGGACGTGTGCCGTTTACAAACTCCACGCCGCTTAAATCCTCGGAGGGGCTGCCGTCGGGGGAACCGCCGCCAAAAATCAACGGTTTGTTGCCCTGTGTCTGTAAGTACACTTTGAACATTTCAAACTGCTGTGGGTTCAGCAGTTCTTCCGCAAGGGAAGCAATCGGCTTGTTTGTCAACTTCACGTTCAGAATACGGTATTCGTATTCTTCCTCGTTGCCCTCCTCGTCGGTGGTGGTGCGTATCTCGATTTCTTCCGTCAGCGTCAAGGTGTACTGTAAGCCGAACAGCCGCTTTAGCTCTGCCTGTGCGCTTTGTGGGGTGTAGCTCTGCAAAAGGGCGGTCAGATAAGACGCAAGCTCATGTGGGTTATGCCCGATAGTGTCAAGGTCATAACGGTATTCATCATAGCCGGAGTGGGTGCTTTCGATATTGTTAATTTCCTGTTGCAGCTCGTTTTCCATTGCGGCATAGCTCTGTTCCGTTGCCACAAGGTCGCTGTCCTCCGACGTGTAAGAAGTTCCTAACACACTGTTCATGCTGCCGGAAAACATTGCACCGCAGGAGGAAAGCCCTACCGATACCATGATGAACAGAAGCAGCGCGGCAATAGCGATTATCATGCCTGCCGGGTGTCGCCCGGCAAAGGCAGCCGCTTTCTTTGCCGCTGTCTGGGACGCTCCGGCGGCTGCTTTGGCGGTAGCTGTGCCGCCTTTCTTTATAGTCTTTGCATACTGGCGTTTGATTTTCTGTTTCTGCATGAACCGGGAAAAGGGATTGCTTGTAAGCTGCGGGTTCTCCTGCAAGGCTTTGTGATACTGGAAGTTCACATTTGCCTTGAACGCTGCCTGTTCTGCCTTTGCCGCTTCCCGATAAGGTTTCAGCTTATGGCTGCGGTAGCCCTGCTTGAATTTCCTTGTCCCGTACCTTGCACCGCGCTCGGCAAGTTCCTCCGATTTGTGCGCGCCCTCCACGCCGGAATTGTCTTTCTCGACGCTGTGGATTTTGTTGTGAACAAAAATACCCGCTTCCTGCGCGGGGCGGGATAACGGGTTACTGTGGGTTTTGCCGCCGGGTATGGGCTTTTCCTGTTCCTCAAAGTGAAGCCGGGTCTTTGCCTTGCCTGTGGCTTCTTCAAAGGCGCGTTCTTTTACCAGTTTCTTCTGCTTCGGGAGAGCTGCCTTTGCTTCGTCCAGTTTGTCGGCTGCCTTTTCTGATTTTTTGATGTAGGGTTGTAGTTCCGGTGTTGCCCGTTCCTCGTCGGTAAACTGCAAGCGGGAAGTGGAAGTATGCAAAACAGTCGCTTCCTGCGCTTTCTTGACCGTCTTTTTGCTTGCCTTTCGGGTATGGGCTGCGTCAATGTGTTCCATGACGCGCTCTGCGGTAGCGGTGTCCGGCTGTGAAAAGTCGCTGTCTGCTTCCCGGCTGCTGATACGCTCAGCGGTCTGCTGTGTTTCGTTGACTTCCACCGCACCGTCGCGGGTCATTTTCTGTGTGATTTTATCGCGTGGTTTTAACTGTTTCATAGGCTGCTCACTTCCTCCGGCTTCGTCGTCATAATGCGGTAAAGCTCGGTGTCTTTTGGAAAATGGTCTACAAAGGGTAGCACCACATTTCCATAAAAGATAAGTCCCTCGCCTGCTTCGGTGTGGGTTACATACTTCATTTGCTGTGGACTGATATTTAACTGCTTTGCAAGGATAGCCCGGTCGCCCTGCGCCTGATTGAGCATGAGGACAAAATCAGAGTTTTCAAAGATATTTTCCACCTCGCGGCTTGCCAAAAGGTCTTTGATGTTCTGCGTGATTGCTGTGGGTATGCCGCCCCATTTACGGAAACGCTTCCAAATCTCCACACTGTACGCGGCGGTCTGTTCCTCTTTTAAGAGCAGATGAAATTCGTCCATATAGTAGCGGGTAGATTTTTTCTCTGCCCGGTTAATGGTAACGCGGTTCCATATCTGGTCTTGCACAATGAGCATACCTAACTTTTTGAGCTGTTTTCCAAGCTGCTTAATATCAAAGCAGACAAGGCGGTTAGAAAGCTCCACATTCGTTCTGTGGTTGAATACATTAAGGCTGCCGGAAACATACAGCTCCAATGCTGCGGCAATGCGGGCAGCTTCCGGCTCCGGCTGTTTTAACAGCTCGTCGTAAAGGTCGCCCAAGATAGGCATTTTCTCCGGTACAGGGTCGGCAAGGTAGTCTCGGTACACATTCCTTACGGCGCGGTCAATGACGGTCTTATCAACAGGCTGTAAGCCCTCCTTTCCGCCAATGACAAGTTCGCAGAGGGACAGGATAAAATCACTTTTCAGTGCAAGGGGGCTGTCGTCCTCGCTGTAATTAAGGTTCATATCCATAGGGTTCACATACTGGGGTGTACCGTCCATGCCTTTGCCTGTCGGAGATAACCGTATCACTTGCCCGCCAAGCCGCTTTACAAGGGCAAAATATTCCGCTTCCGGGTCGCAGATAAAAATATCGTCGTCGGTAATGAGAAAAGCATTTGTGATTTCCCGCTTTGCCGCAAAGGATTTTCCGCTGCCCGGTGTTCCCAAGATAAGCCCATTCGGGTTTTTAAGCTGCTTGCGGTCGCAAAGTATCATGTTATTACTTAAAGCGTTCAGCCCATAATACAGGGCAGCCCCAGTCTGAAATAACTCCTGTGTGATGAATGGGATAAAAATAGCGGTGCTGCTCGTCGTCAAACCTCTCTGAATAGGGATAAGGTTCTCACCCAAAGGGATAGAGGACATCAGCCCCGCTTCCTGCTGATAGTCAAGACGGGTCAAGGCGCAGTTGTATTTCTGTGCAATGCCCGCCGCCGCGAAAATGTCATTTTCCAGTTTCCGCTTCGTGTCTGCCATGTTTACCACAAGGAACGTCAGCAGAAACATTCGCTCGTTGCGGCTCTGTAAATCCTGCAACAAATTCTTTGCTTCATTTCCAAAAGTGGCAAGGTCGGACGGGAGTATGTCAATATCGTAACCGCTTCTAACTGCTTTTTTCTGTTCCTCAATCTTCATCTTGTCAAGGTCAGTGATTTTGCGCTTAATGGTCTTGATTGCTTCCGACTGGTCGATACTTTTAATATGGAGATTGACAATAACCCCTGTTTCCAAGTCCAACATATCCGCTAAGATACGGTCGTTTAACTCCGGGGCAAGGATTTCAAGGAACGATACCGCCCCCGTCTTTTTCCCCATAGCAAAGTAACGTCCCTCCCCGAACTTGAAAGAGGACGGGGCGATAAAGTCCTTTGTGGTAAGTCCCGTCGGGGTCAGCCAGTCATAGGAGAATGAGAACGGCTCGCCTGCCGGGTGGAATACCCCATGCAGCACTTTCAGACGTTCATAGCCGGATAAGGGGTGCGCCGATACCCCAAGCACCTTAAAGTTATTGAGTACGTCGGTTTCAATACGGGAAAGCCTCGCCCTTGCTGCCGCCGGATTGTCCGCTTCAATGGAAAATGTGATGTACTTGTGCTTTACAAGCCCGTTGTTCCCTTTGGCAAGCTGCGATTTCAGCATATCGGAATACTCGGTGCGGATAGAGTTAAAATCGTCGTTTTGGGGCGGGATATGGATTGCCCGCGCTGCCTGTTCCTGCTGTGAGCCTTGATTGATAAAAGAAAGCTGCACGTTCACGCTCGCGTCAAAGTAGTTGAGAAAATCGCACCAGTTTTCAAAAATGGCAGTCTTATCGTCTGCCTGTGCAAGCTGATAGTTAATGTCCTCAAAAGCAATGCTCTTTGAATATTTCCGCTGTGCCACTTTGCAGATACCGTCCGGGTACATGGCAAGGTAGGGAATGGTCTGCTGTGCGGTGTGTGCTTTGCCGTCCCCCTTTGCCTGCCGGATAACCGCCGCTATCTGTTTCTTTTCTGCGCGGGTCAGCTTACGCCTGTTTCCTGCGGCTTCCCGCGTCTTTTTTGTCTGTCCTTTTGACAATCGCTGATACCTCCTTTTCTAATGCCCGCTGTTTCTCCAAGAGTGCATATAGGTTTTCCGTCTGATACGGTCGCACTTTGGGGCGGGTAAACTTTGTCTGAATGATGTTCTTTACAACCACTTCAAGGGGCTGTCCATGCTTTTCATACATGGCAACCAAGAAGCAGGGAAGCATGACGACAATCATTGCCATTGCCGCAAGGCTCGTCCCTGCGCTGTTTTTGAGCAAAAAGAAAAGCGGCAGTCCCATAAGAAGTGCCACTGAAAAACAAAGGATTTGCCGCTTTGTCAGATTGAAAGCGACTTTTGTTTTGACTTTGGATAAGTCTTTGGGTACAGGTACATACGCCAAGAAAAAACCTCCTTTCTGCCCTTAGTGGGCGTTGAATATAGATTTTGCCAGTGCGCCGGATTTGAACAGGGAAAAACAGAGGATAACCGTATAGGCTGCAAGGGAAAAAATCGCGCTGTGCAGGTTATCCGCTAAGACCATTTCGCCTACCAAAACTGCGTAAATGCCGACGCATATCATAATGAGGAAGCCTTGAAATCCCAGTGCAAACAGTCCCTTTAGGTAGTTGTTCCCAATCTGTCCCCATTCCCGGTTTGTCATGGTGGCAAAGGGGATAGGGGAAACGGAACAGTAGGCGTATATCTCAATCATTCTGCCGTAGAGGATAACGGTTATCAATACGGACATGATTTTCATACAAAGGCTTACAAGGCTCGTTTCCATGACAAGTAACAGTAGTTCGGGGATTTCCATATCTTTTAGTCCCTCCTGCATGGCGGCAAGGGCTTCGGTTACGTCGATATTCGTATCGCCGCCGATTACCCCCGCCGCGCCGGACACAATATGCTGCGCCATATCAAAGACTGCCATTGTTATATCAAAGGTATGCGTTACCAAGAAAACGGCAACAAAGGCTTTGAAAAACCACTTAAAGAACATAAAAGTGTCAACGTCGTGCATATTGTTTTTTTCCGTTACCATGCTGATAAGCTCATAACAGAGGACATAGGTAATGACAAGCCCCGCAATGGGTACAATCACATTTTCCGACAGGTTTTGTATCATGCTGAAAATGTTTGCGTTCCACCCCTGCGGGGTCTTGCCTACCTCCGCTGCAATGGTGCCTACTTTTTCATTTACGTCCCCGAACATAGTTGACAGATTACCGTTTATCGCGCCGATAAGGATTTCTCGTATCCATTCGTTAATCGCGTCAAGTATGCTCTCCATAGGCTACCCTCCGTAACTTTATCCGAACAGACCGGAAAGAAGCGGTACAAGGATAGTGCCGATAAGGGCAACGCCGCCGCCCGCCATGAGCTGCTTAATGCCTTGACTTTTTACTGATGTGCGATAAAGAAGTAATAGAAGTGTAAAAAATTTTGCCGTTCCTATCCGGCACTTAGGGCTGTGTCGGATAGGTCGGGCGTTTATTCTGGCAAGTCAATCTTGCCGACAAAGCTGTAATAAATCTCAATGTCCTGCCTGCGGGTGCCGTTCTCGTCATAGCTGCACTCATGCACGACGATTTTCTCAATCATCTCCCGCAAGAGGGTGGGGGTCAATTCCTCAAAGGCAAGGTGCTTTCGGACGATACCCATAAACTTTTCCGCGTTGACGGTGGCGGCCTGCGACTTGTCCAGTTCCTCCTGCAAAGCGGCGGCGCGGTCTTTCAGTTCCCGCTGCTCCTGCTCATAGTCTGCCGACAGTTCCATGAAACGCTCGTCGCTGATTTTGCCGTTCACATTATCCTCATACAGCCGCTTGATAATGCGGCTCACTTCGGAAATGCGCTCCTGTGCCTGTTCAAGCTGCTTGGTGGCTGCGGCGGTCTTTCTCTTGCCGCCGATCTCGTTCTGCTGGATAAGCAGCTTCACAAAGCGGCTCTCATGCTTGGCGGCGTATTCCGTCACCTGCCGGAGATTGGAAAGGACACCGGCGGTCAACAGGTCGGTGCGGATAAAGTGCGCCGTACAGTCGCGAGTGCGCTTCTTGTAGCTGCCGCAGATGTAACAGTCCTGCTTGCGGTTTTTGTTCTGATACCGCTGCTGGTACATCACATGGCCGCAGTCGGCGCAGAACAGCATACCGGAGAACAGCCCCACTTCATCATAGCGGTTCGGGCGTTTGCGCTGCTTGCGTAACTCCTGCACGCGCTCCCATGTTTCCGTGTCGATAATCGACTCATGGTGGTTCGGGAAAATGGCCTGCTTCTCCACGGGGTTCTCTACGCTGTGCTTGGTCTTGTAAGAGGGCTTCTCCGTCTTGAAGTTTACCAGACAGCCGGTGTACTCCCGGTTTTCGAGGATATGAACGACGGTGTTTGTCGCCCATTTGCACTCATAGCCGGGGTGGTAGCGGCGGGTGCTGCCCGTCCTGCGGTATTCCAGCGTCCCCGGCGTGGGGATTTGCTGCTCCGACAGCATACGGGCAATCTTGGTCGGGCCATTCCCGGCAAGGCAAAGCTGGTATATCTGCCGGACTACCGGCGCGGTTTCTTCGTCAACGATATAGTTCTCGTCCTCGTCCATGAGATAGCCATATACCGGCTTGCTGGTAACGGGCTTGCCGCTCATGCCTTTTGCTCGTTTTACTGCTTTGATTTTCTTGCTCGTATCTCTCACCAGCCATTCGTTGAACAGATTTCGCAGAGGGGTAAAATCGTTGTCCATGCCGCCGTTTGCGCTGTCCACATTGTCGTTGACAGCGATAAACCGCACACCCTTTTGAGGGAACAGCATTTCCGTGTAAAACCCTACCTGCAAGTAGTTTCGCCCTAACCGGCTCATGTCCTTGACGATGACCGTACCCACTTTCCCGGCTTCAATGTCTGCAAGCATGGCTTGAAAACCGGGCCTTTGAAAGTTCGCGCCGGAATAGCCGTCGTCGGTATACCAGCGCAGGTTGGTAAAGCCATTTTGTTTTGCAAAGGCTTCGAGTATCCTTTTTTGGTTCGATATGGAATTACTCTCGCCTTGCAATTCGTCCTCGTGGGACAATCTCGGATAAAGGGCAGTAATGAGGTTTTGGGTGGCTTGTCTTAACATAAAATCCTCCGTTTCCGACAGCCAGCCCCACTATTCCGTGGTTTCATTGTACCACGGAACAGGGCTGGTTGTATAGCGGCAAAAGTGTCAAATCTGCTTCTTTACAGCTTGTCAAATCGCCGGTTTTTGTGTAGCAGCGGCTTCCGCTTCCAGTACCCGCGCCATTTTGTCGGCGGCGGTGGTCGTGGTGTCTTTCTTGAAATAGCCGGACACGACAAGGACGGAATTGCCCATGCGGATTTCCGTCACGCAGTCGGGGCGGCGGGCGGTGCGGGTGTCGTGCTGCTTGTTATCTGCCATAGGCAATACTCCTTTCAGTCGGTAATCAGTTTCTTCATGCTCTCCATTTTCCGCTGCGCGGTTTCCTGCCGGAAATTCTCGCCGGTGAAGCGTACCGGGACGCACATAGAAAGCAGCCGGTCATAAATCCGGGAATGGGCGGTGTCCTCCGGGTTGTGCAGGTCGTCCAGCGTGAGGTTGGTCGTGACGATCAGCGGCTTGCCGCTGCGGTAACGGCTGTCAATCACATTGAAAACCTGTTCCAGCCCATACTCGGTGCCGCGCTCCATGCCGAAGTCGTCAAGGATAAGCAGCGGATAGCGGCAAAGGCGGGAAATGTACTCGTTGCGCCCCTCAAAGCTGGCGGCAAGGTCATTGAGGATAAGGGCAAAGTTCGTCATGTGGACGGGGATTTCTTTCTCCATGAGGGCGTTTGCGATACAGCCCGCAAGGTAGCTTTTCCCGGTTCCCACGCCGCCCCAGAACAGGCAGCCGATATTGTCGGCTCGCATATCCTCCCAATGCTCCACATACCGGCGGGCAATCCCGGCCTGCGGGTTCCTGCCGTTGTCGTTCTCAAAAGTCCAGTCCCGCATGGTGGGGTCGGTAAAGCCCCGGCGTTTCAGTTCTTCCACGGTATCAAGGTGCCTGCGCCGCTTCTCGGCGGCCTCCCGTTCCTCACGGGCAGCTCTCTGGCAGTCGCACTCTGCCGGGTGGCGGTCGCGCCCAAAGATAGCAGCCTTATCCGGCGCAAAATAGGCTTCTTTCGGTTTGCGGCACTTGCCGCAGTACAGTAAACCGTCCTCGCCGGTGTAGTCCTCCGGCTCCGGGGTGGCAGTCGTCATATTCTCCAAAACAGCGTTGATTTCGTTCTTCATAAACTCTCGCCCTCCTTGCATGAGTAGTCCGGTATGCCCTTTTTTGGGGCTTTCCTGGCTGCGTCCTCCTGCGCCCATTTGTAGATTGTGGCGGCATGGCTGCGGTATCGCTTGCCGCTGGACGCGATATGGCAGGATAGCCGGTCAATGTAATAGTTCCATTTGTCGGGCAGGTCTGCTTTCAGCCCGTCCAGTTCTGATTGCGAAAGAAAGACATTTTCATACCGGCCATAGGCGGCGCGGGCGGGCTGTCCCGTATCTAACTCTCGCTCTCTCTCTTTTTCTATCTCTATCTCTTTCTCTATCTCTATCTCTGGTGGACAAATGTCCGCTTGATATGGTGGACATTTGTCCGCCCCGGCCTTTGGCAAGGCTTTTTGCTCCTGCAAGGCCAGCCTTGCCCGCCGTTTCCGCTCCCCCTCGGTAGAGGATTGGCCGATAAGCAGTTCAATGTTGCTCATATACAGCGCGCCGTTCTGTAACGGCTCCACAAGCCCCAGCTTCATAAAAATCTGCAAGGCTCGTTCTACGGTGCCGACTTGCTGGCGGGTAATGGTGGCAATCATCTGCGCGGTGTAGGGGATATTTTCATCAAGCTGCAACTTCCCGCCGTTTTTCAGCGATTTCAGGTACAGTTTCAAGAGAATGTTGGAATAGAGGATGCCGTCCTGCATACTTTCCAGCAGCACGATAGCGTCCTCGTCAAAGTAATTCTCTTTCAGCTTGAGGTAGTAGTATTTTCGGTTGTCTGACATGGTTCCTCCTTGGGGTGGATTTGGGGCGTTTGTACGCATTTAGAACGCTGTTTCCGGGGGAAAAGGATAAATGTATCGCACACCCTTTGACACCCACGAAAAAAGCCTTGATTTATGCGGGTTTGAAAGGGTCTAAAGCGTGACATTTATGCCTTTGTTTCCGCTTTCGCTCGGCGGCTTTGATTTTCTTTATGCGTCCGGCGCAGCCGGGGCAGTATTTTCCCCGGTTGGATTTGGGGACAAATGCCGCGCCGCAGACGGCGCACCGTTTCCGGCTCCCCCGGTACAAGAGGGCTGCGGCCAGTTCCCCGTCAAGGGGCAGGACAGCCACACGGAACCACCGGCACATGAGGGAAAGGGAAATGCTCTGGACGCACACGCAAGGCTCCCCGTCGTCCAACAGCAGGCAGTTCCCCTCGTCGTAGTTACAGCACTCATGCACCAGCCGCCGCGCCCGCCGGTGCTGGCGGTAGTCCATTCTCGGCAGCTTATCGCTCATGGCTCTGCTCCTTTCTGCGGCGGGGTTCCTCCCGGCGCAAAATCTGGTCGATGTTCCGCTTGACGGTCTGCAACTCCTTAAACCGCTGTTTCTGTTCGTGATAGGTGTTATACAGGCCGGATTTCTTGGAAACAAGCTGCTCGATCTCGTCCTGCAACGCTTTCCGGGCGGGCAGCCTGGTAATGCCATGCGCCTTGAAATATCGGGCGGCTGCGTCGGCTATGATAAAGTCGCTCTCATGCGCCTGCTGGTATGCGGCGCGGGCTTTGGGGGATTTCTGCGCTTTCAGGCCGTCGCGGACGGGTTTGGTCTTGGCGTAGGCCAGCACCTGTCGCTGCAATTCCTTTTTCCCTTGCAGCTTCGTTTCCAGTGTTTTCAGTTCTCCGCTGGTCTGGCGCATTTCCTCATAGGCGGTATCAAAAGCAGCTTCCAACTGCTCCGGGGAAGTGAAGCCGTACTGCTGGTACACATTCAGCGTCTTGGCCATCTGCTTGATGTTGTGTATCTTCGCCCAATGCTCGTAGCCTTTGCCCTTGCCCTCGGCCATCTTCTGCTCGATGTCCACAAGGCGCTGCACACCGTCCTGTTTCGGGGCGGATTGAGGGGCTTTTGTGGGCTGTATGCCGGTTTTCCCATGCCGCTGGTATTCGGGTATGGCTGCGGCCTTTTCTGCGGCTCTGGCGGCGTTCTGCTCCAAAACGGCAAGGACAGCGGCGCGGTCAAAATCGTCGCCCAGCTTGCGGGCGGTAATGGGCTTTGTCCTGTCCGGCGTGAGGTAACTAAGCCGCCCCCGGCTCTCCTTGACGGCCACGCCCTCCCGCAGCAGCAGAGAGGAAAACTCGTCAAAGCTGGCGGCGGTGGCAAGGGCTTTCCGTATGGTCTGCCGCAGCTTCTCCTTGTTCGTTTCAAACTTGGTCTGCCGGGGCGTGATACCGCCTGCAATCATGGGGGCGTTCTGCTTGTCCAGCGCGGCCTGTCCCTTTTTCTGCGCCCAATACTCCCGGTCTGTGACGCGGTTCTTGCTGCCGTTCAAGAGGTCGATTTGGTAAAGCCCCTCCCGGTGGCACATCTCCATGACTTCGGACTTGAAGTAGCGCAAGGCCGCGTCAGTACAGCGGTGCTTGCACCCGGCTTTCGTGTCGGCTGGCCTATCCATGTAGGGCAGGAACGGGACTTCCTCTATCCGCAGCGAATTGATAACGATATGCACATGGATATTTCCGCTGTGGTTATGGCCGTCCGGGTGGGTGCATACAAGGGCTTGGTGGCCGGGGAAATGCTCGGCGCAAAACTTCTCGCCCAATTCCTGCGCCCGGTCTACGGTCAAACCGTTGTCCGGCCCGTCCCGTGGGTCAAAGCTGATGATATAGTGGTGGCTTTTCACATCTTCCCGCCGCTGATTTTTTTCATAGCGGAGATTTGCCCGCATACAGGCAACGGCAAAATCTTCGCCGCCGCAGTTCAGCGTAGACAGCCGGTAGTCCTCGCGGGAGATAAGCCTGCCGGTTTCATCAAGGACGGGCTTCATGGTAAACTCGTCATGCTCAAAGAGAAGATATTGCTCGGCGGCTCCGTAGTCGGCGTTTTTAGAGTTGATATGCTTGAGTGTTGCCAACCGCGTCACCTACTTTCTTGAGGACTTCATACTTGAGGGCGGCAAGGTCGGCTATGGCGGCGCGCACCTCGCCGGACAGCGCGTTGTAGGGTGTGCCGTACTCGTTCAGATACCGGGCAATCTGGTTGAGGTTGCCGCCGATCCTGCCGTACTCGGCTGTGAGTTTCCCGACAGCGGAAAGCAGTTCATCATTGACCGCTGACACATGGATAATAGGGCGTATGGCGGTGCGCCGTATCGCCTGCCGGAGAAATTCGGACTGGCTGATACCATAGGGCGCAAGCCGCGCTGTGAAGTCGGCGTATTCTTCTTCGGACAGCCGGGTTTTCACAACGCGGCTGCGGTGGGGTGTGTTGTATCGCTTCGGCATGGGCTGTAAACCTCCTTTCACTTATCACAAAAAATTCTCTTATCTGTTAGCCATTTTCGGGGCGAAAGTGAGAAAAAACTTTTCGCCGGTCGGAAATATTTTTGCGGCGTAAGCCGCCATAGCAGGGTTTGGGGAAGGCACTCCCCAACAAGTTTCCCGCGAGGGGCAAAACCGCAGAATTGCGGATTTTGGCACCGTGGTAGAAACTTGCTCTGTAACTGCCGCAGACTGCCCCTGTCCGGGCTTTTCCGTATATAGAGCGAACAGGGCGGGGCTTCCAGCCCGCTGTGTGCTATCTTTTTCTTCCGTCAATATGACGCCGGAACGGGGCTTTGCTGCCCGCTGGCTGCGGCTTTTTCCCTTTCCGCTAAAGATACATTTCAAAGGCCGCCAGCTACCCGCTGGACAGGAATTTTCTCAAATTTTCTTTCGCTTCTGTAATGCGGGAAATGAAATTTTGGCAACCGGCGGGGCAGAGAATTTTTCCTTTCACTCCCCACACCACCGCGTTTTGAAATTTGCCAAACGAAACGGACAATTTTCTCTTTGCTTCTTACTACGGACAAAAATCAGAAATGCCAAACGCCGGGGCAAAAAAATAATCCTTTCACTTACTACTACAATCCGAACAGGGCAAAATGGCCGGGAACGGAGCCGGGCAACAAAAAAGCAGCAAATCTTTTTCAGACTTACTGCTTTCACTGGCCGCGCCGGTGGCGGCTGGTATTCAGTTTTGAAAACTCATTTCATATTGGTATGATAAACGGAGAGTTATTGCGTTATGTTTTCAAAAGGAAACGATTTCTCCTTGAATATATCCCACAAAATATGCAATCGCTATACTTATCGCAATGCAGCATATACATAGTATTTCAGCAATAACCTTTTTCCCGGTTATTTTGTTTACAGACTTGCCGTAGTCAATAGTAGCCCATACCATTGAAAGTAAAAATAGAATTGCAATCCAATGAGTATGAAACGACAGTCCCATGCTGACAAATACAAAGTTTGTGATGATGTAAAAGGTGCTTCTAACTACAACTTCCGTCACTGTTGAAAGCTGATTTTTCATAAAACCTCTTGCCTCCTTAATTTCCTGTTTACTATCGGTCAAAGCGAAACTTGAACAGCGCGGTAATTAGCTTCTGCTTTATATGTTCCTCAACCTCGGTGTTGACTTTCCCGTGTACTTTGGAACAGTAGCGGATATATCCGGCGTAGTGGGAAAGAACGGTGTCGATTGCGTCCGGGTCGCCCTCATGCGCCTTGACGATTGTTTCATAGGGGAGAAGTTTATTCATACCGGCTCACCTCCATTTCCTTCCGAAGCCGTTGCAAGGCAAGCTGGATATGCCGCCCCGCTGTGCTGCGTGTCCGGCCGATATGTACGCCGATCACTCTCTGCGGCTGGCGCAGGAAATAGTAACGGAAAATTTCTTCCTGTGCCTGCTCCGGCAAAAGGGCAAGGGCAGCGGCAAGTTCCGCATGGTACAGAACGGCGGTCTGGCCGCAGGCGGTAAAAAGATATTCTTCAAGCTGCTCCGGCTCGGAAAACTGGACAAACTTCTCATTCATCAGATAGTCAAGGGAAACTTCCCGTTCCCACCTCTGGCGCAGCTTCAAAATTATATCTATGGCGGCGTGACGAATGACAACCTTGCAAAAGGCGTTAAAAGTGTACTGGATATGCACTTTGTAGGCTTCATCTTCGGTCATGGAAATTCCCCCTCTCTCTGATAATAGTGCGGGGCGGCAGCACTCCTTGCTGTCGCCCCTTGATTGCCTACCAGCAAAGGCAGGCGGGGCTGTCAACGGCGGCGCTTGCGTCGTTCATCTTGACCGTTGACTGGCTCGGCTGACTTTGCTATTCCGTTATCTCTTTCAGTTATTGTCAAAGGAAATGTAGATAGTTAGACTATCGGGTATGTAGCTGATACTTAACCACTTTTCGTCATTTGATAAAAGTGTCCCGATAGAAACATAGTTTTCTCCTTCGATTTCCTCTGACACATTTTCAATTACGGAAAAGCCTTCTTGGTTCAAAAGCTCCATATACTCGTTATAGTCGTTTTCGCTAATGCCGGTAAGGTTGATATTGCAATTCTCATGTTCTGTATCAAGTGTAGCCCATGCAACCGTACCAGGCGCAACAGGAAGCCCCTCTGTGTACTCATTCGCAGGCCAAACACCCTCGTCCAATTTTGTAACACTATTAGATTGCGTATTGTTCTCATTGCTTGTCGGTGTAGATGATGTATTTTGATTAGAACACGCAGCCATAAAAATCATAACCATGATTGTGAATACAGAAATATACTTTTTCATTAGTTACCTCCTGTTTTTGTGTATGGTTCGGATAATTAACAAAACAGCAATAGCTGTTGCTGCAAACCCAATAGCCAAAAGGATATGCGAAATATCAAAGGCAAACGCGCCCTCAATCTGTATATTTGTTGTCGCGTCTGCTTGTCCGATTGCTCCTTCTGGTACTTTTCCTGATTGCGTAACAGCATATACCGAAAAGGCAGCAACCGCGATAACAAGCGCAGCAAGAGTAGAAATGATACCGTTCCTTTTTTTCGATTTGGTGTTATCAATGCCAAACTGTTCTGCGGTGCTGTCTGCAAATTCTTTTGGCGTCCCCAAACGCTGGATAATCTGCTGCTCTGTTTCTCCATGCTCCATAGCAGACGCAAAAACTTCATTCAAGTCACGCACAACCTCTTTTTTCATTTTGCGTGGTAAAGATAGTTCCTTTTCAACCTGTTTGATATATTGTTCTTTCATTTGGACACCCTCGCTTGTTGATAACTTTCTATAAAGCCGTTTACGCAGTTTTCATAGCTTGACCAAAATAAGATTAGTTCATCAAGTACATTCCTGCCTTTATCCGTTAAAGAATAATACTTTTTTGAGCCGCCATTTGCCGCAGCCGGAGCCAATCGGCATTTGATTAGTTCTGCTTCCTGTAAACGATACAGAATGGGGTAAATGGTTCCCTCTTTCGCATATCCCAAAACAGACGCACTATTGTTCAATTCGGTTATAATTTCATATCCATAAGTTTCCTTGCGTCCGATTAGGCATAAGAGTATCATTTCCAGAGAGCCTTTTTTGAATTGCTGGACATATTTGTTATTCATATCGTCGCCTCTCTTTAGCTTTGCTATTTAGGCTTGCTAAATAGCAACTATATTATATCTCTTCCGAGGTATCAGAGTCAATAGGCTTAACGAAAAAGTTACAAGGTGTGTGCGTAAGGTAATAACGGAATAGTGGGCTGCTGTCTATCAAATTCTTGTGTGTTACTTTATGGCACATGAGCATTCGCACCCGGATTGTCGTTTCCATATCCCTCCAAGAGATTGATAACGCCCCAAATGCCTAAGCCTGCGCCCAGTGCGATAACAAGGGTCTGTAATACGTCGATAGCAGAGTTAAAAAATTCCATAAAGCTCCTTTCTGCCGCAAATGCGGCTTGCCCTATAAAAGGACATAAAAAACGGCGGTCAGTTTTCAAACTGCCGCGGTCATAAGTCCCCGCGCTGCCTAAAGTTCTGCCGCGCGGCGGTATTCAGTTGTCAGTGTGGGCGATAGGAATTTTTGTAGGGGCGCGTATCATGCAAGTTGTCTTTTTCTTTGTTACTGCGTCAATTCCTCCTTTCTGTTCGCTGCTGCTCATACAGGGCTTCACACCGTTTCACAAACTGCCGGATAGCAGCCTGCCGCTGCTGTTCCCGTCGTTCAGCAATCAAAACAAGCCCGTTTATGGCTTCTGTGATTTTCTTGTCCTTTTTCTTTCTGATACGTCTATTCATGGTCGGTGTCCTCCTGCAAATCGCTTTCGCTGATTTCGTAGTAGTCAAATACTTCGTCCGGCTTCACAAGGGCGGGTCTGCGCCTTAAATGCTTTTCCATATCAAAGGTATTTTTCTTGTCATAGTCGGAAAGATATTTATAGTTGGGGTGCTTTGTAATGTCATATTTATCGGAGAAGAACGGGCGCACCCCTCGTAGCTGTAAAATACATTTCCCGCCGTCCATAACCGCGATTTCATCTTCGGTCATAAGCTGCTTGCCTAACTTCTGATAGTTCAGCCCATGCGATACCTCGCGCCCCCGGTTCTCGGAAGTGTTGAAGCTGTCAATGGTTTCTTTCCCCAAGATTTCCGACATTTCTTTGAGAGTGGTTTTCTCCTTGCCGCCCAAGAAAAGGGTGGTGTCGCAGTTGCCGGCTATGGTATCGGCGTTGTCCTTATAGATTGCCTTTAACTGGCTTTGCGACTGCAAGATAATCGACGCGGAGATTTCCCGGCTTCGTATGGTGGCTATGAGCTTTTCAAACTTCGGTATCTGCCCGATATTTGCAAACTCGTCTAACAGGCAGCGCACATGGACGGGCAGCCTGCCGCCGTATTCATCATCTGCCTTGTCGCAAAGGAGATTGAAAAGCTGTGTGTAGAGGATTGATACCACAAAGTTAAAGGTATCGTCGGTGTCGCTGATGATAACAAACAGGGCGGTCTTGCGGTCGCCTATGGTGTCAAGCTCCATTTCGTCGGTTTCCATAAGGTCGCGCAGCTCCTTAATGTCAAAAGGGGCAAGCCGCGCGCCGCAGGAAATGAGGATAGAGCTTCGTGTCTTTCCCGCAGATAACAGGAATTTCTTATACTGCCGGACGGCAAAGTGTTCCGGGTCTTTTTCCTCCAACCGTTCAAACATGAGGTCAACGGGGGACTGAAATTCCGGGTCGTCCTCGCGGGCTTCACTGGCATTTATCATTTCAAGCAGCGTCGTGAAGTTCTTTTCTTCCTCCGGGGCTTCGTACCAAATGTAGCCGATAAGGGCGCAGTAAAAGAGCCGTTCCGATTTTACCCAAAAATCTTCCCCGGCTTTTTCCCCGTCCCCTTTGGTGTTGGCAATCAAGGTATTTACCAGTTTCAAAATGTCTTTTTCGCTGCGGAGATAGGCAAAGGGATTGTAACGCATGGATTTCTTGAAATTTATCGTGTTCAGCACCTTTATCCGATACCCGCCGCGCTGTAAGAGCTTCCCGCACTCGACTAAAACCGTACCTTTCGGGTCGGTTACAACATAGCTTGAGTGCATTTGCATTAAGTATGAGGTAGGCACCCTGCGCCTTGCTGACTTTCATCAGTAGGTTTCAGGGAGCCGCCTCCCAAACCGGACGTACACCTCTCAGCGTATCCGGCTTTCCATGAATCACCTTGATTCTTTGGTTTCGTGTAAGAGTTCAAAGCAGTCAGGGCAGAGAGCCAGAGATTTTCTTCTCATTTTCAGTATTTTCTGCTCAAATATATCCCTGCCTTTCAGCGATTTCAGCGTTCTTACGTGGTGCATACATAAATAGTCTGCATGTTCCCCGCAAATCTCGCATACTCCGGCTTTTATGCGGTTTACTATCGTGTGCCTGCTGTCATATTTCCTATAACTCGGCATAACGTCTGCCACATTGTCATAGCCGTCGCTGTGCTTTCTGAATCCATCATGGTAAAATTCGCAGTATTTACGTCCCTTAGTTGTATCGTATGGGATTCTCAGTACTCCGTTTACCATGTGCCGCTTCTTAATAACACTGACATTCGTTCTGTGCTTTCCTGCCAGAGTTTTTAACATGCTGTACCGCACCATGTAGTAATACTTGTGCAATGCGCCTACGTTTTCTGCTATCCGATAGAAGTTATATAACCCTCGAATTTCGGAATTGAAAGTAGACACAATCTCTGCATCGCTGCGGTTCATCAGGTCTTTCCTTGGCATAGGACGCCACATTTCTTTGCCTGTGTCATTGTTGCGTTTCACCTGTATCGCTCCCCGTTCCATCGCTTTTTTAATCCATTTTTCTTTCGGCATATACAGGAATACTTTTCCATACCACACCCGTTTCATGTCGCCGTTTTTACAACGCTTCATGTTCTTGGAATGGATTACTTTGAAATCGTACCCCAGATAGCGTACCGGCTTACTGGAATGGGTGACTTTCGTCTTTTCCTCGGACATTTCCAAATGCAGTTTTTCTTGGAGAAAGATTTTTACATCTTCCTTGATTTTTTCTGCGTCCTTTTTGGAGCCGATAACGCCAATTACAAAATCATCGGCGTAACGGTTGTACTGGATTTTCTTGAAGCCTTCCTCAAACGGATTGTAATAGTGCTGATTCATCTTCTTCCTTCTGGAATCCTTAAATTCTTTTACCAGTTCAGGAGTTGATTTTTCTGCGCCCATTAACGCTTTACGTGCCTTTCTGTATCTCCGGGACGCCCGCTCGTATTCTCTGGTCGTCCTTCTGCGTTCTGGCTCGCAATCATACTTTTCTTTGTATTCCTGCATATAGTTGTCCAGTTCGCTGAGGTAGATGTTTGCACATATCGGACTGATACCGCTGCCCTGCGGAACACCGGAGTAGGTGCAGTTGTACTGCCATTGTTCCATATATCCGGCTTTCAGGAACTTCCAGATTAGACCGATAAAAGCCTCGTCTGAAATCCTTTTCCGCAGTAATTCAACCAACACATGATGGTCGAAGTTATCAAAGCACGCCTTAATGTCTCCCTCGACAATCCATGTAACACCTGTGAAGTTTTTCTTCACTTGCGTAAGTGCCGTGTGACAGCTTCTTTTTGGTCTGAAACCGTGTGAATTGTTGCTGAATGTCGGCTCATAGATTGCTTCAAGAATCATTCTGACCACTTCCTGCACTAACTTATCATCAGTAGAAGTGATTCCCAACGGGCGAAGTTTCCCGTTCTTTTTAGGAATGTACTTTCTTTTTGCAGGCTTTGGCTGATATGTCCTGTTGCGTATGGATTCAATAATCCGGTTAATTCTCGGCAGGCTCATGTTGTCCAGCGTCTGCCCGTCTACCCCCTGCGTCATGCTCCCCTGCGATTTCGCAATGTTCGCATATGCAAGGAGATAGAACTCTGGATTGTATAGGTTGCGATATAATCTTTCATATTTGTTGTTACTTACACTTGCCTTTTCTTCAAGGCTTTTCAAGACATGAATCGGATTTCTCATAGTGTCTCACACACCATCCTTTCTGTTTTGAAAATGATTCACTGTTCCCCTTTGCCATGTAGACGGCTTTCCCGTCCGCAGACTACTATGGGAACTCTGTTGCCATGGTGAATATTCAGAACCCCGCATTTCAGCGTTTTCATAGCCTTTCGGCATTTCACTTTAGGCAATCCCCGTTTAGTACGGTATAAACAAGCGTTCCACGTTGTCGGTATGTGACGTTCGCCTTTTTCCACTTTCCCGTGGCTGAACCTGCTCCGAGTATCAGCAGCCGCATAGCCAAACAATGCGACTGTCAGGAACACTGACGAGTACAACCTCTCTACGTCAGGGGTACGCTCTTGGTCCCGATTTCAGGCTGTCATTCAAGCAGTCTAGCTTCCATCCTCATACGTGGATTTTCATTCCGTCACGCCGGCGCTTCTGAGGCTTCAGCGCCCCGTGTCCTCCGTCATGCTATGGTCGCCCTCCGGTTTCCCTTTTGGGGTAAGACGGGGAATGATAGGTTGCGGCACAATGCCGCTTGATACTTTTACCTACTACTTGCTCAAGGTAGGATTTATACCGCCCTTACGGGCGCACTGGGCTTCACAAAAAATCTCGTCTTGCCGCTGCCGCTTCCCCCGATAACAAGGATATTTTTATTCCTTGCATACTTCGGCTGCTTCGGGCGGCTGTTCATGGTAAGCCGTTCCGTCTGTGTGAGCAGCACGTTATTCTGAAATACCGGGTCGGTGTAGGGCTTTATATCTTCGGCGTTGCCCCAACGGGCAGAACCGTATTCGATACCTTTTCGATATTTCTTCGCGTTCTTGCCTTTGAAGTACACCATAAGCCGGATAAGGACAGCCCCCGCAATACCGATAAGCAAATCCATAGGTGCAAGGCTCGGAAGCGGGTTTGCAAAGGCAGCGGAAAAGCCGTCTGCAAGGGAAAGCACCTTGCCGGACAGGTCAGCCCCCGGAGAGAGCCGTACCGCCTGCCCGACTTTATCAAAGAGATAGACAAAGAGCAGATAGGGGGCATTTAGGATAAGCAGCTTTTTGAGTTCCGGCTTCATAGCGATACCTCCCTGTCCTTTTTCTTCACTTTGTCCCTCTGTGCGTTCAGAGCTGCCGCCTTGTCTTTCAGAGTGGAAAGCAGCTTGCGGATAGAGGGCTTTTTATCCCTGCCTAATTTCTTTGCGATAAATTCCCGGAACGCTTCGGTCATAACGTCAATATCCTTGCCCTTAAAAGACACAAGATAGGTCGGCGGCTTGCCGTTCTCAATCTTCTTGACGTTGTAATCAAGCCCGTTCTTCCTTGCGATAGGGTCAAAGGCTTTGATATTCTGGTCGGTAATCTCAATGTTGGAAACCTTTTCTCCCGGCTTCATAAGCTGCCGCATAGTGATTTTTCCATGTGGGGCTTTGGTTAGCTGCCCTTTGCCTCTGGCAAGCAGGGCTTTCATAGCCTTTTGCAGCACTTCGGCGGTCAGCTTAGATGTTTTGATTGCTAAAGACACAACTTTTTCGTTGACTTCATCTTGCATGAAATCCCTCCTTTCATGGTTTTGTTAGGGTGGTGTGCCGCTTCGGGGCATAAAAATAAGGCGTACATTTTTCATGCCGCCTTTAGATACGCACCCGCAGCCCGTTTAAATCCGAAGCCCTCACACCCACAAGATACCAGTTGTCCCCGTACTCCATGCGGGTCGGCTTCCATTTGCCGCGTACAAACACTTCAAAGCAATCCCCACAATGTAATCCCCCGTAGTAGTCGTTAAGGTCAAAGCGAATGTCGTAACGGTCTGCCGTTTCATCAAAAATCAAAGCTCCTGTTTTCTGTGTCATAATAAAATCCTCCTTTGGTTTTATAGGCTTTCGCCCTCATTGTAGGTGTAATCGGGTATGCCCTTGCTTCTTGCCGACTGGATAGTACGCCCGCCGTACATATCGTGATTGACAAGGGCGGTGTAATAGCTGTCAATGGTGTTGGGTGCGTTGAAAAGTACCGCTTTCAGATATTGCTTGATGTTGCGGATTTTCGTGGTGTTCTCTTTCATGCAGTCAAAGACAAATTCAATATGGCTGCTGTTGAGCTTCATAAACTTTGCCTTGACAAGTTCTGCCGGGTAATCATCCCCGGCGATACGGATTGTCTTTCGTTTGGTGCAGACTGTTTCAAGGATAAGGGACACAATCTCGTCCAAGCGTTCCCTGTCAATATCGGTATGCTTGATAAAATGCTCATACTCGATATTGTCCTTGATAATTTCCTCATACACGCTATATGCGTCTGTCGCTTCCTTTCGCTTCCGTTCCGACGGCTGTGCCGCGTCCTCTAAGGGAGAGGGATTTAGGGAATGGAAAGGAATGGAATGGGTACTTGATATATCTGTATTTAATTTTTCTTTTTTTGGTAAGTTAGTTTTTTGTATCTCTTTATTTAATTGCGTTGGATTTTCCGACGTCGGGTTATCCGCTGTTGGATTTTCCAATATCGGACAATCCAATGCCTGGGGCTGTGGCTGTTCGTAAATGGTGTACTCGATAGCGGTCATTTTGCCTTTCTCGTCGCGTCCCTGCCGCCTTGTGATATATCCGGCTCTTTCAAGCTCCCATACAGCGGTGCGGATAGCGTCGATACTTTCCCGGTTGATAAAGGACAGCCCTGCAAGGGTGTAGTCCCAATTTTCGGGAAGTGAGAGCATTTGCGATAACAAGCCCTTTGCCTTTAGGGAAAGTTCCTTGTTGCGTAAATGGTGGTTACTCATAACCGTATAACCTTTGTTCTTTTCCACGCGGAAAACTGCCATAGCTTCATCACTCCTTTGGTTGGATTTGTTACGCAGTAGAAACGCGGTTTTGAGGGAAAAGGTATCAACCCTTGTCTTTCCCATTTCCGCGCTCTAAGAGCCGCATAAATCAAGGCTTTGTTTGCCCTTACTGCGTAACATGAGGGCATAAAAAAAGCAGCGTTCCTATTCTCCTGTGTAGGAGTGAGAAACGCCGCCTTATAGGTGGTGCTTATTTTATTTTTTTCTTTTCGACGTGCCGCGTAAGGTGGTGTAGCGGTCTATCCGGCAGTCCGCAGGTGCTTTTGCATATCAAGGCTCAATTCGTTAAAAGTAGTAAATGAGTAGTAAAATCAATCTGCAAACCTGCGAATATGCCTGTAAATCAAGCATTTTTCAAGACAATCAACTAATTTTATAAAAAAACTAAATGAATATTTGTGCACATTTTTTCGGGATTTGGTATTTACAAATCCCGATTTTTGTGTAAGATATAAATATCTTTTTAAATTGTGTCTTGCATATGTTCTATGCAGGTTTCTTTTTGTGGCATTTCGGCCACTATTTTTTTTCCTTAATTTTTAGTTTCATATATTTGATTTTTGATTTTATTTAACACTATTATTTTAGACTTAGATGAAGAAAGGATTTAAATATTATGAAGGAAATTTTTCAGGAATATGGCGGAATACTCATAACAGTTGTAGCTATTTTATCAATCATCCTCGTTGTAACAGCGGTTATAGGCTCTGATGCAACAGGCATAGTAGGAAAGACATTTAGTGATCTGATTACAAACTTTTCAAATCATGCCAATATGAGTGTCAAATAAGAGGTGGTACATGGAGCTTGGAAAAGAATATTTTGGACCGCTTTGGAGTTTTGTAGCCAGCAACGAGATAACGGATATAGATTATAACGGCAAAGAAATATGGCTTACAAATATATTCAATGAGCGTTTCAGGGCCAATCAGCAGTTTGTTACACAGTATATGACACCTGCTTTTGTGGAGCAGTTTACACAGCGCATCGCCAATGTCGTAAGCAGACAGTTCAATAAGAGAAATCCGGAGCTTGAGGCCGAGACGAGCGAGCTTCGTGTGACGATACTGCATGAATCGGTTGCGAAGTCGGGCAGGAGCATCAGCATACGAAAGACACCGCCGCTTATCAGACTGACAGCAGAATCTGCAATTGCTGAGAAATTCTGCTCGGAGGAGCTTTTAGCTGTACTGATAAACTGCGTAAAGACCAAGATGAATATCACCTTTTGCGGGATGCCGGGCATCGGAAAGACGGAGTGCGTGAAGTTTTTCTCACAGTTTATACCGGCGAATGAGCGCGTGATTACAATTGAGGATACTCTTGAGATACGTTATGCCGAGACAAATCCGGGCAAGGACTGTATAGAGATGAAGGTGAGTGAGGATGTGTTTGGCTACTCTGAGGCTATCAAGTCATGTCTTAGAATGAATCCAAAGTGGATTATGCTCTCAGAGGCACGCTCAAAGGAGGTAAAATATCTGCTGCAGAGCTGGAGCACCGGTGTGCGTGGCATGACGACACTCCACACAGATGATGTGCGCAATATACCGGACAGAATACTCAATATGCTAGAGAGTCGCGTGGATGCAGAGCGTATGGAGAATGACATATATCAGGCACTTGATGTGGGAATTTTAATCCGCAAGAGAAGAAATGAAGACGGAGTGGTGTACAGATACATAGACCAGGTGTGCTTTTTCTACAGGGAAAACTATACCAATCATGTGTTTATGCTTGTATCAGACGGACAGATAGTGACTCACGATATACCAAAGGTCATACTTCGCAGATTTAAAAGAGAGGGTGTGAATGAGCCGTTTGGCGAGTCCTTTGTCAATGAGATACGGATGAATGAGGCCATGATGAGTGATGAGAGGGAGGCTTGGGAATGACGTATATATTGATTTTATTTCTGACATATGTGCTGCATCTTCTGCTCAAGTTAAACTGGGTGTGTACGGCTGTGGTACTTGTTTTTCTTCTTGTTATGCAGCATTTTCACCGAATCAAAGACCAAAGATTTCAGGAAGCGCGAAAGCGCTTTCTGGATGTATCGCTGTATATTGACACCCTGCTGTATTCGTTTTTGAAGGAGCAGAAGATAATCCGTGCATTTGAGGATGTAAAGAGTACACTGGCAGATGGTCATATGAAGGAGACGGTGAGCAGGGCTATTGATCATATGATGCTTACGTTTGATGAGACAGAGGTGTTTGTGGATGCTATGAGGATTATTGAAGATGAGTACAAGTGCAACCGAATAGTAAATGCACACGAGTTTATGGCACACGCTGAGTACTATGGCGGTGATATTAAAGAATCAGCCAGGATACTGCTTAAGGATAAGAGTGCATGGGAGCGCAGGATACTGCGCAATATAGAGGACAGACAGAGGATGTTTCATCAGATTATCCTGTCAGTTGTGACCTCTGTTATCATTAGTGGAATCATACTTTATCTGCCGGTTTTGAGCATGGATATCAGCAGCAATATCATTGTGCAGATACTGTCTGTAGCTCTTATAGTGCTTGATGATTTAATCATACTCTGGGGACAGAAATTTCTTGAAGTGGATTATCTTGGAATTGATCTGCTGCCGGAGGATGATAAGCATGCCAAAAAGCTCGAGGAATACAAGGCATACAATCCGGCAAAGGAGCTTCGTACGTCAATTTTTATGGCTGTTATACCGGCGTTAGCCAGTGCATTTTTACTGTATACTGACAGACAATGGCCGGCTGTGGCAGCTATGGGAGCAGCTCTTATATGTCTGAATCAGCACCGTATAGGTCACAGGCTTATGAAGAAAAATCTGATAGCGGATGTAAAGAGTGCATTTCCCAAGTGGCTGATGGACCTCGCCCTGTTGATTCAGAGTGAAAATGTGCAGGTAGCCATACAGAAGTCGAGAGAGCATATACCAGTGATACTTAAGGAAGAGGTAAATACGCTTGTGGAGAGACTGGACGTGGAGCCGGAGAGCTCTGACCCGTATCACAGATTTCTCGACTGTTTGAACCTGCCGGAGATAAACGCAGCCATGGGCATGCTGTATGCTGTTTCGATTGGAAATAGTGGCAATTGCGGAAGTCAGATTGATGAGCTGATTACGAAGAATCTGGAGATGCTTGATGTAGCAGACACCGCGAGGCTTAAGGATAAGACCGCCGGCATGTATCTTTTGTTTTTGGCTCCTGTTATCACAGCATCATTTAAGATGATAGTTGATATGGCTATTTTCCTTATAAGCTTTTTATCATATAAGGTAGTGTAGGGGGTGTGTTGTGAGTCAGATAATGAAGACCTTTTTAGGGGTGTTTTTGATTATGTTTATGGTGGTTACATCATCAGGTGTGCTGTCGGGATTCATGACTGTCGTTGAGGCACAGAACCTACATGCGCAGATCATCAATGAGCTGGAGGACAGTGACTATGACAGCTCGGTTGCGCAGACCTGCTTTGAAAATGCATCAAAAGCCGGAGATATACTGGAGCTTAAACTGTATATGACAGACAATTCCATAAGGACAGTTACAGACGCATCACAAATCGCTTCGTCAGATGAGATAGAAAAGGCAAGAGTGGAGCTTAAGTTCACTTACGCGGTAGCATTTTTCGGAATTGAGCAGGAGCATGTGCTGAGCGGATATGCGTTGTAGTACTTTTCTTGTGGATATGGCTGTATAAGAGGAGGAAAACAGATGGAGCTTTTAATTGAAGAATTGGGAGGAAGCGTTATTATGCTTCTTTTAGGCAGTGGAGTAATCGGTGTGCTCGTGTATGTGTCTACTCTGCTGTGATAGTAACTGAATTGATAAAAAAGTATGTAAAGGTAAGAGAAAATGAAAGAAGTATTCAGACAGTATGGAGGCGTGCTGATTGCAGCGGCCGCCACAAGTGCATTTCTCGTGTTGATGGGAAATATTGTGCTGGCTCAGGGAGGCATGCTTGCGCAGCTTATAAATATATGGGGGAACAGTGCAATTTAAATAACCGGGAGACTATAGATGAAGGAGATAATGCAGACATATGGAGCCATGATAGTGGCGGTGGTTGTAGGAATTGCGCTGCTGTCGGGATTTGGGGCTCTGAAGAACAAAATGAGTGTGGCATTTGCGCCACAGGATATATTGAGCAGCGATAGTGCAAACGACGGCTATGACAGCATGAAAAATATACCGGTTCCGGGTATTGAGCTAAAGGAGAAAATGCGTCAGAATGCCGTAAGCTACAGTGTATATGACCTGCTTGATGTTACAGCGCATGAGGATAATCTGGGTAAGCTTGAAGTTTATGCCCTGTATGATTCGGGCAGAAATGACTGCACAGGCAGCATATCAGCCGATGGCTCGTCACTTAGCTTTCCGGATTATGGTGTGTATGATATGCATGTCAGGATAACCTGCAAAAACGGCGCAAGGGATCATGTGAGGATAAGTATTCCAATTAATAGAAAGGTAGCGGATATATAAAATGAAAAATGAAAAACAACACAGACTTTTATTTATTATACCGGCAGTGATAATAGCAATAATTCTTATCATATGTATAGCAGTGGCAGTAAGCTCAAAATCAGGAGAAAAGGGGAAGAAAAAGGATTCCCTGTCTGTCAGTGTGACTGAAAATACGCAGGATATTGTAGCTGAAAGCGAGACGCTTGAGCTTGTGAAAAAGGATGCATTGAAGGAAACAAATGTAGTTGATAAAGATAATAAGCAAAATAACGGTACGCAATCAGATACAAATGATAATTCCGCACCGGCAGCCGGTAATTCGGATAATGCAAATACAGCGTCAGATAAATCTTCTGACAAATCATCAGAAGACAAAACAGCAGCAGATAAAAAGACACCGACAGGCGGTAATAACACACAACAACCTGCAGGTAACGATTCAAAACCGGCAGCATCAAATCAGACAGTCACACCTGAGCCGGCTCAAAGTGAGCCCGCGCAGCCGGAAACACCAAAAAATGAGTATGTTGCACCGGGATGGATATTTTATGGCAGTAAGGCTGGAAATGGCATGAGTGGGGAGCAGAAGGCGTATGTTGATTCAGTGATACAGCAGTGGACAAATGGAGGTTTGTCAGATGATGCAATCGGAGATATGTTTATTGAAAAAATAGCACAGGAGTGGCAGCTTCCGATGATAACGGCTGGCGTGACAAGTAATTTGCTATGTCTGTTTCCTTCAAGAGCAGAAGTTACGGATTATAGTTTAAATTTAGCCGATATGAACGGAGCCTATAATTTTGTTGGTTTGTATACAAAGGGAGAATATGATGAAAATGGATATCTCAAATGTTATTATTGGGAAGCGGGTGTTCTTTAGGAAATGCGTTTGCATGATGTTTGTGGCTACAGTTATTATTACTTATATGTTCTCATTTGATTGCAATATAGTGAAGGCTGATGAATGGGATGATGCTGTGAAGTACTATTCTAATTATGGTAATGCTGCTGTTTTTAAGGCTACAAATAAAATGAATGGCAATATTTATTTTTGTTCAGCAGGAAATACATCTACGTCAGGAACCAAGTATAGGACAATTGGATACAAAATGACAATTAAAGGGACAGGTGGAAATGAGATACAGAAAATTTATTTCCAGCTTGGCGGACAATATCTGACACTCTTAAACAGCAAAAAGCAATCAGGCAAGGAGTATATGCTTTATGTGATTACTTTAAAGAATATGAAAACCCGATTTAATACGCAGGCCCTCAATGCCCTTAGCTCCGGCACCTGCACCATCATCCTCGATGCCTGCATGGTGCTTCGAGTAAATGGCAAGAACAAGGGTGGCATGAATGATAATGGTCCCTCCTGGGGAAAGGTTTATACTACATATGCAGGTATATCCAAAGCGGCAAACTGGACGGACAGCGCACTCTCAGCACTGTATTCGTATTATGGCAAGACGGTGAGAGGACTGTTTCATACAATTGATGTCAGAAAGTCCACAGGCATAAGCTGTGTATCAGGGGGAGGTACATACTGCTATGGTACATATGTGACAATCAGTGCAAGCAGTTCTGCCGGATATGATTTCACGAATTGGAACAATGATTCGTCAATGAGCTCATCATCATATGGTTTTTATGTGAATTCGGGTGGTACTTATACGGCATACGCAAAGGCAGGTACTATTGCTGTGACATTCTGGCGGAATAAGAGTGCGTCTGATTCAGAAAAGACCTCAAAGAGCTACACATATGGAGGCATCAATCAGGCTTTTCCGGCTGTGGGCTGGCAGATGGCCGGGTATCATATGTGTGGCTGGGGAAATAATTCGTATGATACGACTGCCGTATATCCGTTATTGTGTGGTGTGGCAAACAGCTGGATTGAGTCAAACAGACCGTCGAAAAATATATACGCAGTATGGCAGGAAAACGAGTATACCATAGAATATGATACCGGTGTATCTGCCACTGTGAAGTATAGTGATACGGTGACATTGCCAAGCCAGCATATGTGTATAGGCTGGATTTTAGGAGAAGAGTATCCTGATATAAAATATGCGCCGGGAGAGAGTATACAGGTAGCTGATTTATGCAGGATACTGGGGATAGAGTATACAGATAAGGCGGTAATACGTATGTATGCACTTTGGGAGCATGAGCCTACCATAGAGGCGGATGATATGTTCTTTTCGATAAAGCAGGCAAGGAATGGCGGTATAACAGAGCAGCTGATAGGAAGCCTTATATCTGCAACGGATGTGGAGGATGGTGATATTGCATTTGGCGATAACGAGATAAATTATCTGAAAGTGAAAAATTTTGATGACCGTAAAATAGAAAGTGCACGTGACAAGGATATCATAGAGATAGTGCTTGAGGCAAAGGACAGCTATGGAAATATCACGCAAAAGACTATATCCATCACATTTACAGATACTCAGGTCAAGGAGAGAACTAAAGCCTTTGGAAAGATTAGATTCATAAGCGAAAAGTATTATGGCAAAAATAAAGCAGGAGGCCTCATGGAGAACTCCCGCTGGTTAAACGATCCTGAATTTAATTCTCTTCTTCGGCAGGCCTTGGCAATTTGATATAGACCTTTCCGATTCGGTTTTTATCAACAGCCTCTATGATGGTACAAGGGATCATGTGAGGATAAGTGTTCCAATTAATAGAAAGGTAGCAGGCGTATAGAATGAAAAATGTAGTACTTGGAATAATAGGCTGTCTTATTGTATTGTATACAGCGATGCTTGGGCTTAGTGTATACAATATGACAGTCAGGGAGAACCAGATGGAAAAGAGTCTGTCATTAGCACTTTCGGGTGCTATGAACAGATATTACGAGCCAAATATGTATATCGTGGATAAAAAGCCCGTCAGCAGCTATGATGTGGAAAAAGCTGTCATAGAGGACATTAATGAGAGACTTACAGCAGGCGGTAATGCAATTGCCACAGTCTATGTATGTGATATGGAAAAGGGCATTATTTCAGCAGGAATAGAGGAGGAGTTCAAGCTTCCTACAGGTGTGACAAAGAAAATAAGCTGCAAAAAGACTATTGTAGCAGATCAGCCAATGGAGGATAACTAACGTATGAAGAATGGTATTTGTATTACAGCAAAAATAAAGCAGGAGGTCTCATGGAGAACTCCCGCTGGTTAAACAATCCTGAATTTAATTCTCTTCTTCGGCAGGCTTTGGCAATTTGATATAGACCTTTTCGATTCGGTTTTTATCAACAGCCTCTATGCGGAGAAGGATATTGTCATCAGTGATGATTATTTCATTTTTTTCAGGCAGGTGGTCAAGCTTTTCAAGGCAGTAGCCACCGATTGTGTCATAGTCGTCTGATTCGAGGTGCAGACCAAGCTCATCGCTTACATCCTCGAGATTTGCAGAGCCAAGAACTATGTATTCGTAGTCATTTATTCTTGTGATATCATCCTGCTCGTCAGAGTCGTATTCATCACGAATCTCACCGACTATCTCCTCTAAGAGATCCTCAAGTGTGATGAGTCCGGCTGTGACACCGTATTCATCTAAGACAATGGCAAGCGATATAGATGATTCGCGCATCTCGAGAAACAGATTCGCTGTATTCTTGTGCTCATATGTAAAGTAAGGCTCACGCATGATATTTCTGATGGAAAAATGCTCTTTATCCTCATCCTTAAGGAGCAGCAGATCCTTCACATTTACAATACCGATTACGTTGTCAGTGCTTTCGTCATACACAGGGAGTCTGGTGAATTTATCCTCTCTGAATATGGAAATTAAATCATCATAAGTAGAATCAACATGGACAAACGTCATATCAATACGCGGAACCATGACCTCCTTGGCCTCGGCATCGCCAAAATCGAATACATTGTGAATCATATCACGCTCTTCATCCTCGATGACACCGTCCTCCTGTCCTACATCAACGATTGTACGAAGCTCCTCCTCGGTCATGACGCGCTTGGCATCGCTTTGTCTTATTCCAAAGAGGAAAATGACTCCGAGTGAAAGCTTGTTGATGATAAATATTACAGGTGTCAGCACTACCATGAGCACTGATATAAAGCCTGCGATTGAGAGTGAAATCTTGTCAGCCTTTATGGTCGCAAGTGTCTTCGGAGAGACCTCTCCGAAGATCAGTATGAGGAATGTAAGTATTCCGGTTGCGACACCTGCTCCGACGCTGCCAAACAGCTTGATGGCAAGCGAGGTGGTGAGCGATGATGCTGAAAGATTTACGATGTTGTTGCCGATAAGGATGGCTGAGAGCATCTTTGGAGAGTTCTCAGTCACCTTGAGCACTTTTTTTGCTTTTGTGTTGCCAGCCTCAGCCAGGGTTCTCATACGTATTTTGTTTACGGTAGTAAGAGCGGTCTCCGAAGATGAAAAAAATGCGGAGAGTGCTAATAGTATTAATAAGAATATAATCTGCGATATGTCGTCAGCGTCCAAATATTTTACCTCGTAATATGAATTAATAAATGTGTTTATTTATCGTCTGTGCTGTAGTTAGGAGCCTCTTTTGTGATATGGATATCATGAGGGTGGCTCTCCTTGAGAGAAGCAGCAGTAATCTTGACAAACTGTCCGTTCTCCTTAAGATCTTCGATTGTCTTGCAACCGCAGTAGCCCATTCCTGAGCGGATACCACCAACAAGCTGGAATACTGTATCCTCAAGAGTTCCCTTGTAAGCTACACGACCCTCAACTCCTTCAGGAACAAGCTTCTTAGCGCCCTCCTGGAAGTAACGGTCCTTGCTTCCGTTTTCCATGGCGGCGATAGAACCCATGCCACGATATACCTTGTATTTTCTTCCTTGATAAAGCTCGAAGGTTCCCGGAGCCTCATCACAGCCTGCGAACATTGAGCCCATCATACATACGTTGGCACCGGCTGCGAGAGCCTTTGTCATATCACCTGAGTACTTGATACCACCATCTGCGATAACAGGAACTCCATACTCCTTAGCAACCTTGTAACAGTCCATGATAGCTGTAATCTGTGGTACACCGATACCGGCAACGACACGTGTTGTACAGATAGAACCAGGTCCGATACCAACCTTTACTGCATCTGCACCGGCCTCGATAAGAGCCTTGGCAGCAGCACCTGTTGCGATATTTCCGGCGATTATCTGAAGGTCAGGATAAGCAGCCTTGATCTTCTTAACAGCTTCAAGTATATTCTTTGAATGTCCGTGAGCTGAGTCAACAACGATGACATCAACATGAGACTTAACAAGAGCATCAACACGCTCCATCATGTTGCCTGTGATACCTACTCCGGCACCGCAGAGGAGACGGCCTTGATCATCCTTTGCTGAAAGAGGATACTTAATCTGCTTCTCGATATCCTTTATAGTGATAAGTCCCTTGAGGTTGTAGTCCTTGTCTACGATAGGGAGCTTTTCCTTTCTTGCCTTTGCAAGGATCTTCTTTGCTTCTTCGAGTGTGATGCCCTCAGGAGCTGTAATGAGATTCTCAGAAGTCATAGACTCTGAAATCTTCTTTGTGAAGTCTGTCTCAAACTTCAGATCACGGTTTGTGATGATGCCTACGAGCTTGCCGTCCTTTGTGATTGGCACACCTGATATCTTGAACTTGGCCATCAGGTTGTCTGCATCCTGTAATGTATGGTCTGGAGAAAGATAGAACGGATCGGTAATAACGCCGTTTTCTGAACGCTTTACCTTATCGACTTCGTCTGCCTGTGCCTCAATAGACATATTTTTGTGGATGATTCCGATACCACCCTGTCTGGCCATTGCGATAGCCATTTTTGATTCTGTGACTGTATCCATTGCAGCACTCATCATAGGAATGTTAAGGACGATCTTCTTAGTAAGATGTGTCTGAAGCTCAATCATATTTGGTGTTACCTCAGAATATTGTGGAACTAAGAGAACGTCATCAAATGTAATTCCTTCGCCGATAATAGTACCCATTTTTAAATTCCTCTCTTTCTTATGTTATTATACTGGTATACTTTATATACTAATGTAATTTGTATGATGATAGCAAATTAAAGAGTGGGTGTCAAGCAGTTATAAGCCCGATATGAAATTATTATATTATTTATTAGTAAAACTAATGTAAGTCTTTTGCAAATAAAGTAAAAATTATGTTATATTTTATATTAAGTGGCTTTAAGGCAATGTTTGCATGTCACACTAAGGCGCAGACAGTAACGATTTTGGGGCCACAATAAACTAAACCAGGGAGAAAAATATGGAATTTCGACCATGCATCGACATTCACAATGGAAAAGTAAAGCAGATTGTCGGTGGTTCATTAAAAGACAGGGGTGACTTTGCCAGTGAGAACTTTGTCTCAGAGCAGGACAGCCGGTTTTATGCAGATATGTATAGGAAATCCGGCATAAAGGGCGGTCATATCATTCTGCTCAATTCTGTGGACAGCGAGTATTATGAGGCTACAAAGGAGCAGGCTGTTATGGCGCTTGAAGCGTATCCGCAGGGCTTACAGGTAGGTGGCGGCATCACCGCAGACAATGCGATGGAGTTTATAGATGCCGGTGCAGCAGCAGTTATTGTGACATCTTACGTATTTAAAGACGGCAGGATAAACTATGCAAATTTAAACAGGCTTAAAGATACTGTGGGCAGTGACAGGCTGGTGCTTGATCTGTCATGTCGCAAAAAGGATGGACAGTATTATATAGTGACTGACCGCTGGCAAAACTTCACGGATGAGGCAGTGACCACAGAGCTTTTGGATAAGCTATCTTCATACTGCTGCGAGTTTCTGGTACATGCAGTGGATGTTGAGGGCAGGGTAAACGGCATTGAAAAGGAGCTTGTCGCCATGCTTGGCAGCTGGGGAAGGATACCGGTCACATATGCAGGCGGTGTGTCATCCTTTGACGATTTAAAATGCATCAGGCAGCTTGGACAGAACCATCTGAATGTGACAATAGGCAGTGCTCTTGATTTGTTTGGCGGTGCGATGGAGTACGATAAGGTTATAGCTTTTTGCAATAATAAGGAGATTTAAAATGGCAAAATACAGTAAGAATGATATTATCCGCATAGTGGATGAGGAGGATATTGAGTTTATCCGTTTACAGTTTACGGATATCTTTGGAACATTAAAAAATGTGGCAATTACAGCCAGCCAGCTTGAGAAGGCACTCGACAACAAGTGTATGTTCGACGGCTCGTCAATAGAGGGCTTTGTGAGGATAGAGGAGTCAGATATGTATCTGCACCCGGATCTTGACACTTTTATGATTTTTCCATGGAGACCACAGCAGGGCAAGGTCGCACGAATCATCTGTGATGTCTATATGGCGGATGGTACACCGTTTGAGGGAGACCCGCGCTATATATTAAAGAAGCAGATTGAAAAGGCAAAGCAGATGGGCTATATATTTAATGTAGGTCCGGAGTGTGAGTTTTTCCTTTTCCACCTGGACGAGAACGGACAGCCTACCACCATCTCGCATGAGAGAGCAGGGTACTTTGACTTGGGACCAAATGATTTGGGAGAAAACGCAAGAAGAGACATGGTTTTAACTCTTGAGGATATGGATTTTGAGATAGAGGCATCACATCATGAGGTGGCACCTGCACAGCATGAGATTGATTTCAAGTATGAGGAGGCACTTCATACCGCCGACAATATCATGACCTTTAAGCTTGCTATAAAGACAATCGCAAAGCGGCACGGACTTTTTGCCAGCTTCATGCCAAAGCCAAAGCATGGTGTGAGCGGCTCGGGAATGCATATCAACATGTCACTTTCAAAGGATGGTGTCAATATATTTGACAATGAGGAGGATAAGCTTGGACTCAGCGAGGAGGCATACTACTTCATAGGCGGTATCATGAAGCATATGAAGGGCATGACGGTAATCACTAATCCAATCGTCAATTCATATAAGCGCTTTGTGCCGGGATATGAGGCACCGATTTATATCACCTGGTCAGCTACAAACAGAAGTCCGCTTATCAGAATCCCTGCAGCAAGAGGTGAGGGAAGGAGAGTGGAGCTTAGAAACCCTGATCCTTCAGCAAATCCGTATCTGGTTCTGGCACTGTGCCTGGCAGCAGGACTTGACGGCATAAAGAACAAGATACAGCCGGATGCAGAGCTTCGTGAGAATGTATTTGAGCTCACAGAACAGGATAAAAAGAGACTCGGAATTGAATCACTTCCTGCTGATTTACATGAGGCGGTTGAGTGCCTTAAGTCAGATGATTTTATCCGCGAGATACTGGGTGAACATATCTACGACAAGTATATAGAGGCAAAAGAGGCAGAGTGGAACGATTACAGAGCTGCGGTTACCCAATGGGAAATAGATGAATATCTGTACAAGTTTTAAAGGATGTAACGAACCGTGAATAATATTGTTATAGCATTTCCTAAAAAGGAAGTAGCCAATTCAATCAAAAAAATATTAGCGCAGAGCGGTTATACAGTCACGGCGGTTGCAAATACAGGAGCTTCAGCACTTTCGAGCATGAACGGACTGAATATGGGAATCATCATATGCGGATACAGATTTTCAGACATGATGTACAGTGAGATATACGAGTATATGCCTAAGGAGTTTCAGATGCTTCTTATAGCGTCGGCAGCGGGGATCATGGAAAAAAATGTGGATAATCTGATGTCATTATCCATGCCACTAAAAGTGCATGAGCTTTTGCAGACTGTTGAGATGATGGATTACACGATAACGCGTCGCAGGAAAAAGCTCAGGCAAAGACCTAAGGTACGTTCAAAGGAGGATCAGGAGATGCTAAGCAGTGCAAAGGCTGTACTGATTGAACGAAATGGATTCTCAGAGGAGGAAGCACACCGGTATATCCAGAAGCGAAGCATGGATAACGGCACCGGTCTTGTGGAAACAGCACAGATGATACTAAGCCTTATGACTGAGGTGTAGTGTGCGTTTTATGAAGCCAGACAGAAGAGCGTATGATAGTAGCTGCAAAGGCTTGAACAGTTACTATAAAAAATAATGATAAAAAAATATATTTACACTTGCATGGTAAAGTGATAAATTAGACTTATTGTAAAGTAACAAAGGAGAGATAAACATGTTTCAGATTAATGATAACTTTCAGAAATTACCGGGAAGCTACCTTTTCAGCACAATAGCTAAAAAGGTTGCAGCTTATCAGGAGGCAAATCCGGATAAAGAGATAATAAGGCTTGGAATCGGCGATGTAACACAGCCGCTTGCACCTGCTATCATCGATGCACTGCACAAGGCCGTTGATGAGATGGGAAATGCAGCTACATTCCACGGATACGCACCTGACCTCGGATATGAGTTCCTCAGAAAAGCAATTTCAGACAACGACTACAAGGCAAGAGGATGCGATATCTCAGCAGATGAGATTTTTGTTTCAGACGGAGCAAAGAGCGATTCAGCCAACATCCAGGAGCTTTTCTCAGCAAACAGCCGCATCGCTGTTACAGATCCTGTTTACCCTGTATATGTTGATTCCAATGTTATGGCAGGAAGAACAGGCACATATGATGCTCAGACAGAGACCTGGAGCAATGTAATCTATATGCCGTCAACAGCAGATAACGGCTTTGTTCCGGAGCTTCCAAAGGAAGTACCGGATATGATTTATCTGTGTCTGCCAAACAACCCAACAGGAACAACTCTCAAAAAGGAGCAGTTACAGGTATGGGTTGATTATGCAAACAAGAATGGTTCAGTCATCATCTTTGATGCAGCCTACGAGGCATATATCAGCGAAGCAGATGTGCCACATTCAATCTATGAGTGTAACGGTGCAAAGACATGTGCCATCGAGCTTAGAAGCTTCTCAAAGAACGCCGGCTTTACAGGCGTGCGTCTTGGCTTCACAGTAGTACCTAAGGAGCTTAAGTGTGGTGATGTATCACTTCATGCTATGTGGGCACGCCGTCACGGAACCAAGTTCAACGGTGCACCATACATCGTGCAGAGAGCAGGCGAGGCAGTTTACTCAGATGCCGGAAAAGCACAGCTTAAGGATCAGGTAGCATACTACATGAACAATGCAAAGACAATAAAGACAGGTCTTGCAGAGGCAGGCTTTACAGTATACGGCGGAGTAAATGCACCATACATCTGGCTCAAGACACCGGATCAGATGACATCATGGGAGTTCTTCGATTACCTGCTTGAGAATGCCAACGTGGTAGGTACACCTGGCTCAGGCTTTGGACCAAGCGGAGAGGGATACTTCAGATTGACTGCTTTCGGAAACTATGAGAACACAGTAAAGGCACTTGAGAGAATCAAGGCACTGTAAAAATAAATCAGGTCAAATAAAAATACCGTCAGGGAGATGTTCCCTGACGGTATTTTTTGTCTTGTGCGCCTAGCGGCGCACGTTTCTAACGGGTTAAAGTCCCGAATCCGCCCGG